>Ga0326511_10002149_pt1 | contig 16189 bp, 31 predicted proteins | sample 0_2496_0518_D_FD_203701 | JGI IMG/M metagenome (GOLD analysis project Ga0326511, IMG submission 203701) | Bovine rumen microbial communities from UC Davis, California, United States - 0_2496_0518 | ecosystem: Host-associated > Mammals > Digestive system > Stomach > Rumen | place: USA...
TGAGGTCGGAGTTGCGGTTTGCGCTGATGAAGCCCACCAGCCTGCCCTTGTACGCCACGGCCACGTTTCCCTCTGCGACAGTGCCCGTGTAGATGCTCTCCATCTTGTGCGTGCCCTCCACGAACGTGAGCCTGATGATGCTGCCCACGCGGACGCCCTTCAACGGCCTGCCGTCGTAGGTGTACACGGTGGATGTGCTGAGTCCTTCCGGCACCTCCACGGCGTTGTCCGCCGCACGCTTCACGGCCTTCTTCTTTTCCTTCTCGGCTTGCTCCTTCGCGGCTTCCATGAAACGATCCATGAATCCCATGTCTGTCCTCCTTACATCGCACGCGCCACCGACAGCAGCGCCAGTTTCTTCTCGTCACCCATCGCGCGGAACAGCGAAAGCAGCTCGCGCTCGTCCTCGGACAGGCCAGCATCGGGGACGCGTCCGTGCTCCTTCGCGGCGAGTCCGTTCTCGGTCGAGAGCAGGTCATCTTCCGTCAGCCCGAAGTAGTCGCAGATTCGCTCAAGCGAAGACTTGCGCATCTGCGAGTTCTTGCGCCACCTCGCAACGCTGGACGGATTCACGTCCGCGACGCGGGCGAGCTGTTCTGCGGTTATCTCGAATTTGACCAGTAGGGCGTCGATGTTCTCCGGGAGTCCCATGGTCGCTCCATTTCTTAGGAGTTGCGTTTAATACATAGTTTACACGAAGTTAGCGACAAATAACGCAATTGGTGGTTGCGTTTAACGCAACGTTAGATTATGATGTGTTCAACAAGCAACCAACCAACCGAAAGGATGCAGACCATGACCACCAAGACCACCACCACGACCGTCCCCGTGCTCGGCCATCCGCAGTGCGACAACGAGGACGATTTCGCCCTGTTCGCCGACCACCTCGCCCGCTGGTGCGCCCAGTACGTGCCGACCGTCGGCGTTCCCATCATGCGCAAGGCACGCGACCTCTACGGCGAGACGGCAATCTGCATCCTTCTCGGCGAGTGGTACGACCTCAAGCTCGAGAAGACGAAGGACATGCACCAGCGCCTGCTACGCGCTGCCAACGGCGATGAGTTCAGCTGGGAGTCCGAGGGTGGCGATGACGAGTTCAGCGATGGTAGCCTGTACGTGCTCCACCGTGAGCGCAGCTACAACGACGCCCTCTACGCGCTGCTCGTTAAGTAGCAAATCAGCCCATGACGCGGGGGCGAAACCGCGTCCGTCGTGATGGGGGCTGTGAGTGGCAACCATATTGTCCAACTTGCAACCTCCACCACGGCGAGCAATCGCCATCGCTTCTCCGTTGCGGCGAGCAGGTGCGCAAGTTCCTGCGAGCGCGGACCTAACGGTGCTACGGACTCCGCGGATGTGACCAGACCCCGCGGGCACGAGGACAGAGGACCACGCAGACGCATCCCGAGCAATCGGGCGTGCAGACCACATGCGCAGATCGTGGACGAAAACGAAGCAAAGAATCGTTCGCGCAGCTTCGTGCTGCGCTTTGTTTGGGTACCAGCAAACATGCCGTGAGCACGCGGCAACGGTAAACCGAGTTAGGAGGATACATGGTAACCATCGAGTCTGAGCCGTTTGTGGCAGCACGCAGGGCGTCGTTTATGACGCAGGACGATGCGGCGGCAGCATGCGGCATCAAGGCACGCCAGACGTTCGCCCTGCGTGAAGACAACCCCAGAGACATGACGCTGGGCAATCTTGCAGACATCTACGAGCAAATGAACGAGTCCGGGCGCAAGCTGCTGCGCGACGCCGTGGCAGCTCTTTTTTTGCCGTAGCGGTTGCGTTTAACGCAATATTCTAGTGACCAACCACCGAGCGTCACACAGGGGCGACGGGCCACGCGGAGGGGTGCTCCACCTCCTACCCGCCCGCCATACGACGGGGGCCGCTGTACATCCTTTCCGGCGGCTTCGCGTGCAAGGGAAAGCGGAGCGCGCGGGCACAGGCACCGCCCGCAGCGCAAGCGCGAGTCTGCGCGTGGCTACGCTGCCCTGCCGCCCGCCGTTCCTGCGGGGCGCTCGGTGGGCACTCAGGAGGACCGATGAAGCGGACGTACACGGTCGCCGAGGTGTCCGCGCAGACGGGCATCCCGCGACGGTCCATCTACGACGCAATCAAGGCCGGACGCCTGCGGGCCATGACGCCCAACGGCACGGTGCGCGGCTTGCGCACGACCGAGCAGTGGGTGGCCGAGTGGATGGAGAGGGAGAGCACGCGCCGATAGCTGGGCAAGAGCACGGCGCGTGACCAGAGAGAAGTGCGCACACGGCGCACAGGAAGGAGTTTACCAGATGGCACGGACACAGATTGTCGAGCGGAGGGCCATCGACCCCACGCTCACGTTCCAGGAGCGCAAGCGGCTGCGGTACATGCGCCGCAGCGAGAAGCGGGCGCGGGAGGACATGCGGGACGCCGTGCTCGGCGGACTGGCGCTGGCGTCGCCGTTCGCGCTCTGGGCCGCGATCTGCTGGGCGCAGAGCTGGGCCTACGGGCTGGGCCTGCTGGGCTAGGGCATTGCCTCGATGGGCTGTGCATGGGCTTTGCTCTGCGCGACCATGCTCGGGCGTAGCTGTGCTAGGCATCGCAGCGGCGAGGAAGAGCATCGAAAGCCAAGCAAAGGTAATGCATATCAGGGCGGCGGCAATGCGAGGTGTGCGGCGCAAAGGCAATGTGAAGTCCGCGTCGTAAAGCGAGGGCACAGCAGAGACTGCCACGCTTGGCATAGGCGTTGCGTTGCTTCGACCTGCAAGGCAAAGGCAAGGAATTGTGCGGCGTAACGCGCACGGCATCGGCACGGACTGGCAACGCATGGGCGAGGCTTGGCAATGCTGCGGCGAAGTTTGGCTGAGCATAGCGCTGGCAACGATAGGCGCACCTCCGCGACGGGCCATGAATGGCACGGCAATGCTGGGGCGAGGCTTCGCATCGAATCGCAGGGGCATGGTTGCGCAATGAATCGAAACGCATGAGCGGGGCAAAGACGGCATCGCAATGGCGCATGGCAGCGAAACGGCCCGCGGGGCGGCGGCGATTCAATGTACGGAGCAGCAGAGCTTAGGCAGTGCGCAGACTCGCAACGACGAGCGATGGCTTGGCACGGTGACGCTTAGCTAGGGCAAGGCAAAGCTGAGAAATGCCACGCAGGGGCAAGGCACTGACCCGCACGGAGCTGCGCCGCTCGGCAGCGGCAACGTATGGACTCGCTAGGCGCAGGCAAAGCGCGTCGCTGAGAGTCGAAGCGATGGCAAAGCGTGGATGGCAGGGCGACGGCAGAGCAAGGCGAGACGTGGCGATGGCGCTGCATTGCGTAGCTAAACATCGCCACAGCACTGTTAGGCATTGCAGCGGCATGGCTGGGCAGGGCATTGAGCCGCTACGGCTCAGAATTGCGCCGCCAAGGCTCAGCGGCGAGCTGCTAAGGCAAGGAGGGCGGGAACCGGGCAAGGGTTCCCGCCCGCAAGTTTTCGACACAGAGAGAAGGAACACACATGAAGGAATTCAAGGTACGCATCACGTTCACCGACCCCATCCTCGGGAGCAAGCCCGCGGACCCCGAGCTGCACTCGCGCTTCGTGGCGAGCAAGGCTCCCGACCACAAGACGATGCGGGAGGAAATCGAGAGCATCGGCGTGGACGCGGTGGAGGAGCGCGGCATGACCGTGTTTTCCCGCATGGAGGACGGCAACCCGTGCCTGTGGGACTACCAGATAAAGGGCTTCTTCAAGGAGGCGGGCAAGGCGCTGCGCAAGGTGCCGGGCACGAGGTCCTCGAAGATCAAGGCATACCGTCAGGAAATCGACAACCTCATCTTCGTGACGCCGCGCCAGATACCGCTATGGATACCCATCGAGCTGGACCTGAGCGACACCGACTGCCAGCGACCGCTGCGGGCGTCCACGCCCCAGGGCGAGCGCGTGGCGCTTGCGCACAGCGAGGAAGCGCCCGAGCGCACCTACATCGAGCTGAACATTCACTGCATGGTAGACACCGACGTGGAGCTGGTGAAGGAGTGGCTCGACTACGGCGCGTGGAAGGGGCTGGGCCAGTGGCGCAACAGCGGAAAGGGCCGCTTCACGTGGGAGGAAATCTAGCCATGACCGACATCGAGCGCAAGCTGCGCAAGAAGGCCAAGAAGCTGGCCAAGTGGGCCAAGAAGCACGGCATCGACCACGTGGACATAGTGGCCATCGCGCCGAACGACGTGGACCCGCGCTGGTTCGCAGACGCGACCGCATACGTGGAGGACGCACGCGTGGCGTCCGTCAGCGACTTCTACAAGGAGGACGAGCTGTGAGCGACCTGAACCCCATCGAGCGGCTTGCCATCGAGCAGGCCGTCTACAACGCCATCGGGGCCGACCTGAAGACGGGCGTGCCCGACAACCTGCGCGGGCAGGTGAACGCGTTCTACCTCGACATGTACGAGCGCACTGGTGCCACGGGCTTCGAGGTGCGCGTGAACGGCATGAAATGCGGCACCTACGGCTTCAACCGCGTGAAGGGCACGCCTGAGCGCACGGTGAGCGAGGTGCGCGTGACCGACCACGACGCGATGATGGCCGACGATTCGCCCGAGTTCGTCAACTGGTGCGGCGAGTGGCTCATCGACCACATGGACGAGCTGGCGGTCCAATACTGCGCCGAGACGGGCGAGCTGCTGGACGGCGTGGAGGTGGTCACCGAGACCATCCCCGCCACGCCCGACACCATCCGCCCGAACGGCACCCTGCGCGTGAAGCCCGAGAAGGTGGCCGCGGCGCTTGGCAACGCGCTGCCCGCGACCATCGCGGGGCTGCTGGGAGGTGGCGTCTGATGAAGCGCGGGCCACTCTTCGAGAAGCAGGTGGTCGTGTACCTGCGCCGCGTGTTCGGTGACGCCATCGAGCGCCGCGTGATGGGCGGGAAGAACGACCGCGGGGACGTGGCTGGCGTCTACTGGCGCGGCGAGCCGTTCGTGATCGAGGTGAAGAACAGGCAGCGCGTCGAGCTGGCCGCGTGGATGGACGAGCTGGAGGTCGAGTGCGGCAACGCCGACACCGACCTCGGCGCGGTCGTGTTCCACCGCAAGGGCCGCGGCGCGAAGTCGATGGGCGACCAGTACGTGCTCATGGACCTGCGCACGCTCTGCCGCCTGCTGGGAGCCACCGATGGAGACGTTTAGCTTCAAGCCCAACGCCGACGATGCCCGCAGGCTGCAAGAGCGCAAGGACTCCACCCGCGTCTGGTGGGTGGAGTTCGACCCGCCCGTCGAGCGCCTGTTCTGCGACACGGCGCACCTGGCAGCGGCGAACGAGGCCGACTACGGAGTCGCGTGGCTCGGGCTGGAGACGCACCACCACCCGCGCAGGATGCCCACCGACCGACCGGACGTGTGGCTGCTGGAGTACGGCATCCCCATCGACCGCATGGCGGTGGACCACGTGTGGATGCCGCACTGGATGCAGGTCGTGCGCATGAACGGCAGACACGGCAGGTACCGCGAGGCGGGCACCGAGCGCTGGTACGAGTTCTAGGCAACCATGGCGGCTCCCCGGTGGAAAGGGAGAGACGGATCGTAACCGTGAGCGACTCTGGTGAGCTAGGTAAGGGCGGGTTCGACTCCCGCCAGCCGCCACATCAAACAAGAAAGAGGCACTTTTATGGGCAACCTGATAATGGTGCTCGGCAAGAGCGGCAGCGGCAAGAGCACGTCGCTGCGCAACTTCAGGCCCGACGAGGTGGGAGTGTTCAGCGTGGCGGGCAAGCGCCTGCCGTTCCGCGGAGACCTGCCCATCGTGCAGCACGCGGGCTACGACCGCATCGCGCAGATTCTGGCGGCGAACAAGCGCAGGTGCTACGTCATAGACGATGCGACCTACCTGATGCAGTTCGACAACTTCGCGCGGGCGCGGGAGACCGGATACGGCAAGTACACCGACATGGCGGTTTCGTTCCAGCAGCTCCTCCAGCGCGCGTCATGGACGAATGAGGACACCAACGTCTACTTCCTGATGCACCCGGACTCCGACGATATGGGCCGCGAGAAGCCCAAGACCATCGGAAAGATGCTGGACGAGAAGCTGTGCGTCGAGGGGCTGTTCCCGATCGTCATAGACGCCCGCGTGACGCAGGGCGAGGACGGCAGGCCGCGGCACGTGTTCGTCACCGACAACGACGGCAGCAACCTGGCGAAGTGCCCGATGGGCATGCTGCCGCCCGTGATGGACAACGACCTAGCCGAAGTAGACAGGCTCATTCGTGAGTACTGGGGCATGGAACCCATTACCGACAACGCGCCCGAGGGCGCAGACAAGGAGGGCTAAATCATGGCACTTGGACTCATGGCAAAGCTGGCAGGCGTGCAGGAGAGCACGGGCGGGTTCTCGGACATCGAGCCGGGGGCGTACAAGCTGGTCATCACGAAGGTCGAGCCGAAGGTCGCGCAGGAGTACGTCCGCATCTACTGGGACGTGGCCGACGGCCCGCGCAAGGGCGCATACGCCAACGCGGGGTTCCCGCCCTCCGACGTTCTGAGCTGGAAGGAGACGGCGCTCGGCATGCTGAAGGGCAAGCTGCACCGCATCTACCAGTGCAATCCGCATCGCCTGCACGCGACCAACGACAGCGAGGGCAAGTTCCTGATGGTGGACGAGTTCGACGCCGGGGACTTCAGCGCGCTCGTGGGGTGCCGCTTCGGTGCCGTCGTGCGCCGCAGGCTGTACACGGCTGGCCCGAACAGCAAGACGCCCGGCGCTGACCGCGTGCAGATGGAGGTGGCCCGCTACCTCACGCCCGAGGAGTTCCAGAGCGGTGACTGGCCCGAGACGCTGCTCGCGGACCGCGACCAGCGCGACCAGACGGCGCAGGCACCCGTGCAGCAGCAGGTGGCGCAGGTGCCCGCCAGCTTCGACCAGACGCCCGACCTGTACGGGGAGGACGTTCCATTTTGATGGAAGAGAAAAGGTGGAGGTAGGACATGGCGCAGAGCGAGCGCTTCTACTTCTGGCGCGGGTACTACGACGCACTGAAGAAGATGCCGACCGACGAGCAGCGCGGAGAGTTCGTCATGGCAATCTGCGCTTATGCGTTCGACGGCGCGGAGCCTGACTTCGAGGGTGACGCGCTGCTCGAAATCTGCTGGTCTCTGGTGGCCGACGGCGCACGCGAGAGCGTCCGCAAGGGCATAGAGCAGAGCCAGCGCGGAAAGCTCGGCGGCAGGCCGACGAAGGCCACGAAAACCACCGCTAAAAGCGGTGCTAAAACCACCGCTAAAAGCACCGCTTTAAGCGGTGCTAAAAGCGGTGCCAAAAGCACCGCCGAAAGCGAAAAGAAGAGAAGAGAAGAGAAGAGAAGTGAACTCTCTCCGTCTACGACGGAGAGAGAGTTCGCTACGCTCACTGGCGCTTGCGCGCCCGCGCCTGACGGCGCGGCGCGCGCGCCCGTCCAGGTGGACCCGATGCTCGACGTGCCGCCGAAGCCGGAGGGGTACTGATGGCGGGCGTCGAGTGGGACGCGGTGCGCATGGTGGACCGCCCCGAGGGCGAGCTGGCCATGAGCGCCTACCTCGCCGCGCCCGACCCGCAGCCCACCCACATCGACAAGCTGGACCAGCTCCTGAACGGCGGCATGACGCGCGGGCTGACCGTCGTGGGCGGGCCACCGTCGAGCGGCAAGAGCGTGCTCGCGTGCCTGGCCTCGATGCTCATGTGCGCCAGCGGCAGGCGCGTGGTGTACGCCAGCTACGAGATGAGCTGGGAGGTGGTGCAGCTCCGCTGCGCGTCGGCGTGGAGCTGCTACCCCGCGCTTCGCGCTCAGGGCGTGGAGCCGTTCAACTGGGGCAACGTCATCAACGGCAGCGAGCGGGCGAGCCGCAGGCAGTACGACGGCCTGACGCGCGACGAGCTGAGCCGCTATGTCGTGGGCGGGCAGATGGACCCCATCACCTACGCGCTCACGGCGTGGGACGAGGGACCGGGCCGCAACCTCGCGGTGCTCACGGGTGGCTACGGCGTCCACGAGCTGTGCGAGATGGCGAGGGCCGTGGAGGGCGAGCCGCCCGTGCTGGTGGTGGACTACATCCAGATCGTGCCGACCGCTGGCAAGGACGAGACGGGCGCTCAGGAGCAGAGCGAGTACCAGCGCGTGACGGAGGTGGTCAACGCGCTTCAGGAGCTGGCATACGGGCAGGGCGGGCCGAGCAACGTGCTCGCACTCAGCAGCACGCGCAACCTGACGCCAGCCGACTACAAGGACGGCCCGAGCCTTTCGTGGTACCGCGGCAGCGGCTACGTGGGCTACGCGGCAGAGCAGGCCGTCATGCTCGTGCCTGACCGCCGCAAGGATGACGAGACGGGCCAGTGGGTGCCCAGCGTCGCCCAGAACGGGTGGTACGAGGGCCGCATGACCGTTGTGAAGAACAAGAGCGGGGCCAGCGGCAGGAGCGTGGCGACGCTCATGGCCGGGTGGTGCAACCTGATCTCGTAGGGGGTGGCCGACAACGAAGACAACCGACTTCCGCTGCGACCTGTGCGGCGAGCCTGCGACGGAGTACGTGCGCGTCATGCGGCACGTTCTGCTCGACGGCATGCGGCAGGGAGCGCACGACATGACCGAGATAGACCTGTGCCCCGCGTGCGCCGAGCGCGTGTGGGGCACGCTCACAGAGAGGAGGACCGATGCGACTGGACGTTAAGCCCTTCCGCGCCGACTGCACGGACAAGGACGCGGCGAGAAAGGTGGTCGAGGAAGCGGCCGAAGCGTTCGCGGAGTGGGTAATCATGACCGACACCCCGCTGGGCGAAAGCGGCGATGCCCATCTCCCCGACGAGCTGGCTGACTGCATCACCGCGTGCGCGAACCTCGCGGAGCGCTACGGGCTGGACATGCAGGCCGCGCTGGACCGCGTGGAGCGGAAGAACCGCGAGAGGGGGCGCTACGCATGAGCGCGAGGGCGATGCCGTGCCCGTTCTGCGGCGGCAGCGGGCTAAGGGCCGTTCCCTACGAGCTGAACAGCTACGACCACCCGCCGCTGGAAGTGGACGGGGCGCTCACGGTGAGCATCACGGGTGACGGCTGGTATGCCGTCCGATGCGGCGACTGCTACGCGATGGGTCCGCGCGTCAAGGCCACGCGGGCCAAGGGCGTGAGCAAGGCAATCGAAGCGTGGAACAAGCGACCGCACCAGCACGGACTCGCGCCGCAGCTCGTGCTGTTCGAGGAGGTACCGAATGGCTGACCGATACGAGCCGATGACCTTCGCAGAGAGCGCGGAGCTGGCGAGAAGCGCCGAGGACGCCGAGCTGCTGGACCGCATGGGCACGTGCGACCACGTGGACGCGTGCCTGCGGGCCGTGGGCGTGCTGTGCGTGGGCGAACACGACTACGGCAGCGGGTTCGGCGCGAAGGCGCAGGCCGAAAGGCTCAGGGCCGCGCGGTGGATGGGCTGCATGGACTGCGAGTGCTGGGAGGGGTGACATGGCTGGCGATAACACGCTGGGACGGCTGAACGAGGTGCTGTTCGCCGAGCTGGAGCGCCTGAACGCGCTGGACGTGAGCGATGCGGACGCGCTGCAAGCGGAGATAGAGCGCAGCAAGGCCGTGCAGGGCGTGGCGAAGGAGATAAACATCAGCGCCCGCTCCGTGCTGGAGACCGCCAAGCTGAGGGCCGAGTGGGCGGGCGCGAAGCTGGCGCAGCCCTCGAAGCTGCTGGAGGGCTGACGTGAACGCAGACGAGCTAGTGAAGTTGGTCACCAAAGCTGCGCACGGGAGCGGCATGTTCGAGACGTGGGACGCGCTGGTATCGACGCTTGCCGCATTCCTCGCAAGTGGATGCGGCAACGAGTGCCAGTGGCTCACCGAGCGGGCGGATGGCGCGCTGGCGCGACTAACGGTGTGCGGGCGCGAGGACGTGCCGAAGCTGTTTAATCCGGTGTTCGAGGCGTTCGAGGAGAACCCGAACCAAGACCTGCTTGGCGACACGTACATGCGGCTAGGTATCGGAAACAAGAACACGGGGCAGTTCTTCACGCCCTATCACGTGTCGGAAATGATGGCACGGCTCGCATTCGACGCGGACAACGCAAAGAGCGAGATTGAGCGTCATGGATACGTGACGTTCAACGAGCCTGCCGTCGGCGGCGGTGCCAACGCGATAGCCTATGCCAACGTACTCAAGGAGAGCGGCATCAACTACCAGCGGCAGGCGTGGTTCGTCGTGCAGGAGCTGTCAGAGCTAACGGCGCTCACCTGCTACGTGCAGATGGCCGTGCTGGGGATGGCTGGCGTGGTCTACATCGGGGACTCGCTGAGGATGGACTACCACCACGCGCTGTATACGCCCATGTGCATCATCGAGAATGTGTGGTCGTGGCGCATGCTCGCAAGGGCGGTTCCATCATGAACGCCGTAACACCGTTCATTATCGACCCGAACACGGACAAGTGCCGCATGGTCGAGCAGATGATGCGCGACCACCTGTCGCGCGAGCAGATGCACGAGCTGAGGGATGCGCTGGAATCGGTGTTCATCTCGCAGGACGGAGCGGTGTACGACAATTCGCAGTACATCGACATGTTCATCGATGCAAAGCGGGTCGAAAACCTGAGCGCACGGTCGCTTTCGTATTACGACGGCATCATCAGGAAGTGCATCGACTACATCGGCAAGCCGATACGACTCATTGATGCGAACGACATACGGAGGTGCCTGTCGTGGGCGCTGACCGAGCGCGGATGCTCGCCAAGGACGGTCAACAACGAGCGGCGCGTATTGTCGACGTTCTTTCAGTGGCTGGAGAACGAGGACATCATCCGCAAGTCACCAGTGAAGCGCACAAAGTCGCTCAAAGAGGAGCACGGTGACAAGAAGCCGTTCTCAGACGAGGACGTGGCAAGGCTGCGCGAAGCGTGCCGCGACGATCGGGAACGCGCGGTGGTCGAGCTGCTGCTTTCGAGCGGCATGCGCGTGTCAGAGCTGTGCGGGCTAAATCGTGCCGACATGGACATGAATGGCCGCGAGTGCGAGGTGCTGGGCAAGGGGCGAAAGCGCCGGACGTGCTATTTCAGCGCGGATGCGAAGCTGTACCTAGAACGATACCTTGCGTCTCGAACGGACAGTGACCCCGCGCTTATCGTGACGGCGAACAAGAAGCAGGGCACAAGGGTGACCTTTGGCGCCATCGAGAGGATGGTTCGTGAAATCGGAAAGCGTGCAGGTGTCGACAACACGCACCCGCACAGGTTCCGCCGAACCATGGCCACCAACAATCTGCGACGTGGCATGAAGCTCGAAGAGATTCAGCAGCTGCTGGGGCACTCCAACATGGACACCACGCTCATCTACGCGAAGGTTGACCGCGAGCTGCTGAAGGTGAACGCAAGGAGACTGTCGTGATGACAAAGGTTTGCCGAGTCTGCGGTCGCAGGCTTCCGCTCTGCGAGCTGGTCACCGACAGACACGCTGGACTTGGAAAAAAGAGCATCTGCAAGCAGTGTTACAGCGACGAGCGCAGGCAGTACCCAAGCTACAACAGGCGCAAGGAGGTGACGTGATGGACGCGCCGGACTGGACGCCCGAGGAGGACGCGTGGCTCGTGGAGGAATACCCGCGCTTCCCGAACCGCGACCTCGCCGAGTTCAAGGCGCTGGACGGCTGGCCGCGCGACGTGGCGGCAATCCAGCGCCGCGCACGCAAGCTGGGGCTGACGAAGGACCGCTCGAAGGGCTACGTGCGCACCTGCAGCGTGAGCGACAGCGTCTGGACGCCCGAGCGCGTCGAGTGGTTCCGCGCGTTCGTCCCTGGCCACACGGAGCGCGAGATAATCGCCGAGCACGAGCGCGTGTTCGGCTTCCCGCTCACGGTGGGGCAGGTGGCGAACCGCAAGACGAAGCTGGGCGTGAGGAGCGGCACGCACGGCGGCAGGTTCGAGAAGGGCATCGTGCCGTACAACAAGGGCCGCACGTGGGACGAGTACATGACGCCCGACGCGCAGGAGCGGTGCCGCACGACCACGTTCCGCAAGGGCAACCACCCGCACAACGAGGGCGAGCTGCTTGACGAGCGCAGGGCCGACCACAACGTCTGGCAGGTCAAGGTGGACCCGCGCGACGCGAGGAGTCCGATGGGCTACTGGGTGAGCCGTGCCCGCTTCAACTGGGAGCGGGCCAACGCCCGCCCGTGGCCCGAGGGGTGCCGCGCTCTGCACGTGGACGGCGACGGCGAGAACGACGATCCGGACAACATCGTGCCCGTCGAGGACGAGCTGTGGCCGATGGTCTGCGGGGCCGTGCGCGGGCAGCTCGAATGGCACGACCGCGAGACGCTGGAGGTGGCCATCACGTTCGCGCGAATCAGCCTGCGTCGCAACGAGCTGGCACGCCAGCGGCGCATCGCGGAGGGCCATCCGTGGGCGTGCGACGTAGGACGCGATTCTGGCCCTGCGACGCGTAAGGTGGACTAATTGCCCATGATGCGCGTTTGCGGGGCTTCTGCATAGGCTACAGCGCCCCACAGGGGCATTCAACGAGAAAGGGGACAGACACATGAGCGAGTACACGCCCATCACAGGCGAGCTGCGGGAGCGAATCGAGCAGGCGGAGCACATCGTCCCGCTCAGTGGCGATTCGAAGGACACGCAGTTGCGCATAAACCTCGCATGGCTGAAGGAGAAGCTGGACGCCATCGACAGCATCCACGCGCAGCTGGAGCGCGAGAACGACGAGCTGCGTATGAAGTACGTCAACATAAACCGTCACGCACAGCACGTGGAGCGCGAGAACGAGAGCTTGAAAGCGGAGCTTGACCGCGTGCTGTACGAGCAGGAGGAGCACCAGCACATCATCAGCGAGGTGACCGTCACCGTCACGCCACGACTGGACTGGTCTGCCGTGGTCGCTGACCTGCGCGAGCTGACGGCATTGTGCGAGCGCACAAAGGAGGAAGAATGAGCAAGATACCGCGAAACCTCGATGGCGTTTTCTACCGCGTGGAGCGCAACGGCAGGTGGTGCACCGTCTGCTACAGCGACATGACCGCAGACGAGCGCAGGGAGGTCATCTACGACCGCATGGACGAGAAGCCGCTGGACGAGCAGGTGGGCTACTACAGGCGCTTGGCAGAGTTGATGGCCGACCAGCTCTATAGCATGGGCGAGCGTTTGGGGGTGACGTGCGAATGAGCGAACAGCAGATTGTAATGGCCTTCTTTGTCCTCTACCTCAATACGGTCGTTGGGCGCCTTGCGTATGTGCTTGGTCAAGAGAAAGGGGCTGAGGACGAGCGCAAGTCCCGGAAGTCCCTCTTGGGCGTAGGCACTGTATGGCGAGTTGGCGATGACGGTCGGCTCTATCAGGTAAAGGAGGACGCATGAGCATGCTATCGGCGCAGATAGACGAGTTGCGCAATGCAGCGGAGTTCTATGACGGCTTCAAAGCTGCCAACCTCATGCGCGATGCCGCCGACACCATCTGGCAGCTCCGCGACGATTTGCAGCGAACCAACGCTGAGAACGCCAAGCTGCGGGAGCTGGTCAAGCGCATGCACGGACACATCAGACAGACGTGCGGAGAGTGCGACGGCTGGTACTGCTCCAGCTTTGACGAGGACAACGAGTGCTGCGTCTACGACACGCTGGTACGCGAGCTGGGAACGGAGGTGGACTGATGGGGCGACCGTTACGCGAGAACATGCGCGGGGACTGGGAGCCGACGTTCGACACGGACGGCCCCGAGCTGCTGCCGTGCCCCTTCTGCGGAGGGGCCGCGTACTATCTCAAACCGACTGTGACGAAGTACGTTCCAAAGATGGACTGCAAGCCGCAGGCAAGCGAGTACCCGACCTATCAAGTGGAGTGCATCGACTGCGGCGCTCACTCCGTGCCTGCAATCATGCATCTAGGATGTACACCCGCCGAGGGCAAGCAGGCAGCCGCTGGCAGATGGAACAGGCGGGCTGAGCTGGGAGTGGAGGTGACCCCATGAGCGACATGTCCCGCGCCGTCGTGGCCGTCCTGCTCGGTCTGGCCGCGATGTTCGCCGCGATGGGTTGGGCGGCACGCGCGATGGACGCCTACCAGCTCGGCTACGAGGACGGGAAACGCTACATGAGGAACCTGCTGCTGGGGGACAACGAGCAGATGGAGCGCTACTGGGAGTGGCGCAGACGAGAGGGGGCGAGCGATGGTGACGTGGCTGATGTGTAGCGCTGCCGCCACGATCGGCTTCATGGCCGCGGCGCTGCTGACCGCGGGTGATGGCCGATGAGATTCGAGTCCTGCCGCGAGCTTTTTGAGTGCGCCGCCGCCGCGTCGCGCGAAGCCGAGCGCATCAGCCGCGAGCTGGCCGCTATGGAGGGCCGCAGCGAGTCGCTGGGGTCCGGCGGGTTCCAGCCGCGCGTGCGCTCCACGCCCGAGCCTGACCGCATGGCGGGGCGCGTGGCAGCGATGGTGGACCGCTCAGAGATGCTGGCCCGCAGGATGGACGAGGACTACCGGCTCATCGACGCGGCGTGCGAGGTCTTGTACGGGCGCGACGGGCGCGGCGGGCTGTACTCGCTCGTCGGCTGGCCCGCCGACGCCATCTACCACCACTACCTCGCGCTGTACACGTGGGAGGAGACGGCTGCGCTGGTGGGCTACTCCGAGCGCCACGTGCAGCGCTCAGTGGAGTGCGCGTTCGAGCTGGCCGACGCGAACGGGGACATGTGGACGAGACTGGGCGTAGGCTTCGCCGGATAGGAGGGGAGCATGGCTAGATACGGGATGCCGTGGCAGGGGAGCAAGTCACGCATCGCCGAGTGGGTGGTCGGTCTGCTGCCGCCGTCCCACACGCTGGTGGATTTGTTCGCGGGGGGGGGTGCCATCACTCACTGCGCGCTGCTCAGTGGAAAGTGGGAGAGCATCATCGCCAACGACATGACTGACAGCATGAAGGTGTTCTGTGCGGCCATCAATGGCGAGTTCGATGGGTATGCCGCGTGTCCCGCGCGTGATGAGTGGTTCGCCTACCGTGACAACGATACGGCCATGGCTTTGCTTCACAGCTTCGGGAACGACCGCACGACCTACCTGTGGTCACCCGAGCTGGAGGCGGTCAAGCGGCCCGCGTCGCTCATGGTGAGCAGCCCGAGCTTGTGGGAGCGGTATCAGTGGTATCACCGCTTCGTGGACGCCCTGACCGAGTACCTAGAGAACAACAAGCTTGACGAAACGATGCCACGTCTTACGAATCGTGAGGGCGTCGAGCGCCTAGTGCAGCTTGAGCGCGTGACTCGCTTGCAGGGCTTGCAGGGCTTGCAGGGCTTGCAGGGCTTGCAGGGCTTGCAGGGCTTGCAGGGCGACTACCGCCTCGTTGACATTCCTGACGGCGCGACGGTCTACGCAGACCCGCCCTATCGTGGCACGCCGAACAGCTCGCGGTATGGCGGCTTCGACTTCGCCGCGTTCGACCAGTGGCTCGCGGGCGTGGACTTCCCCGTATTCGTGAGCGAGTTCGACGCGCCTGACGGCTGCGTGGAGATAGCGCAGATCGAGCGCACGACCAGCATGGCGGCGAACACGACCGGCAAGCGGACCGAGCGCATCTTCGTGCAGGAGCGCTTCTACGACCAGTGCCGACCAAAGACGCTGCTCGACCTGTTGCAATAGACTCGTCGCCCCATGTCATGCCGTGTCATTGCCATCCGCTGACATTTCGTGCTATCGATATGCTGACAACCAATAGGCCCCTGCGTGAGAGCGTGGGGGCCTTTTTGTTTAGACACCCACCCCATGCGTTCGGTGGCCACCCCCACCGCCGAACACCTCCACCCCCACACGTCCGTCTCTTGGAGAGCGCATGGCAGCAAGCAACCCCCGCCACGCCAACGGCGCGAGACGCCGCGCAATCAAGGCCCGCTGGGTTGCCATCGGCGACCCGTGCCACATCTGCGGCAAGCCCATCGACTACTCGCTGGGCATGGTCATCGACACGCGCACGGGCAGGCGCAGGCCGCATCCGATGTCGCTGGCGATAGACGAGATCGTGCCTGTGTCCCAGGGCGGCGACCCGCTCGACTTCGCCAACACGAGACCGACGCATTGGATTTGCAACGCGCGGCGGGGGGACGGCACGAGAAGGACCTCGTGCACGACCCTGCCGCTGCCGCAGCCGTGGGACGAGTGACGAGTGCGACCGTGGGGGAAGGCGGTGGCTCCACCCACAGGCCCGCCCCG
>Ga0326511_10002150_pt1 | contig 16184 bp, 11 predicted proteins | sample 0_2496_0518_D_FD_203701 | JGI IMG/M metagenome (GOLD analysis project Ga0326511, IMG submission 203701) | Bovine rumen microbial communities from UC Davis, California, United States - 0_2496_0518 | ecosystem: Host-associated > Mammals > Digestive system > Stomach > Rumen | place: USA...
AGCATCGAAAAAACGACCGGACGCATTTCGAACTGGTATCGCAAACAGAAGAGTATCGCCACAAGGGAGGCGACCAAGCGCAGGTCCACCAAACGCTTTCTCAGTGGGAACAGGAACAACGCGAAAACGGCCGACCAAAGGAGCGCCTTGAAAGCGACCAAAAGTACCGCCCCGCCTACCCCGTAAACAGCCCCGACGACCGCCTGGAAATACACATGGCCGTTGATAACCGGAGACCGTACGGGCGTCCACGTCGTCACCCACTCCCTCGCGCACGCCAAATGCCACCATATATCCGTATCCGTCAGCGGGAACACGGAAAAGAGCAATACGGCAAGCGGGGCCAGGATTATCGGGAACGGCTTCATCTATTCCAATGTCTTCAGCACCGAATCAACTCGGTGGGTAAGCTGTTTTGCGCCCAGGACACTCAAATGGTCGTAATCATAGGCCATCTCGTCGGTATAGTCGTGATCACCCCACTTGTTTTCGTCGAGCATAATCAAATCGAGTTTTGAAACACGGTCTATAATCTTTTTCGCATACGAACGCATGGGGCCATACGCCCCAAAAGCTCCCGTCTTCTTGTAAGCCGGATGCCGCGGGTAGATAACGCCCACCACCTTTACTCCGGCCTCCACCGCCGTTTCAACAAGCGCGGAATACTTTTCAAAACTCCTGTCCACATCATCTTCCATTATCAACGAGTACGTCGTATCCGCCAACAACGAAGGCGCCCCCCACGACCGCGGGGGATACATAAAGTCCGCATCGTAAGGAAGCATTTCCTTATTTGCAAAGGACGGACAATTTTTCACCGCCTCGATAAAGCCTTCCGGGACACCATCCCTCCAAAAACCGTGATGAGCGTCGTAAGCAATGCCAGGGACCGCCTTGTAAAGCGGAATCCAATGAACGCTCTCGTTCATATAGAACATATCGGGCGCAACCTCGAGCACCAGGTATTTCAAGTTTTTCGCATGTTCTAGAATGTAATTGCGGAAAATATAGTTGGCATCATACATGTCTCCACCCGGGAAGCCCATATTCAGCACGACACGCGACGGCATCTCCTTATCATAGAGGCCATACATCGTGCGGGAACTCCCCATGGCGACTACTGTCAACGAATCCTTCAAAAGCCAGAAATCTTCCATCTTTTCACGGAATACAAAAACGTAGTCTTCGGATGATTCCCTGTAATACACGCCAGCGCTATCCAAATCAAGTAACGTACTCGTCTTAGATGTATCCGCCCGATCCATCCACAGGCAAGGATGCCAGAGTTCATCCCCCTCGGCCAAAGTCAACATGGAACTGTCCGCCAAGTTAATATAGACCGCCTTGACGTGAGCGCCGTTCGCATTGGCAAGCGTCGCCACAATGCCGTCCCCCGCCCATTCGCTATGGTCGAACGTATAGCCCGACGGGGCTGCGATGCTATGGATGAGTTTTCCCGTGCTGTCCGCAATGAGAATCCGTTCGTGTGTCCGGTAATTTTCACCGACAAACGCATGCCCCGTCTTGCTGCCGAAATCCAGGAACAAAACGCGCTTGCTGCCATCCTTCGCGAGGCTTGCGTTACAGGCCTGTTCACCGCCGTACCAGACCTTATTTTCCGAACCAACACGTGCCCGCAAAAGCGAAGACCCTGTCACGGCAAAGTCTTCCGCCACCCCGTCGTGATACGCCCCGTCAAAAAGCTTTTTGGGCTTACCGAATTTCCCGCCCGTAAACGAGACCTGCCATGTCGATTTCTGGGCAAACGCGACATCTTCTTTATTATTCCCCGCATCCGTCACATAGACAATCACCGTATCGCCACCGGGAACGATACGCCAACGCGGAATGGCAGCACTCTCTACATCCAGCCTTACCGCCGGGGCCGAAACCGAATCAAGTGATTTAACATAGACATCCGAATGGCCGGAAACACCCTCTATTCCCGTACAGAAAGCAAGCCACTTTCCATCGGGAGAAATATCCGGATGAAAAGCCCCGTCGGTCCCAGCAATTTCGTTTACCGTCGGGAGGGCACTTGCGTAATTGATGCGCACCAGATTCCCCGAGGCATCGTTGCGGAGCACCAACTTTAGCTTATTCGCACCTACGGAGGAACGCAACGTTGCCGTACCGATAATCGGAGCAACACGGCTCGTATTGGACTTTCCGGAGAGATCCATCCAAGTCGGGTTTTCAATAGCACCGAAAGCAAGCCTAAACCCGATGTATTCCTGCTTCGTGGCAGAAACCACCATATAAACGTCGCCCCTCGAGCTCACTTTAATTTCATGTTCGGAATCGCGGTAGCTGCCCCCCTTGACAATGCGTTCCCCCACGCCTCCGCCATCGGGAGCCCCAACGAAATTCGTAACGACCGTATCTTTAAAATACCCCAACCAATCGTTCACCAATTCCATCACGTTCCCGACCATATCACAGACATTTATCTTGTTCGGCTGGTACGTACAACCATGATGGATGATGTATTCTGAAATTCTGGACGTCCAACCCAAGACAGTATTCCATCCTTGATTGGCGACCAAAACCCATTCCGCTTCTGTCGGAAGGCGGTAAGCATTGACCTCCGGATGAAACGCGAAACCTTCAAGCCCCGTACAATGTCCACCATAATCAAAAACAGCTTTCTCGTAGGTATAGGCCGTATCGAAATTTTCTTTCTTGCTACGTTCATTGGCCATCAGGACGGCATCGTAAAAAGTCACATTCGTCAGCGGAAGCGTCTTGTCTTTGCACTTGATCTGATTTTTCATCAGCTTATTGTATTCATCACAGGTGGTTTCGTGCTGGGCGATGGAAAAATCATACGTAAATTCCACGCGCATGGCAGGCCGTTCATTCGTTTTCGCATGTCGGTCATTCGTTCCGAGGGTTGTTGAATAGCCGCTCGCATGAACACGAACCATATCTTCAAGTGTATCCATTTCGCTGGGAACAACATGGTCTTCATCGCTATTGCGTCTTTCACCACCCGGTTCCGTAGAATTGGAACAGCCGAGCAAAAAAACGACAAGCAACAAGAACCACTTCATTCCAAGCCGGGCCCTTAAAAAGTCTTCATGAATTCAACAAACCTTTCAGTCAGCTGCTTAGCACCACGATGGTTCAAATGATCCCTATTCTGCGCCATTGCATCGGTATAATCGTGATAACCCATCTTGTTTTCATCCATCAGATGGAAATACGGGTTATTCTTTTCCCATTTTCTGAGTTTCTTGATAATTTCTTCGGTCAGAGACCTCTTTATCCCGTATACGCCAAGGCTCCCCGTAAACCTGTACTTGGGCGATTGCGGGAAAATAATTCCGACAAAATGAATTTTACGTTCAGCACAAAAATCGGCCAGCCTTTCGTAGTACTTCAAAATGGCATCAACCCTCTTCATCGTCTCTTTCGTATAAACGGTATCGTACAGAATTTCTGCACCGCCGCCATCATCCCACGATCCGTCTACTTCCTTGAGCCATGTTCCGCGATCGCTGTAATCCGAAGAGCCCTTCAAAGGATTGGGATACGCCTCAACAGCATCAATGAATCCCGAGGGGAGCCCTTCCCTCCAATAATCATGATTGGCATCATAAACATAGCCCGGATAAGACAAGAAGGCTCGTTCACAGAAAGCGAGATATCCCTGGAAGCCATCCAGATCCAACGAAACGGCAATCACCTGAACCTTTCCCAAGTGGTTGAAGACGTAATTCGTGATAAATGAAACATCACGTTCGATATCAATTCCCATTGCCCCGACATTGGTCATTTCCAGTTCCGGATACATGTCGGGATCCACGCCAAATTCCATTCTAGAACTTCCGACAAAGATCACACGCGTATACGGGAGCCTCTTCCAGAAGACTTCCATCTTAACGCGGAAGACCAAGTCCTGCGGTTCATATCCAGGCATCAGGTACACGCCGGCGCTATCCAAGTCCAAAGCCTCATCTTCGTAATCCTTGGGAACATCCTTGGACCACAGGCATGGATGCCACAGGTCTTCGCCTCCAATTAATTCCGTAACGCTGTCATCTTCAAGATTGACCGCCACGATCTGCTTATGGTTTCCGTGGGAATCCGCAAGAGTTGCCACCAGCAAGTCTCCCGACGAAGAATGGATAGCCCATTCGACATGATCGAAGGTGTAGCCCGACGGCGCCTTGACGCTATGCACCAGTTTACCGGTACTATCTGCAATCAAAATCCGTTCGTGGACACCATACTTCTTCCCCACGAACTTATGTCCAGTTTCGCCACCAAAATCAAGGAAGGCCACACGTTTACTTCCGTCTTTGGCCAGGCTAACGTTACAAGCCTGTTCCCCACCATACCAGAGGGTGTCGCGCCCATCCATCATCACATTTCTGGATTTCGGCGGAGCCACACGCGCCCTCAGCAAACGGGCTCCCGTCACCGCCATGCGGTTTTGCGCATCGATGCCGCCATGATACGCACCGTCAAGAAGTTTTACCGGATACCCAAACTTTCCTTTCCGGAACGGAACCTGCCAGGTCGCCGCATTCTTGAACACGTCATCATCGGAATTGTCCCCCGCATCTGTCACAAACACAAGGACGGTATCTCCCGTTTTCATGATGCGCCAACGCGGAATGGCCGCAGACTCAACATCCAGTTTTAAAAACGTCGTGTCACGGGAATCCAAACTCTGCACATAGACTTCCGATTTTCCCTTTACGCCTTCCATTCCGGTGCTATAGGCAATCCACTTACCATTCGGGGAGATATCCGGGTGGTAAGCATCAACAGGGGTTTCAATATCCTTCACCACGAGGTTCGGCGATGAAAAATCAACATACGCCAAAGTCCCAGCGTCTTCATTCCTGAAAACGAGAATGGTCTTCATCGTTCCCGAAAGCGACTTTACCCCTTTAGCACTGATATGCACGCCCACCTGTTTCGAAGAAACCTTCCCCACAGAATTCATCCACGTCGCATTCGGGATTTCTCCGTATGCCAAGCGAAAACCGACATATTCGGCATGCGTGGAAGAGATGACCGTGTAGATATCCATGCGGTTATAGATGTTTACTGCAGAAGGGCTGTTACGGTAGCTGCCACCCTTGACGACACGCTCCCCGGTATAACCGCCATCGGGAGCTCCGGCAAAATCGACGAGGGACGTATCCTTAAATGTTCCCAGCCAGTCGTTTACCCATTCCATCACGTTGCCCACCATATCGCAGACACCCGCCGCATTTGGAGGCATGGAACAGACCTCGCGTTTTTTCAATCCCGAATTACTAGCGGTCCAAGAAAAATCAATATTCCAGCCCTGGTTTGCCACGAGCGTCCATTCCGCTTCTGTCGGCAAGCGGAATCCATCCGACTTTTCATCAAAGCTATAACCGCCCAAATCGATGCAACGTCCAACCTTATCGAACTCCGCTGAATCATAGCGATAGGCGGTATCGCGCTTCATCAGCTTGCTTTTCGCATTTGCAAAAAGGACCGCATCATAAAAAGTCATTCCCGATGCCGGGTATAAATCGTTCGGGCAATCCAGCCTCAACTTCAGGCCGCCTTTTTTCGCGACATAGTTGAATTCGCTACAGGTGACTTCGTGCTTTCCTATAGAGAAATCATAATCGAAAGAGACCTTCACCTGGGAACGTTCCTTCGACATTGCCGATGCAGAATTCGTCCCCATGACCACGCGGCTTCCGTCCGCATGAATTTTTACAAAGCCATCTACATTCGCTTTGGAAGCAATAACAGGAGATTCATACGGGACAGAAATAGACGAGTCGTAGCCACCGTCATCACTGCACGATACAAGGCTTGCCAACAAGAAAAAAGCAACCCCAAAAACGGCACCACGGGCAATACACACCAGCCTAAAAAACATATGCCCAATATAGAAAAATCAGTACAGGGGAGCCGCCGGCAACTTGCCCTTGGCGATGCCCTGATTCACCGATATTCCCGGATATTCCGGGAAGAATTCCTCGGCGAGGCGGTACCACGTGAGGGCTCGGTGTGGATCGCTTTCGAGGAAGAGGTTTCCTTGATCAAAAGCGGCTAGCCCGACGAATGCACGAGCCGTCAAAGGCTTGAATTCCAGGCCAGTCCAGTGGCCGTCCTTGTATTTTTCGCGGTATTCTTCGTCCGTATAGGAATAGCCACGGCGATTCGGTTCAAGGTTCACCGTCTTGGGTGCGAATCCGACCTGCGCACGACCATCATCATGTCCATAGCGCAAGAATACATGACCAGGCAACAGGACCGCCGTCAACGGAAGGTGTCGCGCCTCGGCGACCATCAGCGCAAGCCACGAAATCCCCATGCAACCGCCCTTGCGGTTTGCAAGCGTGCGCAGCGGGAATACGGCATCGTGCGTCACGGCAGCCTCACCCGCTCCGGCAAATTCAATGTTCCAATAGCTCCACAACAGGGACTTGAGCGACTGAAGCGCATCTCCGTTCACCGCATAGGCGCTGTCGAAAAAAGCAAGGCCGTCTTTCCATTCAGCAACGGAATCCAAACAGCCCGGGACACGTTCCTCGAACGTACACGCCATTTCGCGGTAACCAACCTGTTTTGGATTCCCCGCCCACAATGCCAGCGCAAGCGAAAGCGCCAGCAAAATAAAAAACGAAGGCCAGAAGATTCGAACAAAAAACTTTTTCATTACAAGAATCGATTCTTGCGTCTAGAGCGCATCCCATTCCATCGGAGATTGCCAGAAATCGCGGGCCGTCATCATGTAGATGACCAGGCGCTTGCTCTGCATGTCCTTCTTCATCTTCATCATGCGGTGATACACGCCCGGGCCGCCGCCCCAGCTAGTCACCACCTGCACGTCGAGACCGGTCGCATAGGCAAGCAGGGAACCCGGACCGCCACTCTTCTGGTCCACCGATTCGAACACGCCCGTAAAGGAGTCGCCCATCAGCAAGATAGGAGCGTTCTTGCCGCCCTTGTAGGGTTCGGAGCCCTTGAAGACTTTCATAGCCGCCAAGGTATCGGCCGGGAACTTCGGCTTATCCGCATCGGGCAGGTGCGCCACCAGGTCGCCTTCACGGAGCGTCGTCGTCTCTTGCATCTGCAGGCTGCCCGGCTGGGCGCCGGAGGAAGCGTACCAGCTGTACTGCGTCACGCGGGAAGCGAGCTGTTCTAGCGCCGCCAGCATACCGGGGAGCGCCCAGTGCGTATCGTAGCGCTGGTAGCTGTAATGCGGCGGTTCATCGCCTGCGCGGGCCGCCATGAGCGCCGGATAGAGGTCCAGCACGTCAAGACCCGCGGCAAGCATTTCACGGACAAACTCACGTCCATTCGCGTTCACGCAGCGGTCTGCCGGAGTCCCGGGCACAAGTTTGTCCGCATAGATTTCTTCCTTGACGGGAATAGGAACAATAAGCAGCTGGATGTTTTCGGAATCCAAATACTTCTTGAGTTCCAGAAGGCGCGGCAGCGGATTATGCAGGGAATCCTGCGAGGTAATCTTGTCGGCAAGCAAGTAATTCGCATTGCGCTTGAACCAGAGCATCCCGCCAGATTCCCAGGCGTTCTGTTCCTTCGGGAGTTTCTTCAGCTGTGCCGAGAGCGCGTCGCGGAACTTCGCCGTCTCTGCATCGGCCGGGCAAGAACCTTCCAGCGAAGCAAGCGTCTCTAGGCGGAAAGCGGAACTCGTATCGAGCGCGCGGTCCACAGGGACGACCTCGCCCGCTTCCGCCAGGGAATCGGCGACACGCTTCGCACGCAACGCTTCGTCGGTCAAACGGAAATCGGGCACATCGAAGGCGACCCACATCGGAGTCCCCATCGGGTTACCGCGCATCACCGCGAAAGGCCTTCCGCCTTCCCAGGGAGCGCCCGGCGTATGCGGTTCCAAATCCGTATTCAACGTCGGGTACCAATAAGACGAAAGCGTACGTGCCCAGTTCATGGCGTCTTCGGCACCCATCTCGGCCGTGAGGTAGTAATTCAGGACTTCCGCCGTCTCGCCCGCCGACACGAGCTTCAGCTTGCCGTAGAAAGGCTTGCGGGCGGTCCACGTGGCCGGTGTCACCTCGACCCACCATTCGACGGAACCGTCGGCCAGTGGGACGCCCCAGAGTTTCGATACCGTCTGGAACGCACGGAATACTTCGGGCTCGTCCCACTTGACGGCTTCAACCGCATTGAGCAAGGTGGCCAAGGAGTCGTTACCGGTCTGGGTGTAAAGAATCTTGGTAAACGGTTCCCACGCTAACGGCGGGCGGCCTGCAACGGCGGCAGGTTCGTTATCCGTAAGCGATTCAAGCATCGGGAAAGGGTAATCTGCAAGCTTTGCCGAAGCGTTCTTTCCCGTATAGTTTTCCGGTTTTTCGTCCTTCCCCGCCAGGCGAATCGGGTTCGCGGAATAGGCGGCAAAGTCAAGGGCGGCAAGCGTCGGCTTTGCGACGGTACGCACCTGCTTGTCGGCACCCGAAAGCTTTGTTTCGAACAGCGTCGAAGGAGTGGACTGCGGAAGCGCCGCAGGCGTTGCCGTGGCCGACGGAGTATCCGTAGCCGGGCGGGAATTATCGGAAGCGCAGGCGCAAAGCCCGAGCAAAAAAGCCAAAGGATAAATAATCTTTTTCACATTCCCAATATATAAAACTGCGACACGCATTTTGCTAAATTTATGGAAACAACCCGAGGTTTTTCTATGTCCAATCAAGGTGATCACAACAAATGGATAGCCCTCGCCCTCTGCATCCTTCTCGGATACCTGGGCATACACCGTTTTTACGAAGGAAAAACCTGGACCGGAATCCTCTGGCTCTGCACGGCGGGCCTGCTCGGCGTAGGGGTTGTCGTCGATGCCATCATCATCCTCTTTAAACCGACCTACTATTAATCTATGGTCATTGGTCAATAGTCATTGGTCAATAGTTAACTACTATGAAACATCTTTTTGTTATCGCGACCGGAAATCCCGGTAAGATCAGGGACTTCGCCCACATCCTGGGCACCGAAAACAAAGACTTCAAGACCCTCAAGGATATCGGCTTTACCGACGACATCGTCGAAGACGGCAACAGCTTTGAAGAAAACGCCATCATCAAGTCGAACACCGTAGCCAAATGGCTCTGCGAAAAGGGAATCGAAGCGACCGTTCTTGCCGACGATTCCGGGCTGGAAGTCTTCGCGTTGAATGGCGAACCCGGCATCTACAGCGCCCGCTACTGCGGCTACCACGGAAACGACGGCGCGAACAACGACAAGTTGATGCAGAAACTCGAAAACGTCGAAGACCGCTCCGCACGTTACTTCTGCGCACTTTCTTACCAGACCGTTTCTGCCGGCACCGATGGCAAGTTCACCGTGAGCGAACCGAAGATTTTCGAAGGCGAGTGCCGCGGGCAAATCAACCATGCGCCCGTCGGAGATATGGGCTTCGGCTACGACCCGCTCTTTGTCCCCGACGGATTCGACCGCACCTTCGCCCAGATGGAACTCGAAGAGAAGAAGGCCATCAGCCACCGCGGGAACGCCATCCGTGCGCTCAAGGCGGCCCTCGGCAAATAACCTGATCGGGTCGGGGGTAAGGCATGGACAACGTCTATATCGAAATCACCGACTCATGCAACCTGCGTTGCAGCTTTTGCCCCAGCAGCACCAAGCACTGTGCGGATTCCCGCCAGTTCATGCCATCGGAACTCTTTGAAAAATGCATTGCGGGCGCACAGGATGTCGGCGCCAAGAACGTCTACTTTCATGTGCTAGGCGAGCCCACGCTCCATCCGGGATTTGCGCACTACGTCAAAAAGCTCGAAGCGACTCCGCTTAAGCCGACGCTCGTCACGAACGGGACGACCATCGCACGTTCCGGCCGCGCCCTGATAGAAAGCCCCGCCGTACGGCAAGTGAATTTTTCGACACACGCCTATGCGGAACTCGACCGTAACACTGCGGCCACCCACCTGCAGAACGTCATCGACTTCTGCAAGCTCTCGCTTGCCGCGCGGCCGGAACTGTACATCAACCTCCGGCTATGGAACGCCGGGACCGAAGACAGCACCGACTGGAACCAGACATTCCTCGCCCGCGTGAACGAAGCGTTCGGAACCGCGGTCGCACCGGCGCATTTCTGCAGCAGGCACAAGAGTTTCAACATCACCGGGCGGCTCTACCTGCACATGGACACGCGTTTCGAATGGCCTAAGCTTGACGAGGACGTGTTAAACGAAAAACCGGAGCCTATCGAAGGCACGTGCCACGCACTCGAAACACAGGTTGCGATCCTCCACGACGGGCGAGTCACCGCCTGCTGTCTCGACCACGCCGGGCATATCGAGCTCGGCAACATCGCCACGCAACCGCTCCCCGAGATTCTCGAAAGCCCGCTAGCCCGCTCCCTCCGCGACGGTTTCGCACGCCACGAGCTTCGCCACCCCCTCTGCAAAGCCTGCCCCTATTGCCGGCGATTTAAAAAAAGAACGCCCCCAAAAAGGGAGCGTCCATAAAGGTTATACTAAGCGTCGATTAGTCGCAGGTGCCGAACGGACCGACCTTGGTAACGGCGAACGAACCAGAAAGGCCATCGGTACCAGTAATCTTGAACTTAAGCGAAGAAAGTTCCTTGGCAGCATTGGTACCAGAAATGGTTTCTGTTGCCCATTCCGGCTGCGTAAAGGAAGCCCAAGTGAGGTCTTCAACAGTGAGCGAAGTTGACTTGCTGAGTTCAGATGCCGGGTTGGCATAGCCAATCGACTTTTCAGTCGCAGCCGTCAAGCCGAGTTCAACGCTAATCGGAGCGGTAGACTTATACTGGATGCAAACACCGCGCATGGCAGTAGCATCACCCGCATACTTGTCGTTCTTGCCGAAGCCGAACGCAAAGCCAACAAACGGATCATATTGGTAGTCAGCCTGATTCAGTTCGAAGCTACCGCAGATACCCGTGCCGCAAGCTTCGATAACCGGAGTCATGTCACCACCAGTAGCCGGTTCAGCTTCCCAAGTCAGGACAGAAGCACCATCACTGCCATTATCGTCATAGCTGTACCACCAGCCACCGTCGTTGTTTCCAACAGGAACGTGCGGTTCAGTGCCGTCCCAAGCGGTCGTCATGTGAACCTTGCCATCGTCTTCCACAACAACGGCGCTAGACTTCGGAGTAGCGGCAGAGCTCTTGGGAACAGCGGCGCTGCTGGCCGGAACTGCTGCACTGCTGGCCGGAAGGGCGGCAGAAGAAGATGCCGGAACAGCGGTAAAGCTGCTAGAAGATACTGTATTGAAGCCGGTAGAAGAGAACGGCTGATCCTGTCCCTGCTGTTGCTGCTGTTGCTGCTGAGCACGAGCAATAGAATCCGCAATAGCGGCAGCAAGAGAATCCTGGTTCAACTGACCCTGCTGCTGGCCATTCTGGTTACCCCACTGCTGCGGGCCGGCGACATTTTCACTGGAATCATTGCAAGCGACAAGTGCGCATACTGCAAGAAGACCGAAAATTTTTTTCATTTTGTTACCTCGTTGTAAAATCCCAAAAAATTTTCTACCCAAAATATATATTAATCGTCAAAAAAGCAAGCAATATATTTAGTGTACAATTGCTTATTCTTAAAAAAAATGTGATATGGAACAAGAAGTTAGCGCTTAGACAAGCTAAATGTAAATTTTATTTTTCATTCTTGTGTGCCTGAAGGGCTTCGATGCGCTTGTCCAAGAGGGCTTCTATTTCGGGCAACAGCTTTTCTTTCACCTTGTCCAGATACAGGCACTGCAATTGAATCATACGGTCGCGATGGCGCCCCGCATGTTCCTGAATCCAATGGCTCACCGCCGCTTGGCGATCTTGCATTTTTTCGTGAATACTCTGCTGGATGAAAGTGCGCTGCACTTCCATATAACGTTGCATGTTGAAAGGCATGCGGTAAGTACGGATAAACTGCTTGAGCATCACCAGGAGCGAAAGATTCTGCTCCTTGTGTTCATGGAGAAAGCGCTTCAGGTCTTCAAGGTGATCCCTGAAGAACGGGACGATCGCTTTATCATCTATCTGATAAAGTTCCAGTTCGTCTTTCTTTTTGGTTTCTTCATCGACTGCCATACCCCAAATTTATTTTTTACACTAAAATTTTTCAGTGTTTCTCCTCACAAGGAAGGCAAATTCGGCATTTTGCGTGTTCTGCGACACATCAGAATTCAAAAACACACGCCCTTCCGTTCCCGGATTAAGCCTATCGGCAGCACCGCCCCTAAAATCACGCATTTCGGCAACCTCGCAAGGGTACATTCCTGACGGGGTCATCAGTTCAAGAGTATCGTCCATGGAGAACGGATTCTTCACGTTCACAACAAACGAATTTGTATCGGGATCAGTGCGTACCACCTGGGCCGCGACACAGCCGTTTTCGGCCGCAACATGCGTACTTTCGTAATTCTGCGGCAAGGGACCGCGTAAAAAGCCAGGCATAAACCCACGCCCATCCACAAAGCCAATAGCCCTGCGGGACTCTGCAGGAACAAGGGCAGCAGAGCATTCCGCACCCGCCGAGAGCGCTTCACAACAGGCATCGATTGCCATACGGTAAGCACGCACCACTTGGCTTAAGTAATACACGGAGCGAGTTCTGCCTTCAATCTTGAAAGAATCAAGACCCCCGCGAATCAGTTCAGGAACCACATCCAGAGCACACAGATCGCGGCTACTCATAAAATAAGTGCCCCACGTATCTTCATCCAGCGCTACCGGAGGAAGTTCCGGACGGTCCGTCCGCTGCAAGCTAAAGTTCCCTTCGTGTTCGCGGTAATCTTCGCACTGCGGTCCTTCGTTCGCATACAAACGATAAGGCATCCGGCAGCTGTTGTCGCATGCGCCTTGATTTGCATCGCGATGCGTCACCCAGTTACTCAACATACAACGTCCAGACATGGCCATACAAACAGCACCATGAACGAACACCTCCAGTTCGAGCCCAGGAATACGTTCTTTTATCTCTAAAATTTCAGACAAACGAAGCTCACGACTCAGGATAATCCGACGTACCCCTAAATCATGCCAGAACTGCGCTGTCAAATAATTCGTAGTATTCGCTTGTACCGAAAGGTGAATTTCCGTTTCCGGAGAAACCTTGCGGAGCCACCCGACAAAGCCAGGATCGGCCACAATCAACGCATCGGGTTTCAGTTCCAGCGCCGAAAGCAAGGCCTTCTGGAAAGATTCGACCTTCGTATTTCTCGCAATCACGTTGCTCGTCAGGTAGAATTTTTTTCCGCGGGCATGCGCGTAGGCGATTCCTTCGGCAAGGTCATCCAAATTCTTGAAGCCGTTCTCGCGGGAACGGAGGCTAAAGGCGGGCTGCCCCGCATAGACGGCATCGGCGCCGTACGCGAAAGCATATTTCATCCGGGTCAAGTCCCCGGCAGGAGCAAGGAGTTCAGGCTTTTTCATCAAACCTACCACTTGAAACCGGCTCGGAGGTAAACCTTCCGGTCATCAAACAACGAAAGTTCCCCCATGAAGCTCACGAACTGTCCTTCGTAGCTAACCGCAGGGGCCAAGGTGTACTGCATCTTGGCTCCATCCAGGAACTTCTTGTGAATCTTCATATGGTCACGCGAAGGAGTCGTATCATTTACGGCGCTACCGTAATCGGTCCCTTTCCAGAACCACGTATTGTGAAGGCCGGCAAAGATATGCCCATCCAGGCGACCGTACAGGGTCCAGTCCAACGTCATGCTGTTCGGGCCGCCCTGGTTCCCCAGCGGGTAACCGAGATTCGCGATCTGCGCCGTATTTTCTACGAAGTGGCTATAGACATACGGTTCCACGCGGGCATATTCAAAAATCGTACCGGCTTCGACCCTGTGGCCACCGACAAAGAAATCATGCCCGGCCTGCAAGCCCGCCATCCAAGCCCACTTGGCCTCAATATTGTCGTTCTTGACAAGACTGACGGGCGATTCCATATCGTCCAGGAAAAATTCCGTATAGACACGGGCCGTATTCATGATGCGATAGTTGAAATCAAACGAGAGCGAACCATTATTGCTGCTTTCGCTGTAGTTGCCCTTTTCCATAAACAGAGGTGCCGTCGGGATAAAGAGCCAAGGCTTCAGATTATTGTACTGTACCTGAAGTTCACTGATGCCGAACGTCGCATTGCCTACTGCCAATTCATAGCGGTGGCCGAATACATTGCGGTCGTCCTTGTTCTTGTCGCTCATGCTCCTGTTATAGATGCGGAGGTCCGCATAGAAGCTCATCACGCGCAAGGGACCGATGACCAAGTCAAGGCTCATCATATTGTAGGGCATGGCGAACTGGTTGAGCGTGAGGTTGTTGTAGTAACCAGGGCCCCAGTGCATCACGTCACGGCCGAAGTCGAGGCGAAGCCAGTCGTGGTTGAACGCGAAATGCGTACGGTAGCGTGCGTAGCTCGTGTATTCCACGCCGGAATTGTTCTCTTCTTTCTGGATTTCCAGGAATTCCCTGTCCCAGGAACGCGGGGTTTCCGCAGAATGACCTTCGCTATAGATGCGCGCATCCAAAACGAAGTCCACCGAGTCTGCAAAGCCGCGCACGTACAGGCCCCCGTCCATGCCGGGCCAGATGGTATCGCCCAAGGCTTCTCCACCGCGGTAATCGATACCGCCCACGAGGCTTGCGGCGATTCCAAAGCGCGGCTCCGTTACCAACAGGTCCTTTACCGAGGCGATGCACGCCGTATCGTTCCTTTCGCAATGGAATTCATGTCCATGGCCGGAAATGGCAGCCCCCTGAACGTTATCGTAATACAGAAGGGCGTTCCCTTCGCTCCCCTGGAACTGCTTGCGGAAAGTCGTATCGCGCCTGGGGTAAGTGAAGTACTGGCGCTCGTCACCCAACGTCTGACGGTGGTATTCGAACAACATCGGCGCCATCTCTAGGTTTCTCAGATTCCGCGTATTTTCGGGAGCAAGTACGGGAGATGCGCCGAGGACGCCCGGAACGGCAAAAATCCCGAACAAGGCGGCCCATAGGGGCGCTTTACAAACTTTTCTAGAAATCATTCCACAAATGTAGTTTTAGACACATATTTTGCAACCGCCAAGCCCTTTTTTGTTCAGAAAAAGGTATTTTTCAAGGCATAGGACCCCAAAAAGAGGTTGTAATGTACTGTACCCGCTTTTTATCGACGATTGTCATTGCACTTTTTATCGGCCAGGCTAGCGCCCAGGTGGAATTCCCCCTCGGGTCCGAAGTCGTCAACGTCCGCAAGGCTCCCTACAACGCCAAGGGAGACGGCAAGCACGATGATACCGAAGCCATCCAGAAAGCCCTCAACGACCACCCGAACGGGGACTATATCATCTACCTGCCCCACGGCATCTACAAGATTACGAATACCATCACTTGGCCCGAAGCCAAGAAGCCCGAGGATTCCTTCAAGCGCACGATCCTCCAGGGTCAAAGCATCGGCGGAACCATCATCAAGCTGGAAGACAACTGCCAGGGATTTGACAACGCCGACTTCCCTTCCCCGGTCATCATGACGGGCGAAGGCCCCAAGGTCAAGCAGAGGAACTCTATCCGCGACCTCACCATCCGTACCGGCAAGGGTAACGCGGGCGCCATCGGCATCCGCTTCAACGCGGGCATCCAAGGTACCATCAGCAATGTCAAGGTCCATTCCGGCGACAGTGCGGGCGTCTACGGCATCGACATGGGATTCACCGAAAACATCGGACCGCTCCTGTTGAAGAACGTCGAAGTGAACGGTTTTGGCGTGGGCGTCTATACCGCAGGGACCATGAACGGCATGACGTTCGAGCACGTCACGCTGGGCGGGCAGACGAAATACGGTTTCATGAACGACGGGCAGACGGTCGCCATCCGCGGCCTTCGCTTCAAGGGCCCCGTCCCGGCAGTCTACAACCGCGGCAAGGACGCCTCGATGGTCCTAGTCGACGGAACGCTCGAATACACGCCGCCCAAGAGCGGCAAGTCCAAGGGGACAACCGCCATCATCAACGAAAGCCACCTCTTCGCGCGCTCCGTGATGACGAGCAAGTTCCAAACCAAGATCAAGAGTACCAAGAAAGCCTTCGGCGAATCGTTTGTCGGTAACGAGATTATCGAGTTCGCCACCCAGGCAAGCCAGCAGCTGTGCCACAGCCCCAAGCAGTCCATGCGCGTGCCTGTGGCCGAAACGCCGACTTACGCCGAACAGAAGGCGGACAACTGGATTTCTATCGCCGGC
>Ga0326511_10002152_pt1 | contig 16172 bp, 27 predicted proteins | sample 0_2496_0518_D_FD_203701 | JGI IMG/M metagenome (GOLD analysis project Ga0326511, IMG submission 203701) | Bovine rumen microbial communities from UC Davis, California, United States - 0_2496_0518 | ecosystem: Host-associated > Mammals > Digestive system > Stomach > Rumen | place: USA...
ACACCTAAAACAACTTTATCAACATCAGTAAGAGTTGTTTTACCTTTCCAATAAATATTTTCAACTGCTATTTCTTGAGTAGAAGCACCTTCAACTGTTATGTTCTTTGCTGTAATATCATTACCAACTTGTAAATCACCAGCTATTGTACCATCACCTAAAATAGATGCATCACCATCTGTACGTAAAGTTCCAATAACAGCTGAACCTAAAGTAGCAGAGTTTGTTATAATTGACTGAGCTGAAATATTCTGCAATACCCAGTTAGTAATGTTGGCTGTAGTTGCATTGAGTGTTGAGATATTAGCTTCTGATAAAGTGGCGTTGTTTGAAATAAGGTTTGTAATTCTACCTGTTGTAGCCACCAATTCATCTAATGTTGCTAAGCTGCCTTCTAATTCTTCTATAATGGCTTTTACTGTTACTTCTAAGTTCTCAATATTTACATTACCTAAATTAGCTTCTGTTGCCTGTAAAGTTGTAATTGCAGCATTTATAGCAGTAATCTGGTCTGTATTTATAGAGTCGGCCATCTGTTCTTTGTAATCTGCAAGATTTTCAGCTAAATTGTCAAGAGCTTGTATTGTTTCATCAATTCTAACTGAAAGCTGATTGATGTCATCTTTTGTGGCTCTATTATCATCCTTACTGAATATTTCTTGAGATTTTTGTTCATCGGGAAATAATTGTCTCATCTGTTCTAATTCCTTTTATTTTATTAGATTTTATATGAAAGTATATCTATATATGAAGTAATATACTAAAAGAAATATATTATGATATCATAATAAATAAATATAAACAATAGTATAAAACTTCAAATCAATTCAAATCAATTCTGTCAATAATAACAAAGTAAATTTTTTACTGATAAATACTTCCTGTACATATCTTACAAGTACCTGTTGTACAACCTTCATTACAGCTTCCTGTACAACCTTCATTACAGCTTCCTGTGCAACCTGCATTACAAGAACCAGTGCAGTTATCACATTCTCCATTTGCACAAGTAGTATTACAACTACCTCTACAAGGACTACATTCTCCATTAGCACAAGTACTATCGCAGCTTCCTGTACAAGTACCACATTCTCCGTTGGCACAGGTTGTATTACAAGTTCCACCACAAGTTTCTGCTATACCACAGCCTTGACTATATCCACATTCAGCAGCTTCACCAAATGCAGGTGGGCATTCACCAGTTGAACCACAAGTACCCCATCTTTCAGCACAAGCTAATAATACAGGTTGGTCGCAAGTTGTCCAGTCTTCTCCAGCAGTACCACAGTCGGCTTCACCTACATTTCTACAGCCATCTTCGCCTGCATATTGACAAGCATTAGGTTTATCTTCATCTATATATCCACATTTTCTTTCACCAGGGCCTGTACAACTATCTTCACCTTTTCCTATGCAGTAGCTTTCACCTGGGCTTTTACAGTTAGCTTCACCTGGGTATACACAACTTTTTTCTCCATAATATTTGCAGTTAGCTTCACCATTTATAATACATCCATCTTCATCAGTATCTCTACAGTTTGATTCACCTGAGAAACCACAATCATCTTCACCAGAAAATCTACAATGCGATTCACCAGGCATTGTACAAAAGTCTTCTCCATTTGACTCACAACCATCCTCACCTGGATTGAAGCAAGTATCTTCCCAAGCTGAGCCACAAAGTCTTTGTCCAGCGACGAAACACATATTATCTTGTCCTTCATAAAGACAAGGGTCATTACTATCAGGGTGGTCATCGGTTTTTTCAAATGTATTACAAGAAGTATCGCCTGTAGCTGTACAATCTTCTCCAACAACACAAGTACTATCTTCACTAACAGCTTGACAACTTTCTTCCAGTCCATTTGCACAACTTTCTTCAGCACCACAACCACCTTGTATAGTACAAGTTTCTCCACAATCTAATGATATTTCACAACCTGTTGTACAAGCATTACCTTGGTCATTTTGACAAGAGCCATAACAAGTGTCTAAACAATCCAACTGGTCTTGAATTTCATCCGCTACATCATCGAGGTCATTTTCTACATTATTCAATGCATCATCGATTTCCTGTAATGTTTCAATAGTTGCGTCACCATTTTGACAGAAATAATGAGCTTCATTAGTTGCATCTTCTACCTGTTCGTGCATATCAATAACTTGCTGGTCCATAATTTCGCGCAAGTTGTTAGCAGTTGATTGCATATTCAACAAAAAGTTTTTTAGTGCTTCAAGGTTTTGATTTGATAAGCGGAACTTTTCTTTATAAGAGTCTATAACAGAGCGAGAACTTCTATCAAGATTGGACTTGTTCATTTGTCTTGCATATATCATTACTTATTCTCCTCTACTATTTGAGATGCCTGGTCTACAATTGTATTCATACCAACCCATTTATTTCTTCTCATATAAATTGTTTGTAATACCTGAGTTATTGAGTCGGCAATCCATTGTAAGTTTTTAGATATAGTAGTCAATTTATTAGCAGTATTTACTACATTTTTAGCAACCACTTGCTGTTGGTTAGCATCATTTATAATTTGCCCTACTTCAGCATCTTCTCTATGTACAATAGATTGAAGGCCAAGATTACGAGTTTCATCTTTTCTATTTTGAGTTCCATTATCTCTCTCGTGAACTAATGGAGCACGATTTGACTACCCGCGCTCATATTTCTCCTTACGGTTCCTAGGCAACCGACCTTTTATAAACCCTTCTGGGCAAAACTCCTGGAATACTTCTTTCGCACCATTATTCCACCAATGATGAGGATGCTCTTTCATAGTCTTTCTAAAAGTCTCAAATCTTCTTTTCTCTACTTCTGGTTTATGACCAGCAATAATTGCTTTTCTGAAAGATTCTTTTGATTTTTGAGCAGACTTTATACCTATTTTTCTTCTATGTTCTTCTGAAAATACTCTTCCTTTGTTACTTTCAGAAATCTTCTTTTTTCTTTCTGGACTTTGATTATGTATTTTCATATGTTCGCCTTGAGTAAGAAAAATCAATTCTTCTGGACTTCTATTGAAATACATACCAAGTTCAATTAGTCTTTGAGGAGTAATATACTTTCCTGAAAAAGGTGCAATTTCTAATCTATGATGACAATGCCAAGTACGCTTAGTATCTGATATTGCTTTATCATAATTTTCAATTTTGGTTATATCACCTTTACAATATGAGTTTACACATTTCTCACTTATCATTTCTTTTCCTCTTTTATTTTATTAGATATTGGTTCATAAGCAAAGCCAGTCAATCCCATTATCAATTCAGATTGAATACGATGTCTTTCAAACTTTACACCTTCATTGTAAGCATTATCTATCTTATCTTTTGAAACAGTAGCACCTAATTGTCTATAGCTTTCCAACAATTGGTCTAAAACTTTTACATTCTGTAACAACTGTACCCATCTATATCTGAACTCACAGTTAGGATTTACTTCTTCTGAACCACATCCTGTACATTCTGATTGCATATAGAATTTACATATTTTACAAGTTTCTGGCTCAACCCAACCACCTGGATTCTTTACATCGTGTTCACTATCAATAAGGTTACATTCACAATAACCACCAATAGTATCAATAACAAATGTCTGATAGTTACCTAAATCATCTTTATTTGGATAGTATTTAGAATCACCAAGATTATGCCTTGCTAACTGAAATCTTCTGCAAATACCATTACCATCTGATTTAGACTTCAATACTCTCCATCTTTCTACCTGTTCAGCTATATATCCATAGTAAGGCTTCCACATCAATTCATTTTTTATATTTGGGTCTTTTATAATAAGAGCTAAACGCAACCAGTCATTCATATAATTATCAAGTTCGTGAGCTAAAAGATGGTCTAGTTCAAGATTACCAGTATTTGCGTTTTTCCAGTTGTGATGAGCTACATTTCCTAAAGGCTTTCCTTCCAACTCTTTATAGAAGTTTGAACCAAACTGGCCTCTAGTGTTTTTAGCACCTAAATCATATATGCCATCATATACTCTGTTGAGCTTGATGAACAATTTAGCAAATACATCTTTTGGCATTTTGATAGATTTGAAATAGTCATCCCAATACTTTTTATTGGCAAATACATCATAGTTGTAAAAGTTGAGACAGTCATTTACCATATTCAAATGACCACTTCTAAACATATCAGCAATATTAGCTGCAAAAGGTTCATCATAAATTGGGTCGATATCACCTGTTCTAATCCACTGACCAATACCATCGTGTGATAATTGGCAAGTCATATTATGTTCTCTAATGAAATCACATATCTCATTTCTTGCTAATGGATAGCCACCTGTTGATGTGTTTATCATCAACTTCATTCCATATCTGTTGACAAAGAAGTCTTCCAAAAAGTCTACTGTTTCAACTGTGGCCAAATGACAAGTAACTGGGTCTCCACCCCATAAGTCAATATGTACTTGAGCTTGTTCACCTTTCTTTTGTTTTTCAACTGCCATTTTGAATCTATCATTATGCTCCAATGTTTCAGTCATTTTATTGAAATCAGCCTTGAACTCATTATATGTTTTTTCATCAATCTTTTCCAATGAGCCAATAATATCTGACTTATTTATACCTTGAGTATAGTCCAATGTAGATGCGGCTGAACAATATTTACAGTTATGTGAACAGCTTTCTACACCTGCCATATTGATTGAATAGTTTATATGATTACTACCTTTTGCTACAGGTCCTTTATAATCATTTCCACAATTCCAAGATTCTAATTTCTGTCCCATTATTTTATTTCTCCTATATCTTCTAATAAATGTTGTTTGTTTGATGTGCCAACTAATGTTATATCAATTAGTTGTTCATTTCTAATTAGTTCATATGCTTCTTTTGCATTTATTCTTCCTTCTTCTGTTGGCCTCATATTTATAATAGTAAAGCCATTTGATTTCAGGTATTCTAAGCCTTTATGCCCAGGAGCAGCCCAAACGCCATTAGCCCATCTTTCTACTCCATCAACGTTGAAAGGATTGTAGCTAATCATAGCAGTGTCAATATCTGCGTTCATCTTTTTCATTGTTTCTACAAACAACTTTAGTTTAGTCAAACTACAATGAGCTGAAAAACCGATATGATTTATCTTACCTTCTTTTTTGAGCTTCTCTAATATTGGTTGTATTCTTTTATAGAGGTCTAAGTCTTTTCTAATGCTGTAGCCCTTACTGAACTGCATATCAAATATTGCGTGATATAAATAATATTCAAAATACTCCTGTCTTGTAGCCGATAATTGCATATTGAGTATAAAACGAATAGACTTCTCTAATTCAGCATCTGAGCAAGTATAAATATCAACTGGGTAAACTTTAGCAAATAAAGGAAGTTTATTTATAATCTTATAGTCTTTTTTATCTTTCAAAAAGTCGCCAAGAAATCTATCATTTACTAGAGGTCCAGAATATCCATAACCACTATCAAATATTCTTATTCCTTTATCCCAGGCTGTTTGATATACTTCTTCTTTGTTGCCTCTACAGCCGCCCATTCCATAAACCATTATCTTATAGCTCCTGTGTTTTTCTTATAGTTTGTTTCATTAGATTTGATTTCCATTCTGGTTCCATCTTTACAGAAAATAATAATAACATTGTCTTCTGTAAATGACTGAAGTTTCTTTATCAAGTCTTCATCTAAATCTTCTAATAATAAAACAGCGCTTTGTTTATGATATGCATCTATAGTTTTTTTCAATGCTTTCAAATCTTTATTCAAGGTTTTAGCTTCTTTTATAGAGTCCTGTAATAAAACTCTTTCTTTTTCTAATTCTGCTTTTCTTTGTTTATATTTAGCGAACAAAATGACGGCCTCCTTCTCCGTTACCTATATCCAATAAACCAATTTCATTACCGCCTTGGAAATCTTCATATTGTTGTATCATTTCTTTAGCAGATGTTATTTCTTTAGCTGGTTTATTTTCAGCAATCAATCCCATTACATCATAAGCAAATTGTCTAGAACAATAAAGTACAGCCATCATAGCATTTCCGTGATAAGCATCTTCATCTAATTCGTGCAATATAACATCTGTATCTTCATCTCTTTTCCAAATCATATTTTCAGCATCTTCAATAGTAGCTTTAGCATTATCTGATAAAACAACTGTAGAAGCGACAAACCAATCTGATAATTGGTCCAATGCATAATCTTTATCATATTTATAAGCTAATGTTACATTTGGTATATGATAAGTTATATAAAGGTCTGAAGCAGCACTTTTCTCGTTAGTGTCGCAAATCACTTGTGGTTCTCTATCCAACTTGAAATTGTCTTTTAGGTATTTGACCATCTCTTGAGCTTTACTAGATATTTCAGTAATACCTTTTTTAGCTTCTGACCAATCTTTGACAATATACATCTTTTTGTCATTCTTATCAGCTAAAATACCAACTACAGCAGCTTTATCTTCATAACCCCAGTCAATACCAACATAAGCATAATGATATAATTTATCTTTTGGTGGCTCTACTTTGAAATACTTCTTGATATAAATTGCTTCATCATCATAAGCATTTACATCTCCGAAATACTCTCTTCTAATAAACATTGAGTCTGGTGTTACTCCATACATAGCGCATACTTGAGGAATTACTTGGTCTTTATTAGGAATAAAAGGATTATCCATAAATGTCCAGTGATAGCGTTTTACATTACCATTATTATTCCATAGTTCGTGAGCAAATGAAACTTTAGTTCTAGGTGGTGTTCCTACGAAAACCATTTGAGAATCAGCATAGTCAATAGTAGCAGGTTGTAATACTTCCTGTACCAACTCTTTCAAATGTCTCATATGTCCAAACTCATCAATAATTACTAATGCAACTTTCTCACCACGTATCTTATTCACATCAGCTGCGTTATTATTACCAACTATAAGTAACCAAGAACCATTATCAAATTGAACTAATCCACCTCCAATAGAACCTGATGTTATTTTCAATGAGTCACCTACTGCTTGCATAGCAATATCAAATGGTTTACTAATCTGTCTAACTGCAGCATCAAAAGAACGGTTTATATAAACTACGTGCTGGTCTGGTTTCAATAATCTCTTTACCAATAAACGACCCATCAATTCTGTTTTACCAGAACGTCTTGAACAAATAGCAAGAATAATCTTATCTGTATCATTATCGAATACTTCCTGTTGTTTATCATATAATGTTTTTCTAATCTGATAAAGAGCGAAACCATAATCTCTATTCATTTGCTTATTGAGTGTTTCATCAAGAGTATCAAGTAATTTAGGGTCGAAAATAGCAGAAGCTAATAATCTAGCTGCTTGACTATTTGGGTCTTTTTTAGCTTCATTCATAAAGTTGTCAATAAAATTTGTTATATATGAATGACCATTTTTCTCTGCACCTAAAAGCTTATCTCTAATAATATCTTGAACTTCTGGCGTAATTCTTTTTGTTCTACCTTGAGTAATAGCTGGTGATTTAGTAATTGCTTGAGTTGCAGCAGTCTTTTTACTATTCTTTTTCTTACCATTAGCAGAAGCCAACGCTTTATTATTAGCAAAATTATTAGGTGTATTTGCTTTTGTTGTATTCATTCCTTTCGACATTTTTATTTTCTCCTGTAATGTTTTCCTTTATGAGCTTCAGACATTTTCTTTTTTGTTTCTTCGGAAAGAGGCTCACGTTTTTTTCCTTTTCTGGCTTCAGATATTTTCTTCTTAGTTTCTTCTGAACGATGTTTTCCTTTCCAATAACCGTTGTGTCCTTTTTTCCAAGATGTTGAATTACCACCTTTCATCTTTTCAGATATTTTCTTCTTAGTTTCTTCTGAACGATGTTTTCCTATCCTTGCATCTGAAAAACTGTGGCCACCTTTTGTAAGGTTGTATTCAGCTTTACCTCTATTTTTATATTCTGCAATCCAAAAGATTTCTTGTTCATCAAGTTCTTCTTTTGAATTACAGAAACAAATCAAAAACTTTTCAAAATTTTCAATGCCATACTTATTTTTAGCAAACTCTAAAACAGTTCCTGAGCCCATATATCCGTCTTTATTCCAAGATTTATTATAAAGCTTTTTCTGTCCTACATAAGTCTTACCATTTACATTATTTACAATCAAATAAATATATCCATAAACACTTTTATTCATTTTCAGCTATAAGCTCCATATCCATATTTTCTTTATATTTATCTTGTGGCATTTGAGTTACATTCTTTTCATACCATACATCTTTAGGTGCTTGTATAAACTTTAGACAACGTAAATAACAATAAGAAGATAATTTACTAGGCCTAACACCTCTTGTTATAAACTCCATAACATATGCTGCAGAATCAACTGCTTTTGCCACTAAATCTTCATCTTTTATTATAACTTTTCTAGATGTATAAATCTTTTTACAAATATTCAGGCAGGTTATATATACTGCCATCCACATTTCATCCCAATGTTTTTTACTTTTAGCTTGTAACCATAAATCGTAATTACTTTGAAAGGATGCCTCATTTTCTTTGGCATCCTTCTGTAAATTTATTAGATAATCAGTCATCTTCTATCTCCTATTCTAATAAATTAGTGGAACAAAATAATTACTTCCAAATAAATAGAGGTGGAAGACCAGCTGCAATAGGTGACTTCAACTCTCTTCTATATTCATCATAAGTAATACATCCGAAAGCTGGGATAAGCTTATCATAATAGTAATACGTACCATCAATATTCACAATCAATGGCGCTCCATTTTGTAATTTACGGAATTCACCATTGCTATCATACTCACCATACTTTTTGAAATATTCTTCTCTATCGCAAATAGCGTTTTTGCTTTTATTCTTATCTAAAATTATTTTACTGCGCATAAATGTACTCCATCTCAAAATCATCCTGGGCTAAAATACCAAGATAATTACCATCTCTATCAAGTGGCTGAACATATCCTTCATCATCAACTAATGTAACAATTGGTGTATATCTATTCTTTTCATCATAGCATAATACAATATACTTTTTATATTCTTCTGACATTTTATAATCAGCAATAATATAATCAACTACTTCTAAAATGTTTTTAGACTTTGCCAATTCTTCATCTTTAGAAAAGCGGGCAAAATCCGAAATCATATCATTCTCGGTCTTTCCTGACAACTTACCAATAGTTACAATTACACTTCCAATAAGTGAACCATATAATGTATACTCTTTCAATTTTCTATCGCTTTCTGCTGTTTCTCTAATCTTTTTTACTTTATTGCTCATCTTTAGTCTCCTCTGTTACAATTTCAGATAAATCAAAATCATCATCCAATACAATCATACTTTTATTACAAGTAGGACAGTTTATGTACTTCTCCCAAGTTTTTGTTGGTAAGCAAAGAATTGCTCCACAATACTTACATTTATAGATTTTAGTCTGCATCTTTATTTTCTCCTATATTATAATAATAAATGCTACCTAATGTTGAAACCTTGAACATCTTATCTAATTCAGCTTGAGATTTATTGTAAACCTCTTCTTTAGATAAATATTCAATACCAACTGCATCTAATGCTTGTACTTTTGCTTCTAATGCTTTGTTTTCAGAATAAATACATCCAAAAGCAAGTACGCATACTGCAAAAAAACCAGCAATAAGTGCGCCTGTTAGCTCTCTCATACTAGAAAGCCAAGCAGTAACCAATAATAAAATTCCAAAGATAATAAAACATAAAAACATAACTGTAATCTCCTATATATTATAATTAGTATTATTTTTTTATAAACTTCCTAATAGATGTTGGAACACCATATCTTACTGAAAGACTATCTCCAGATGGGTCAAATACAACATATCCTTCTTTATCGACAACTACAAAATGAGTGCCATTATTATATTCAAACATAACAATGTTCAAATCTTCTACTAAGCTCTGTTTCTTATAGTCTAGCTTCTCAACATCTATAACTTTAGTAATTGCTTTACAAGTATCATTTATATATTGAACAGGTTTAGAAACATAGCCGTCATCGTCAATATAGCCATCATACCAGCCTTTCAAAACATAAGAAGTCAAATCTTTCATTGTTCTGGCACCAGCAAACTTGTATGCTAAACAATAAGCATAACAACTGTTACCAAATAATTCTTTCATTTTACTTTGAATATTTTCCATTATTCATTCTCCTATATAATTAGTTAGTCGTTACTGTATTGTTCCATTTCTTCCAAAACATCAACAATACGCTTTATTATATCTTTATCTTTGACCCAGTAAGTATACAGCCAGTGCAGCATTTTGTGAGTGAGTTTGTTTAGCATTCTAAATCTATTTATATCTTTCAAATCTTTATAATGTTCTTCTCTCAAATCTTCGTGGTGACAATTACATCCTGAAATCAATTTTTTTCCAGTAATGTAGTCAATACCGTTATCTTTTACATACACTTGATGTCGCCATTTCTTCCATTCAGAAGAGGCTCTAAACTTAGTTTTCCAAGATTGACTTGATGCTTTTCTACTCAATGTTTATTTCTCCTATATATTATTTAGTTTATTTTTCTGGGATAAACTCTTTTCCTCATATTAGCAAGATTTATATTTGCTTTCTTTGTTGTTCTGTATAAATCTCTTTTATAAAACCAACATTCTTCTATAGGCGGTATTTTTATAAAAGAAGCTGGTATTATAATAATATTATCAGCATTCAAGAAACAAAACCAATCATTTAGTTTTACATCTGATGCTGGAAACCAATTACCTTTATCATCGTGTTTATAAGCATCAATGATGACTTCTTTTCCGTGACAATATTGACAAACTTTCAAATCCATAAACATTTGTCTTTTGCCGTCATCAATAATAATATCTATTCCCAAATAATTGAGTATGTTATCGCCTAATGTAATTATATTACAATCGGGAAATATTTCTTTTAGCTTATCTACAACTTCTGGTAGATATGAAGCTTCAATATTGTTGGTTCTATTATTATCTTTATACTTCAAATAAGCTTCGTGAGCTTTATTGTATTTATCTTTTAGTTCATTCAAATTCATATTATAATTAGTAGAATGTAAATAATTACATATTATAAAAGAATAATATAATAATAACAATAGTATAAAACTTCAAATTGGCCCAACTTATTTATTTTCGTATACTAATTATTATGTAAAATAGGGCAAATTACCTATTGATTTTTTGCCGCTAATATTATATAATAATAAACAATAAGGAGTTATTGAATTATGAAAGAAATTGAACAATCTATTTTTGTTGATGACGAAGATGAAGGCTTTGTAGTTGAAGTTATTCTTTACAAAGATGGAACATCAGAACAAGTAGTTTATGATGAATGCGGAAATAGAATATAAATTTTTGTTATATTTGAAAATAAAATGTAAAAACTAGCTTTTATGATAATATAATTATAGAAGCTGTTATTATATATTATATAAGCAATTTACATTTTTTGTGAATATACTAATTATATAAAGATAATTTATATGTTTACTTTTTTTAGTAATCATACTAATTATATATAAAGTAAGTAACTTATGGCAGAGTAGCGGCCGCCTTTGTTACTTCTGCCATAGGAGAAAGCTTTATGACATTATTAGAAAAAACTTATCAAATCTTACATCAAGAAAACAAATCAAAAGTTGAAAATGAATGGTCTTATGAACCAAAAAGACCAGAACATTCTTTTCAAATCAATCCTTTTAGTATTCCAGAAAACAGACAACAAGTAAAAGTAAAAGAATATCTTGCTAAAGCGTTGGCTTTTATTGATATGGTAAAATATAAACGTTTTTCAGATGGCTTTACTGTATTGCCAATTTCTTGTAAGAATAAGCGTTTATTATCAATGTTCAATAAAAGTCAGCCAAGAGTTTCAATGTGGATAGACTATCTTATTACTATTGGCTTATTAGCTGAATATAAAGAAACTTATCAATTCAATGGATATTATGATAAATTGAATTTATGCAAATGTTATGTATATTCATATGATACTGAAACTAAAATAAAAGAGTATTGTATATCAAATAATATAAATAAATATCAAATAAGAAATATAAATAATAACAATAGTATAAAACTTCAAAGTATTGAAAACTTTGATAAAAGTGCTGTTCGTTTTAGTTCTAAACTAAACTTATTGAAGCCTGAAAACTGGTCTTGTGCTAAGTTTGAAGAATATCTTGTACAATGTTTATATGAAAATTATCCGCAATTGAAACATTATCAAGAATTGGCTGATTTGATAAATGATGCTTATTATTCAGAAGATTTAGATAGACAGATTCAATTTGTACCAACTTTTACTTGGCGTAAAGGAAATAAATGTATTATAAAGATTGGTATTCGTGCTACTAATCCATTAGTTTCAACTAAAAAAGAATATGATGAAAAAGATAAGAATTGGACTGTTCATAAAGATGAAATATTCAATAAATATGGTTTGAAATATCATTATGATGTAAAATCTTCAGTTCCAAGATTGACATATTTCTTGAATACAGGCGATTGGCTTGATAATTCAATAGACCTTTATGAAATTATGTACAAAAGATTTATTCATTATTGTCCATCTGAAGTGAGTGAGTGGAATAATGATATAAGAAAGGTATTCAAAGATTTTCATATGCGTGGCTATTTTGATAATTATTCAACTATTGCTGGTCATATCAAAAGACAGTTATCAATGAAAACAGATTATGTAAAAGATGAATGGGCTGATTTAGATTATGTTATGAAATCATATAAAAGAACTATTGAAGAAACAATTGGTGGCCTTTATGATTCAGAAATCTTCTTTCACGAAAGCTGTATTTATATGGACGTTTTATTTGAACTTTTGAAGAAAGGAATAGAAGTATGGCAAGTATATGATGAATGGAATACTAATAAAGAAGTAAAAGATATATATGATATTATAAGTAATAAAGCAATATCATATTATAATAATTATATAAATGATAATAAAGAATATAATAACAATAGTATAAAACTTCAAGATGAGGTTATTGATGAACCAATTGATGTTGAAAACTTAGCCGAAATTGCATTGGATGGGGCAAATATTCAAAATAGTTGTACTAATTATAAAGATAAAATAAAGTAATACTTTTACATTTTAGGAAAGTATACTAAATAATATATATATAGGAGATAAGAAAATGAAACTTATTGTTGAACAAAATGACTTGATTGAAGGTAACTTCGATGAAGAATTGATTGATGATGTTGTAAAGATTTTAGACCCGATAAATGTTGAAGTTGTTTACGACGTAGAAAAGAAAAAGGAGGTCATTTCTTCAGGTTGTACTAATTAGAATATAACCAAGTTGAAAAGCTGCCGTTGGCAGTAACTTGCATACTCAAACTTGGGAATAAATTAGCAATATCCTGGGTATGATATAAAACTGCCCTTACTATAGGAGAATAAAGTATGAGAATGTTTGAACGTTATTGTGATGATATTGAGAATATTGAAAATTATGAAAAAGCCAAAGCTGATAATTTTGTCGGCTGGGACTGTCATCATCGTCTTGAAACCCATACTTCTGATGGAGAAAAAAGACTTATATGTATTACAATAAAAGAACTCAAAGCATTAGATATGTATTGGCATAGACCAGCTAATGAACTTATATTTCTAACGGCGAAAAAACATATGAGTTTACATAAGAGAGGAATGAAAGGAAAGACAGGTGGTCATCTTTCTGAAGAAACTAAGAAGAAAATATCTGAAGCACTCAAAGGTAAACCTTCTGGACACAAAGGAAAACATCGTTCCGAAGAAACTAAAAGAAAGATGTCAGAATCAAAAAAAGGAAAACATTGGAAACTTGTTGACAAAAAAAGAATTTGGTACTAATAAATAAAAAGATACATTTTTATAAGGAGTCATAATAATGGAAAGAAAAACAAAAAAACAATTAGAGTTTGAAAGAATCGCAAATGATAAGTTTGCACAATTGGAAATGTTCTGTAATATGTGCCATTATGCAAAAGCAAATGGAGCATTTGGTGGTAATGGTATTACAAAGGAAGACCTTTATAAAAAAGGTATGACTGATGAAGTTTATGCTTGGTTAGTTCAGAATCATTATTGCAACCAGCAGAAACCTGGAAAACCATTATGGGTATCTATCAATGGTAATAAACTTTATCCAAGTCAGACAGTTCAAAACTTGGAAAAAAGATTACAAGAATGGAAAGAAAATAATAAATAATTGGAAAAGTTTTATACTTATTCAACTATATTTTACATATAATAATTGAATAAGTATAAAATAAAAAGTATAATCTAAATAAGATAAATTACAAGGAGTTGTAAAATGAAAAAACTTATTACTACATTTACATTATTAGTTTTATTGGTTGGTTCAGTATTCGCTATTGATTATCGGCCGATTTTCGAAAATTCTAATGGAAAAGTTTTAGCCAATTTAGAAGCATCAGAACCACTCACAATAAAAGAAATAACAATTTCTATGTTTGAACAGAAAAAAGCTGTAAAGAATGGTGAAAGTTTCTTTACTACAAAGAAAGAGTATGCTTCACTTTATAGTGGCCAGGTATGTTTAGAATTCATAGAAGCAGCTGAAGCATTAGGAAGTTATCAAGTATTTATGTTCAATTACAAAACTAATAAAGGTACAATATATTATGTTGGAGACACTCAAATAGGTGTACTATATTTTGATTTAGAATAGATAAAGGAGATGAAGATATGAAAAGATTTATGGCAATTGTTTTTAGTTTGTTTTTAGTAAGTGGATTGTTTGCTGAATGGAAAGAAGTAAAGATTCCAGCAACTGCAACACATACAGTTCAGGCTTTTGAGAATGAGGAATGTGAAGTTGTTGAACGTAACTTTCCTGAGAAAGAAGTTCACGACATAATCATTGTTTTCAAAGATGATAAGTTTTTTGTTGACTTCGAGTATTCAGATGTAGTAATGATGTCAATAAAAGCTGATGATAATTTTACAAGAGCTGATGCATTCACATTGATTGATATGTATGGCGCACAGACTGGTAATTTAGGAGAATAATAAAATGACTAAAGAAGAACTTGAAAAGCAGCTCGCCAAAGCAATAGAAATTCTAACAAAACTTCTCGAAGAAGAAAAAAAGAATATGTATTGGGAAATGAACGGTTCAGATAAAAGTTCATATTATGAAGTTAGAAAACAAGCAGAGCAGTTTTTAGAGGAGAATAAATAATGAATATAGAAGAACTTGAAAAAGAAGCAGAAGAAAGATATAAAGAACATCTTGCCGACCCGAATTATTATGAATCATCAGAAGAAGAAAGTTATTTGCGCGGCTTTCAAGAAGGTGTAGAGCCAAGAGAAAAGCGTATTGCAGAACTTGAAGCACAGATTGAGAAAATGAAATGCTGTAGTAATTGTAAATTCAGAAATGAATTTGATGATGCTGATGTGAAAAGTGAAAGATGCATTGGTTGTTGTCCTGAAAATGATAATTGGGAGTTTGGCTTATGATAAAAGATTTGTTATTGATTTTGTTTTTAGTTGGTATGAGTGGTTTCCTTATGTTGACAATTGCTGTAATGTTCAAAGATTTGAATAATAAGGAAATAGAAAATTATAGAGATGAGGAAATATAATTATGGAAGTTAGTATTAGTAAACATAATGATGATGCAAGATTTGAAATGGCAAAAACCATTAGAAATAAGTACAGTGAAGAAATAGAAAATATGTTGAACAAAAAAGTTCGCAATGTTTTCTTTCTAACTAGTGGAATAGATGGAGCTGACTATTTTGTTTTTCAAACAAATAATGGCGTACTACTAGCTTTATTGAAAATAGTAGATTTTGGTTGTCCTTGGGAAACACATAAGTGGATATAAAATAATGGCTACTCAAAAGAGTAGCCTTTTTTATTCTATACTGAGAATTTACTATTAGAAGTTTGTGGAGCTTTATTATCCATAATGTGTGGAACAATCAACTGAATAGCTGAGTCAGTTTTTATAGTCAACCTAATACCTTTACCTTTTTGTAATTTCGGTGTAAATCTTGCTAGTACAGAATGTGACCACTTATCCCAGTCACTTGCATTGATATGTAACTTCTTTTCTTCAGCCTGAGTTGATACATCAGTAAGAGAACGAACTTGGAGATATACATCCTGCTCTCTATGTTCTGGGTCATATAAAAC
>Ga0326511_10002153_pt1 | contig 16166 bp, 30 predicted proteins | sample 0_2496_0518_D_FD_203701 | JGI IMG/M metagenome (GOLD analysis project Ga0326511, IMG submission 203701) | Bovine rumen microbial communities from UC Davis, California, United States - 0_2496_0518 | ecosystem: Host-associated > Mammals > Digestive system > Stomach > Rumen | place: USA...
TCTTTCTAACGATTCACTTAATGTTGGCATTAACCAGTTAATGTCCATATCATCCGTTTGGCTTACTAATTCACTGCCAAATATTTGATTTCTTATGTATGTCGCTATCTTTTTAGCACTTGGTGCTACAACATGTTCTTCTTTGTATCTAATGTTTGGTTTTCCGTTTGTTTCTCCTGGCATTGTTACTTTTGCCTTAACTGAAATGAAAGGAGCTTCCCAAACACCAGTGTTTCTTATTCTTCCTATCATGCTTCTACTCCTTTCTCATACTCGAATGTCCAGTGTGTGATTCGTTTTTTTTCATCCGTTCCTAGACAACAAGTAGGGTGTATTACACTTTTAACATGGTTTGATTTGAATATTTGTTTCTTAAACCAAAAGTGAACAATGTACACATTTTCACTTGGCTTTTCTTCATTAATACGGCACTTGCCTACATAAATGCCGTTTAGATATAAGTGCATTTTCCATTTTTTACGAAAAAAAGACATATAAACATCTCCAGTCTATATGCCTTGATAGCGAGCGTTTGCTCCTATATTTGCACTTTCTTCTATCAATTATATTATAAAGCAATAAGTAAGACATAATTACGACATCTTACTTATGTTTTCAACAAATACATATCTATTCTCGTACACTTCATAAACTTCTACTTTGTGACATCTTGGACAAGGTACAGTGATTTTTAATGGTAGTTCTTGCTTTATTCCTATTTTTCGTAAATTCTCTAAATAACTTTCTATGTCTATTTCCATTAAAAACCTTTTCGTTAATTTACATCTTATCTTCATTATACTGTTGGAGCTAGTCCGTAGTCTTTCATTAGGTCAAGTACATATCTTGTTGCGTCAATAGAGTGGTCTAGGTCTTTTTTATAAACATTCGTTCCTGTTACTTCACTCTTTATTCTGTCGTACTGATAAGAGTCAAACTCGACTAGGCTTTCATCCTTTCCACTTTCTTCATAATGTCCGTCTTGGTAAAAGTTCGTTATTGAAGGTCTTTCTAATATTTCCAAATATCCCTTATAGAATAGTGATTGCAAGTATTCAACTCCTTCGTTTACTGAACCTGCACCTTTCTTTGATAGTTCGTGTGCTATTCCGTCTACTGTTAGTCTATTATCAAAGTGGCTAGCTTCACTATCTATTACTATTGACTTAATAGGTATAGCAGGATATTTGCTTTTTAAGTACACCATAAACATTCTTAATTGCATTGAATAGTATTCCGTCGTTGGTGTATCTCCCATTTCTTTTGGGTTATGGTAATATGTTTCAAGTCTTACAAGTTTCCATTGTCTATTGTCTAAACACAATGCAATAGGAACAAATGTAGTAGGGTTTACTGAACCATAGTCTATTCCTATATGAATCTCCCTTATCATATAAGGTATTTCTTTTATGACATTAATCTCATTAAATACTTTCCCTTCTGCTATTACCCATTCGTTAAAGACCTTTTGTTGCCTTAACGAACCAGGCGGGAACATCTCTACAACTTGCCTTATCTTTTCTTCTGTGTCTAGCATAGGGTTATCATAAGGGAAGAATGTATAATGTACAGCATTTGGTTTATTGTCTATGTATGCTTCTTTGTACGGATGTCTGCTAGAACCTTCCACATTGAAAGAATGTATTGTCTTCCTATAAGGGTGTCCAGCAAACGACATTTGTCTTCCTGGAAACTCGTTAAAACTTGCTTGAAGTTCTTTATTTGTATATATTCTCGCCGACTCATCTATCCACTCTAATATTAAAGGTCTACCTAATATCTTGTTAAAGCTCTTTACATTGTTAAACCCAAAGAAGAACATCTTTAGATTGTATATGCTTAAACTCTTTTCGTCGTTGTTCCACTTTAATATGTAATTCTTTCCGTTCTTGAACCCCATTTCGTCAAAGTGTCTTTGGAACACTTCAACTATGTTTCCATTTAAAGAGTCAATAGTCCACCCAACGATTGCTCCATAATATTGTTTCTTTGGATCATACTCATATAATGCTTGTGCATATTCTATAATTGCTTCTGCTATGATAAATGTCTTTCCACTTTGAGTGCTACCTAGAACATATATTTCTGGGACATCTTGAGATATGATATCAGTCCTTAATTGGTTTTGCTTCTTCGATATTTTCAAGCTCTTCTAATTCCTTTTTCTTTTTAGTTAGTTTTGGTGTAATGTGTTTGGCACAGTCAGCTTTAACATCTTCAATTACTAACTCTTTTACTTCTAGTTGTTTCTTTTCTTTTTCATCGACTATGATTCCATTTGAGTCTTTGATTAAATACTTGTCTCCAACTTTTATAAACTCCATACCTAGCATTCTCCTTTCTAATGTAAGACCATTTCCTTCAATTAGTCTTTCAATGTTTATTTTCTTCATAGATATTCCCATTTTGACTTATAAGCAGTTTTTAAATTGCCTTGACATGCGTCAGAAATAGAACCTGTACTATATCCCATTTTTCTTTTTGCGTCCATCATACTGTCCAAAATAATTGTTTCTCCAGTTTTTATAATGGTTTGTTTTATTCTTTTTGATATAGGGTTGTCTTTTCCGTAAGTTTCTTTTATAAGACCGTTATCGTGTGCTTCTTTCATATTGTGTTGATGAGTACACCACTCTAAATTACTTATTGAATTGTTTTGCTTATTTCCGTCAATGTGATTTACCTCATTATATTTGTTTGGGTTTTTAATGAAGTTGTTTGCTATTAATCTATGTATGTAATATGTTTTTTGTTTTCCATTTTTGGATAAACTTACAGTGTAGTAGCCAATGGTTGCTTCCCAATATCTTAATGGTCTTTTTGTTTTTTTATTCCTGACTATTCCACACTCATTTATTTCATAGTTATTATTTTCTTTTAATTCTATCCAATTATTCATTTTTTTTATTCTCCTGATAAAGAGTTTTCTCCAGTTTAGAATTGTCTACTAATTCAATTTTAAGAGTAGGGGATAATGTTCCTTCTTGTTCTACTATTTCGTTGTTTGTTTCCATAAGTGTTTTGTAGTTAGTTGCATTTCCGTCTATTGCTCCAAATAACAAACCTAGATTTGCTATTTCTGTTAATGGCTTGCCACTTATGTCTATTCCCATTGCCAAGAATTTATCATATATTGCTCCTTGCGTTATCCTTATGTCACTATTTAGTAATGTTTCTAGACTTTTTTTGAACGAAGCTTTCTCTCTGCGAACCTCTCCAGACCTTACTCCGCCTTTTTTACCATTTATCTTGGCTTTCTCTCGGTCTTGGTCGCTTGTAAATGGAATAAGGTTTTGTTCATTAGCCATAACACCACCACCTTCTTATTTTGATTTATTTACTCGTTTAGGTAGTTTCTTGTTTCCTGTTGCTTTTTCCCATTCTTGTACTGCTTTCTTACCACCTAATGCTTTAGTGCCTTCTTTTGTATATGCCCATTTTCTTTGAGCTTCACTTTTAAATGGCATATCATCAGCTCCTTTAACTTTTTATTAGTGAATTAGGAGTATCTATATTGTAGTAATATAGTATTTTTGGTATACTCCTGTGTTTCCCTTTTCTTACTTTTTTATTAAACTCATAATCTTCTGCTATTCTTAATTCTGGGTTAAATCTTGTATTACCTATAAGTTCTTTCTTGTATATGCAATTCCATACACAACAATTCCATTTAGGCGGTTCTTTATCTATTAGAACTGTATTTACTCTAGACTTCCAACTAAAATAGCAGTAGTCATAATCATATTTAAAGCTGTTTTTTATTTCTTTTATGTAGTCATCACTTACTAGATCATCACTATCTATAAATGTTATGTATTTCCCTTTGGCATTGTCTAAACCTATGTTTCTAGGAACACTAGCACCACCACTGTTTGTGTCTAGGCATATTACTAACCCTTTATCTAAAAAACTAAAGTCTTTGTTGTTACTGCAGTCATCTACTATCAACCACTCGGTAGTATCATCTAATTGTGGCTCTAATACTTTAGCAAGTTTTTCTAAATACTCTTGTCTATTATAGTGCGGAGTAATTATCGTCAACAAAACCTCGTTTTTCATAATCTATCTTTATCCCTTCATTGTCAAAAAAGTATTTAGCTTCTTTACACCATTTGCCTTGTTTTATCCCTGCATGTTGCCATGTTTCATATCCCCAGTCGATTATATAGTTGCTACTGTTTATATAAAAGTTGTATTTTGTATTCTTATATGTTTCTTCTAGTTCCCATGGTGTCTTTTCACAACTCATTATATCTACTAAAGTTTTTCTATCCCATAACCCACACATTATAGACATCTCATATCGACTGCCTTTTTGCCTTTTTTTAAACCCTTTTATGTTTGTCTTTATATCGTGCTTGTCAAAACTCTTTTCAAAGTTCATACATGCTATAGGGTATTTTTGCATTACTTTTATACAATAGTTTATTCTATCTATGTCTACTGGCTTTCTTATAAATATATCATCTGCTAGAAACAATATTTGATTATCTTCTATTCCTTCTAGTGTTTCTTTTATTCCTAGTGTCCATTTATTTAAAGGATAATTCTTACATATTGTTTTGTAATAGGGGTTCTTTAGTTTTTCTGTTTTGTATATTATTTCTGGATGATTGGGATAATACTTTTCTATGCAATAATAAAATGGAAACCATAAATCTTTATTCTTGTCGCACGAGAATACTACTATTACCATTCAACCAGCCCTTTCGCTTCTAGTATGCTTGCTCTTAACGCCGTCATAGGTCTTACATCGTTCTTGTTAAGCTTTTCGCCTAATTCAACATCTGTGTATCTTCTTTTTGCAATAGCCATAACAATAGTATTTGAATCATATTCTTTGTTGTTGTTTAAATACTTACTCCAATTACTCTTTGGAGGAGCATACTTAAACGGCTTTTTACATTCGACAATCTTATCTATATCTACATTTGTCATAAATAAATCTAGCATTATAGAGTTTGATTCATTACATCCTATCTCGTGGAATGCTGGAATGTCAGTAACTATTACTGGAGTGCCTAGAACAAGTGCTTCTGCTACACTTAAACCAAATGCTTCGTGATCGCTTAATTGTACTAGCCAACTAGCTTCTGCCATTTCTTTTGTTAGGTCTAACTTTGGCTCTTTTAAATGAATGTTAGGACTTATTTTTTTTACATCTAATTTCTTTGGCTTGTTAGTATATATGTCCCAATCATACTTTATCCCTGCTTTGTCTAACATTTCACTTAATAAAAGAATTCTCCAAGCACCTTTTTCTCCACTCATTCTTTGTGCTGATATAAGATGTAAGCCGTCTTTCTTTTCTACTTTTGGTTTGTCTAATACTACTGGGTTATAAATTAACTCGTAATCTATTCCAGTCATTTCTTTAAAGCTTTCTCCTGCTATCTTACTAACTGCGATATATTTAAACCCAGGATAGATTAGGGGAGAAGCAAACTTGTTTTTCTTGTAATCACAATGTATTACAAAGTATTTTTCTTCTGCTTCTACATAAGGCAAAAAGTTATTTAGTCCATAATTTCCAAATAACCTTTTACATTTTACTGTTTCTCCTTTGTGTTTATGAACTTCTATATTCTTTGCAAGTCTTTCAACTTGTATAGGATCGGCAGTTTCATAATAGACAACCATATTTTTAAACAACTTTGATAGGTAATAGAAAAAACTTTCTACACTCAACCACCTATAGAATTAATTTCTCTAAAATAGAACACATTTTCCATAGGTATCATCACCACCTTATTAGGTACTGCTTTCCACACTTCTATTTGCATAAAACACTAAATAACTCTTTGTTAAAACCTTCGCACGCTTCAAATGCTTCATCTACACTTTCATAAGAGTTATGTATTCCTAATTGATTTGAAACATTGTAAATAATTGCACCTTTTGTTTTCTTTTCAGTTATTGTAAACTTGTCGGCGTCTATTTTAGTTATCTCATTTTTAGGTACAAGTTTAACAATGTCTACAACCTTGTAATCTTTGTTTTCAATTTGCTGTTTAAACTTTGCAACTTCTAATTCTTTAGTGTCTAACTCTAACTTGTCCACTCTACATAGTAATTGTGTAGTATTAAGACAATATCTCAACCCTTTATCCTTGTTTACATACTCGCTTATTTTGTCGCTCTTGATAACTACATTTTTGTTAAAATCTTCTAGTCTTTCTTCAATCATATTTTTTTCTCCTTTGTAAATTGGCTTAAATCAGTCAATATTTCATCAACAGATAGATATTCTGCTGGAATAGCATTCATTCTTTTTAGATTGCTCCAGTATTTCTTTTCGTTTTTGTCTTTTATTTGTGACAAATCTATAACTCTTGATTTCAGTATTGTATAAAGCGGTTCGCTTTCTGGTACGCTTGCAAACTTCTTTAGAAAGTCAGTAAGACCAAGTTCACGAAACTCTTTGAATGTTATGTCTTTATATCTTGCACAGTAAAATGCATAAGCTTGATCTAGGTCGTTCTCATATCCAAAGCAAAATGTCGTTTTACTTTTCTTGACTGGGCGTTTTTGGTGTTATTGATATTGCCTTTGTTAGTTCAACCATAAAGTCTTTAACTACATCTTTGTCGTTATAATCTAAATCAATGTCTAAAAGTATCTCGGCTAAAGTCATACCAGTAGACTCTTTTAGAATGTCATCATATATGTTTTGGCTTTCTACTCCTATGTAGTACTCTTCAAGTTCAACAAGATTAGTTTTGTCTACTATCGTTTGATTGCCTTCTTTTCGTTCTACTATTAAGTCATTTGCCGTCATTCCTTGTTCTGCAAGTGCTTTCATCATAGATAATTTTGCTTTGTTGTTTACCTTTTGTAGTTTTTCTAGTAAACCAACAGTTTTCTTAATTTCAAACTCTTTGTCTTTGTACTTTAGTTTTGTTGTATCGTCATCTACTTTTACAAATTGATATCTCATAATTTCTCCTTCTTGCTTATAAGCACCATAGAATAGATATATAGCCATCGATAGCAATTTGCTCGTATTAACTGGATGAGCCATTACCTCCTATATCTACTCTATGCTACATATAAGTAGCAGTTATCTTCTATATTTTCTTACTAATTTATCTCCAAATGTTTCCAATTCTTGATTTATTGATACTGGGTTTCCTTTATCATCCATATTTACTTCTAACCACCAACAAGACTTATCGTTGTTAAAACCGTTACTTCTTTCATATGGTGTCATGTCTTGCAAGCAACTTGTTTGAAAGCAATGTGTTTTTCCTTGTTTCATATAAAATGCTTGATGTATGTGCCCTGTTTGCAATATGTGTGGTCTTTCTTCCATTGGAATTGAGTCAAGATATTTTTGTAGCTTGTAACTCTTTGCATAACTTGAACCACCGATACCGTGAAATAATCGCAACTTTAACTTTCCTATTTGCATATCTTCACAATCACTGCCTAAATAATGAATGTCATCTCTTAAATTAGATATGTCTTTGCAAATATCTGCACCACACTTCTTGTACCACCACATATCGTGGTTTCCAGCTATTAGATAAGTTGGGATGTTGCTTCTTGGATATTTGTCTACAACATAATCTCTTTGACCTGTATAACTTGCTTCTTTAAGTGAATAGATTTGGTCTGGTCTTCCACTTAAACCTTCCGTTAAATCTCCACTATGCAATACATAATTAACTCCCGTGTCTTCTGCTTTGGCATAAAGATATCTTAATATGTCTAATCTGTCATACTTGTTTCCTAAATGTGTATCGCTTATCATTAAAAGTTTTATTTTTTCTAAATTACTAGGTATTCTATAAATGTCGTTCTCTTTAACTGGTTTTATTTTGACAATTTGTCCTTCAACTATGTCAAACAAATATCCCTGCCTTTTCAATATCTCGACTAATCCATAGACTTGATATTCTTCTATGCCTAAATCTTTAACAACATTGTGTACATAAGGCTTTTTCTTCTTGATTAGATACTCTTTAAATTTTTCTAGCAATTCTTCCAAAACAATACCCCCTCGTAAGCACTACCCAGTTTATAAGGTTTTATAAACCAGGTACTACCAACAAAGGTAGTACTAGGAGGTTTCAAGTTTACACAAAATGAAAGGAGTGTAATAAAAATGCAAACTTGAAAGAAAAAACACTTATCCTTTAAAAGATAAGTGCAAAATGTGTGAGATTAGTGCTAAAACATTTTTTAATTTTTATCTTTTAAAGATAACATGGGTTCGGTGACTTTTTCACTTTTCATCACACTTTTATTATAACTTTACCTAGTATGACATTTTTACGACATCTTATAAGTAATTTCTTCTAAAAATATTAATAAATTCTTCCCTTGTTCCAATGTTATCTTCAAAATACTTTTGTGACTTTTGCTTCCATTTCGTAGAAAACGCTTGATCATCTTGCAGCTTTTGATGACATCTTACACATAATGGCAAGACAAAACCGCACTTCATAGAGTTTCTTCTATTTTTTCCTTCAAATATTTCGTGTTTTGTTAAATGTGTCATACTACCACAATTCATACACATTGATAGAGAATCATAAAACACGCTAAACCGATTCTTTTCTAATTGCCTTAATTTATTTGTTTTATTCTTCATAAATACTCCTTTCTAGACCACATCTAGACCACAAATTATTAATAAATTGTGATTTTTGAGTATTTGTCTATGCAATAAATATGTTGATATTAAAAGGAATTATAACGAATATGATATATTCTAATCATTCTCCTATGCTCCACCATATTGTCTTTAAATCGTTGAAATACAACGATTTTTTTATTTCTATTTTTCCATAGACCACACTCTAAACCACAATTTATGATTTTTTATAAGGTATCTACATACCTTTGTCTAATTTATTTGCTAACTCGCTTACTTGTTCCAAGTCCTGTCTCATTATGTGACAATAGATGTCCCAAGTAACGCTTGGCTTCGAATGCCCCATATATTTACTTACCACTTGTATACTTATCCCATTCCTTAATGCCCACACACAAAAACTATGCCTAAAGTCGTGAATGCGGATTTGTTTTACTCCTGCTAGTTTGCAATACTTGTTCTTTTTTACTTGAATCGTAGTCTCTCGAAATGGCAACTCATTTCCAAATACAAACCAATCATCCGTATAATACTTTTTCTTTTTTGCCTGTTCTTTTAGTTCCTCGTACTCGTTTGCTAGTTTTAGTGGAATTGGTAAGGTACGATTAGAATTAACTGTCTTTGGGCTTGAAATAGTGTATAACTGACCTTTTAGTTTAGTAGTTAGTGTTTTGTTGATACTAACTTCTTTTTTGCTAAAGTCAACATCACTGAATTTTAATGCAGTCAGTTCTCCAACTCTTAACCCTAGCAAGTACAAACTTTCATAAAACACTTTGTAATCATATTCATCTATAACGGATATAAACTTTTGAAATTCATCATAAGTAAAGAATTGCATTTCTTTCTTCATTTCGTTTACTCTTTTATAGTTCTCTATATAGTTTAACATGTAATCGTTTGTATTGTAAAACTTGTTAGAGTATTTGATTAGTCGTTTGAGTAGTCGAATGATCTTGTTCTTATATTCAACAGAGTAGTCTTTCTTCTCTAGGTATAACTGAAACTGTTTCCAGGTTTGAACATTAAAGTCATTCACTTTCATATTGTCTATTGGTTCTAGTAACTTAACCTGATTTTCTAACTTTTTTAAAGACTGAATCTTTATGTCTTTTTTTATATAATTCAAATACTCTAATTCTACTTGTTTAAATGTAATGCTGGATGATGATACTTTTTTATTAGTCATTTTTATTCGAAACTTTGCTTCTTCTTCTAAAGCTTCTTTCTTTGTATCATATCCTTTTGAAGTATACTGCTTTGTGTTTCCATAAATATCACTATATCGTAGTGTAAAGCAATACTTGCTCCCATTTTTTAATTGTTTTTTCTTAATTGACATACCGAACCCACCTTATCAATTATTTTTTTAATATTTCGTTTTTATTATTTTCAACAAATCGCATATATTTTAATGAAATCTCTTCAAATACATCTGGCGGATATTCTCCAAGAGCTTCACAAATTGCAATAAATGTTCCGTTTCTTACATTAGAGGTATTGTTTTCATATTTGCTTAATGTTTGTCTGCTAACTTTTTTTCCTATTTTATTGCTTAATTCTTGCAAAGAATATCCTTTTCTTTCTCTTTTATTCTTCAAAACTTCGCCAACTATTCTGTTGAACTCTTTATCTAATAACTCATCATTACGCATAAAACACCTCTTGTCATTAGTATAACATACTTTACACGCAATATGTCATTTTTGTCGCAAAAATAATTGACAATGATTTTTTTGTATGTTAAATTAGTATTGTCAACGATAAAGGCGACAAGAAAGGAGAATACAATGAACCTTAAATTAAGAGCAAAGAGAGTAGAAAAAGGTTTTACTCAAGAAGAACTTGCAGAAGCTATTGGGGTATCAAAGGCAACATATAATCGTTATGAATGCGGTCATACTGAAATGACTGAAAGTACGATTAGTAAGTTGCTTCAAGTCTTGAATTGCAAATATGAAGATATTTTTGTGCATTAACTGTCGCAAATATAATTACATATTGAAAATAAAAAATGAGAAACCCCACGCAAATAGTTTCTCGACTTGATTATACCACAAAAAAGAAAAAGAAAGGAGATAAATTATGAAAAAGATTAAAAAAGTAAAATTAAACATTTTTAACATTATAGTTCTAATAACTATGTTAGGAGCAGGAGCATTATTGATTCACGATTTCATATTTTGGGGAGTTATTCCAATGTTTAGTGGAATTACATATCAACTAACTTACTTTGGTTTGCTAATAGACTTAACCTGTATTGCTTTGTTAGAAGTATCTATTCAACTTATTAAGGAGTGGTAATTATGGATGAAAAGCCAAACTACTATGCGATTATACCTGCAAATATTAGGTACGACACAGACTTAAGAGCTAACGCAAAGTTAATGTATGGAGAAATTACTGCTTTGTCTAGTAAATACGGAGAATGCACTGCTTCTAATAATTACTTTGCAAGACTATATGAAGTTGACGCTTCTTCTATTAGCAAATGGATAAATCAACTAAAAGATAAAAAGTACATAGAAGTTGATTACGAGAAAAACGGGAACGAAATAGAACGAAGAATTATCAAAATTATGGGTATTGACAAATATCAATACCTATTGCCAAAAAGCAATGGGGGGTATTGCCAAAAGTCAATAGAGAATAATACAAGTAATAATAATACAAGTAAGAAAGAAATATATAAAGAAAGATTTAGAAAACCAACTTTAGAAGAAGTTGAAGAATATTGCAATGAGCGAAACAAGGGCGTTGACGCCAAAAAGTTCTTTGACTATTACGAAGTAAGCAACTGGACGGATAGTAAAGGGAACAAGGTAAAGAATTGGAAACAAAAGGTAATTACTTGGGAGAAACATATTACGCAAAAAGAAACAACTGTACCTAAATGGCTTAACCAAGAAATAAAAGAAGAAAGAGATGAAGGCTATGAAGATTTCCTTAAAGGAATTGAAGGATATGATAAGTAGACACGATGACTTTATTGTTAATTACGGAAAAGGTTTTAGAGATGAAGATATTAAAGAACTTGCTTATTGGGATGACGACATAAAAGCTTATCGTGGGGAAACTGGAATATGGGATATGAAATTGCTTTATGAAATTGCAAACGGCGAGGTTGAAGATACATCTTTAGAAAGAAGTGATGACTTATTGAAGAGTTAAAAATGCGAAAAAACAATATGAACTACAAAGAATTAGAACGATACACGAACAAGTTGCAGGATCACATGTATAAATGCAAATGTAGTCATACGGTTTTAGTAGGAAAGAATTATAGATATTCGATATGCAACTGGTGTGGTAGAAAAGTCTATAAAAACGCAAAAGATGAATTTATAGATAGAATGGAGATTAAATTATATGGAAGAAAAAATAGAAGAACAGTTTAGAGGTAACTGGGATATAAATTACGAACGAGAAAAAGAAGAAGAAACTTATGCATACTTAATGGGATTTGCAAGATTAGTAAAAGAGCAACTTTATGGAAAAGAGTTCGAAGAGTTTGAATACGATGATCCAGTAGAAGAGATAAAGAAAGCTCTAAAGGAGTTGGAAGATGAAATTGGAGAGGTATAGCATAGAACGACTAGATGAACCTGAAGGTTCGATAACGCACAAGTTAGTCTATGAAAGTTCAAGTAAGAACAAGAATTGTGGTGGTTTTGGTTGTGGAATTAGATATAGGGGGACATATAAGGAATGTTTAGAAAAGAAAAAGGAGATAGAAAATGGAAAAGAGGTTTGGAAAAGCATAGAAGGATATGAAGGATTGTATCAAGTTTCTAATCTAGGAAGAATAAAGAGATTAACAAAAACTGAATACATTTATAATTATTTGACGAAATCGAAAGTTAAAAGAATTAGAAAAGAAAAAATACTTTCTGGCAAAGAAAAAACCAATGATTATGTTATCGTTTCATTATCCAATAATGGAATAACAAAGTCTTACACAATTCATAGATTAGTAGCACAGGCATTTATACCAAATCCTAATAACTTGCCACAAGTTAATCATATCAACGGAATAAAGAATGACAACAGAGTAGAAAACTTGGAGTGGTGTAATTCCAGTGATAATATAAAACACTCTTATAGAACAGGATTAAGAAAAACAACAAAAAAACAAATGGAACAAGCAAAAAGAAATGTAAAAAAAGCAGCTGATGCAAATAAAAAGAAAGTATATCAAATATCAAAAGAAGGAAAAACAATAAAACTTTGGGATAGCATGAGTGATATTTTTCGTGAATTACATTATTGCTGGAGCGGAATAGGTTTAGTATGCCGAGGCAAGCGAGAGTATGCTTACGGTTATAAATGGAAATATAAGGAGGATAAAAATGTATCAAACGCAGACACAGACTGTTCTTGAATATATGCAAAGACACAAAACAATAAATAGTTTCGAGTGTTACTTACAACTACAAATAGTAGACTTGCAACATGCAATATACGAGTTAAGAAAAGAAGGGTACAACATAGTAGATAAATGGATAACAAAGAAGAACAGGTTGGGTAAAAGAGTTAAGTTTAAAGAATATAGATTAGAGGAGAGATAATATGGAGTTTCGAACATTAAAAGCAGAAGAAATAGAAGTAAGAGTATCACAAATAGAAAAGAACTGGTGTACATTACTTCTTTATAAGAATGCAAGAGTAGATATGAACATCCTGGATGAAACAATAGGAACAATGAACTGGCAAAGAACACACGAAGTAATCAATGGAAATTTATTCTGCAACATCGATATTTGGGATGATGATAAGAAGCAATGGGTAAGAAAACAAGATGTTGGTACTGAATCATACACCGAGAAAGAGAAGGGAGAAAGTAGTGACTCATTCAAGAGGGCAGGATTCAACATTGGAATAGGTAGAGAACTTTATACTGCACCAAGTATATTTGTAATGCCAAGAAAAGATATGGGTAAGATACATAAACCCGATGAAGAGTCAAATGAGTTTTTTCAAACACCAAGTGGAAGTTATACAACAAAGACTAGATTTTATGTTGATTATATAGACTACGATTTAAACAGGAACATAGTTGACTTGGTAATAAGGGATCACAAAGGAAACATTAGATTTGAACAACTACAAAGAGAAACTGAAAAGAAGCTAAACGAACAAATGATGAAACTTAAAAAGTTAATTGAAAAGAATGAAGATAAAGAAGATAACTTTAATAGAGAAGAGTTTTATAAATACTTTGGAGTTACAACTGACGGTCAACTAACATTCAAACAACGAGATATAGCAATAGACTTATTAGAAAAGAGGTTGAAGAAATGACACCAGAACAACAAATAGATGAGCTATATGAAAGAATAACACATTATCGAACAAAACTTTATGAACGAGAAGATATAGAAGAAGTTGTAAGAGAATACTTGTTACATTCTAATATGCCAATAAATGAAGTGGCATGTGTTATGTGGATATTGAACTTACCAGATAATAAGCAAGAATACACACCACAATTTAGAGAAACAGAAACCGAATTATTTAGAGTGTTGAGCATTATTTAAGGAGTGATAAAAAGTGATAGATTATATGCCAAAATTTTATACATTAGAAGATATGGCACAAGAAGATTTAAACAAGCTAGCATTAGAAAGAAATAATTTTGCTAAAGAAATAGAAAGACTAAATAATATCATAAAAAGACTAGAAGAAGATTTAAGAGAAATGTATCTAACTTTTGGAGAGTTTAGTGAAGAATATACTGAAAAGCAGATTAAAGAACTAAAAGGAGAAGATAAAGAGTGAGTGATTGGAGTAAAGATATAGATTTAGAAGTAATAGAGGAATATTTAAAAGAATGTGCAGAAAATGATGACTACCATTATGAACAATACCAAGTAGATATAGTAATGCACGAATATATAAGACAAAAACAAATAATAGAAAGACTAAATAATATCATAAGCGAATTAGAAAAATGGGTTAAAGAAGATAATGCTTGTTTTGAAACTCAATTTTATATGGGAAGATGTGTAAACTTTCAATGTATATTAGATAAATTACAAGAACTAAAAGGAAGTGATAAAGAGTGCAAATAATTAGTGATAAAGAAGAAATTATATTTAGAAATGAAAGAAATGGGAAAGCAATATTTTCCATTGGTTTGTCGAAAAAGAATAAAGACGGGGAATATGTAAATGGATATATGGAAGTGCATTTTAGAAATGGTGTTGATTTACAAAACCAAACAAAAATCAAAATAAAAGAAGCTTGGTTAGGTTTTAATCAAAAAGAAAAAAAGACATACACATATATTTTTATAAATGACTTTGAAATAGTAGAACAACTAGAAGAAAAGAAAGAAACAAATCCATTTGAAGAATTCGGTCAACAGTTTGAAGTAGGACATCAAATAGAAATAGAGGATAGTGATTTACCATTTTAGAGGGACAAACAAATATCTTTGAGATGTTATATCCTACATATAAGATAACTAAACCAATAAGACTTATAGAATTATTTTCTGGGTATGGTAGTCAAGCACTAGCTTTAAAGTATCTTGGAATTCCTTTTGAACATTGGAAAATATGTGAGTGGGCAGTTAAATCAATTCAAGCATATAAAGACATACACTTTGAAACTGACACAAATGACTACTCTAAAGGCATAGAAATAGGGCAAATAAAAGAGTTTCTAGCAAATAAGGGTATTTCATCAAACTACAATGAACCAATGTCTAAAGACCAAATAAATAGGTTAAATGATGATAGTGCAAGAACTATCTACAATAACATACAAGCAACACATAATTTGGTAAACATACAACAGGTAAAAGGTAAAGATTTAGAAATAGTAGATACTAATAAATATTGCTATATAATGACTTACTCTTTCCCATGTCAAGACTTATCTCTAGCAGGAAATAGAAAAGGTATGAGTGATACAACAACAAGAAGTGGTTTACTTTGGGAAGTTGAAAGAATACTAACTGAACTAGAAGAAAAGCCACAAGTGTTATTAATGGAAAATGTACCACAAGTACATGGGGAGGTTGCTATTGAAGATTTTAATAAGTGGCAATTTAGACTTGAAGAATTAGGTTATAAGAACTATTGGCAAGATTTAATAGCAACTGATTATGGAATACCACAAACAAGAAACAGAACATTTATGGTTTCAATATTAGGAGATTATAACTATACATTTCCAAAACCTATACCTTTGAAACTAAAATTGAAAGATATGCTAGAAGAAAATGTTGATGAAAAACATTTTTTAAATGATAAGCAAATAAAAAGTTTAGAAAGTGGTAGTTATAATGCTTCAAAACCTAGTGTTAAATTAGAAATTACTGATAAAGGTTTATGCCAAACATTAGATACTATGGGTGGTAATGGAAAAGGTGTAGTACTAAATGATTTGAAAATAAGAAAACTAACACCTAGAGAATGTTTTAGATTAATGGGTGTAAAAGATGAAGATTTTGATAAAGTTGCTAAAAGTCAAAGTGATAGTAGTTTATATCATTTAGCAGGAGATAGCATAGTAGTCAATGTATTAATGGCTATATTTGAGGAGATGATTTAGATAGATT
>Ga0326511_10002155_pt1 | contig 16156 bp, 14 predicted proteins | sample 0_2496_0518_D_FD_203701 | JGI IMG/M metagenome (GOLD analysis project Ga0326511, IMG submission 203701) | Bovine rumen microbial communities from UC Davis, California, United States - 0_2496_0518 | ecosystem: Host-associated > Mammals > Digestive system > Stomach > Rumen | place: USA...
AATTGTCCATCTGTCATATTTAGCAACATATGAAGAAATTGTGGAACAGAACTACAATTTATCTGTAAGTACATATGTTGAGGCAGAAGAGGATAGAGAGGCAATAGACATAAACGAACTAAATGCACGTATAGAAAAAATAGTGGAACATGAAAATGTGTTAAGAATAGCAATCCAAGAAGTAATTAAAGAAATTGAGGTGGGAAAATGAAGCTTTATCTTGTGAGGCCGAAAACAGGTGTTGATGCTACAGTTGAGTATGATTCCCAGTCTAAGACCTTTACTGTTCTCAAAGGGAGTAAGGTTTCATCAGAAATAAAGCACTCTGAAAAGTTCAGAGGGGCAAAATCTATTGAAAAGGCTCGTGGAGATGGTGTGGTTGTAGATTGTATCGTAACAAAAAATGTAGTATTTAAGAGTTCTTCTACCGCCGCCAACTTTGTCACTGGGGCCAGTACAAATGGGCTTGAAGCATGGAAGAATGAAGCAGGAGAAAGTTTGAAAACTATTTTAGCCGGAAAGGATTAACCCTCATGAGCAGATTAATGATGCTTTTGACGGAGCTATGCCCCAATGGAGTCCCCTATGTTAAGTTGGGAGAACTCGGCTCTTTTTGGGGAGGCTTAACCGGAAAATCAAAAGAAGACTTTGTAGATGGGAATGAAACATTTATTACATATAAAAATGTATATTCGCATCCGGCGTTAGAGATCGATGTGGATGACAAAGTCAATATTGCGCCTGGTGAAAAGCAGCGAATCATTGAATATGGTGATGTCATTTTTACAGGTTCATCCGAAACACCGGACGAGTGTGGTATGTCCTCTGTATTAACAATTCATACGGACAAAAAGCTATACTTGAATAGTTTTTGTTTCATCTTTAGATTTAACGACCCTGAAATTATGCTTCCGGATTTTTCAAAGCATCTGTTTCGCTCCAGCGCAATAAGGTACCAAATAGGTAAAACCGCAAGTGGTGTTACAAGATATAATGTATCTAAAAAATTAATGGAAAAGGTTGAAATCCCTGTTCCACCGATAGAGATTCAACGTGAAATTGTCCAAATATTGGACAATTTCACGGAGCTTACAGCGGAGCTTACAGCGGAGCTTACAGCCAGAAAGGATCAATATCATTACTATCTTAATGGTTTTTTTGAAAACTCGAACGCAACACGTATTCCATTATCGGAGTTAGGCACATTAACAAGAGGCAAAAGATTTGTTCATGCTGATGCAACCAATGAAGGGGTACCGTGCATTCATTATGGTGAGTTGTATACCTATTACGGTGTATACACTAATGAAGTGCGATCTCATATTAGGGAGGAACTTGCTCCTAAAATGAGATATGCTGAAAAAGGTGATGTCATCATCGTTGGTGCGGGAGAAAACAATACGGACATTGGCGTAGGTGTAGTTTGGGATGGTGAATACGGCGTAGCTGTCCATGATGCTTGCTATATTTTTCATCACAAAAGCAATCCAAAGTATATTTCCTACTTTCTCCGGTCAGATATGTATCATTCACAAATCAAAAAATATGTATCCTCCGGAAAAATCTGTGCAATTTCAGCAGACGGATTAGGGCGTGCCTTAATTCCGGTTCCACCAATTGAAGAACAAAACCGTATTGTTTCAATTCTGGATAAGTTCTATTCATTATGTAACAGTATGGCTGAAGGCTTGCCCGCAGAAATTGAAGCGAGGAAAACGCAATACGAATATTACCGTGATAAAATCCTTGAGTTTTCAATCAGCCAGTAACAAAGAGGAGGTGTATTAAGGTGCCATACTTTAATATTGTTGCGCAGACAACAGAGAATACTGTAGTAACCGAATATGAGCCTGTTAAAGCCCGTTCTGATTCATATCAAAGCGAAGCAGCTTTAGAGCAGGAATTTATTCGCATGCTCTGTGATCAAGGCTATATATACCTCCCCATTCATTCTGAGCAGGAATTGATCGATAATCTCCGTGCTCAGTTGGAAGAACTTAATCATTATTGTTTTTCGGATTCAGAGTGGAAGCGTTTTTTTGCTGAGGCCATAGCAAATCCAAACGAGCATATTGTCGAAAAAACAAGAAAAATCCAGGAAGATAATGTCCAGGTTCTTAAACGAGATGATGGCTCCTCAAAAAACATCACACTGATTGATCGCCAAGCTATTCATAATAATCGGCTACAGGTAATTAACCAATATGTTGTTACTCAAGATGCCGGGGCAAAGTATGATAATCGTTATGATGTGACCATTTTGGTAAACGGCCTTCCTATGGTGCACATTGAACTAAAAAGACGAGGTGTTGCCATCCGTGAGGCTTTTAACCAGATTAATCGGTATCAACGCGATTCTTTCTGGGCAGGTTGCGGATTATTCGAATATGTGCAGATTTTTGTGATTTCCAATGGCACCAATACAAAATACTATTCCAACAGTACCCGGTTTAACGCAATCAAAGATGCTGCTACGGGCAAAACCAAAAAGGAAAAGACCAGTAACAGTTTTGAGTTTACATCCTTCTGGGCTGACGCAAATAATCGCGTGCTGCCTGACTTAATTGATTTCACTAAAACCTTCTTTGCCAGACACACAATCTTAAGTATAATCACACGCTACTGTATTTTTACCTCCGAGAATATGCTGATGGTCATGAGACCATATCAGATTACAGCAACAGAACGCATTCTTAATCGTATTGAAGTAGCTCATAACTATAGGAAAGCTGGCACAGTTGAAGGCGGTGGGTATATATGGCATACGACAGGGTCTGGCAAGACTCTGACGTCTTTCAAAACAGCTCGCTTGGCTTCACAACTTCCATATATAGACAAAGTTCTCTTTGTAGTCGACCGAAAAGATCTGGATTACCAGACGATGAAAGAATATGATCGTTTTGAAAAAGGTGCTGCTAATAGCAACACTTCAACTGCTGTTCTGAAAAGACAATTAAGTGATTCAAAGGCTCATATTATTATTACGACAATCCAGAAGTTGGCTACATTTATCAAGAAGAATCCGGTACATAAAGTATATGAAAAGAATGTCGTAATCATTTTTGATGAGTGTCATAGAAGTCAATTTGGTGATATGCATGAGGCGATCGTCAATAGTTTCAAAAAGTACCATCTATTTGGGTTCACTGGCACACCGATTTTTGCTGTAAATGCAGGCGCAGTAAGGAATCCTCATTTTTTCACCACTGCTCAAACATTTGGCGACCAACTACATGCATACACGATAGTTGATGCAATCAACGATAAGAACGTGCTTCCCTTCCGCGTTGATTACATCAAAACGATGGATAGTGACCCAGATATCGATGATGAACAAGTATGGGATATTGATCGTGAAAAGGCTTTCATGGCATCAAAACGCATATCTCTTGTTACTAAGTACATCTTGGAGCATTTTGACCAGAAAACTTATCGTGGTGACAAGACATACGTATACAATACGTTGATGAATGTTTCTGAAGTGGCATCAGGTGATCGTGGTGCAGTGGAAGAAATAAAGCAAAAGCAACGGCTCAGCGGTTTCAATTCGATTTTTGCCGTTTCATCTGTTCCAATGGCAAAACTCTACTATGATGAATTCCAACGTCAGATGAAAGCAGATCCAACAAAGAGGCTCCGTGTGGCTGTAATCTATAGCTATGGAGCAAATGAGGAAGAAGCTGACGGAATTCTGGATGAAGAAAACTCCGAAGATACAAGTGCGCTTGATCAGAATTCACGGGATTATCTTGAAAAGGCAATTCGTGACTACAATCAGATGTTCCATACGAACTATGATACATCCAGTGATAAATTTCAGAATTATTACAAAGATGTTTCTCTTCGCATGAAGAATAAAGAGCTGGATCTGTTGATCGTTGTTAATATGTTTCTTACAGGTTTTGACGCCACAACGCTGAACACACTTTGGGTTGATAAAAATCTGAAAATGCATGGTCTGATTCAAGCATTTAGTCGAACCAATCGTATTCTGAACAGTATCAAAACCTTTGGTAACATAGTGTGTTTCCGCAACCTGCAGAAAAGGGTTGACGCTGCAATCTCTCTATTTGGCGACAAAAATGCTTCTGGCATTGTGTTGATGCAGAGCTTTAAAGACTATTACTATGGCTACCAAGATGCGGAAGGCAATGAAAAGCCCGGTTATGTTGATATGATTGAGGAACTAAGTGCAAAGTTCCCGCTGACAGAACCACAGATTATAGGCGAACAAAATCAGAAGGATTTCATCGCGCTATTTGGTGCGCTACTGCGCATGCGCAACATCTTGGTTTCATTTGATGACTTTAAAGGCAAAGAGATTATAAGCGAGCGTGATTTACAAGATTATTTGGGAAGGTATCAAGATTTACGCGATGAATGGAGGCAAAGGAAACCAGGCGGAGAAAGTGCCGACATAGTTGATGATATTGTCTTTGAAGTAGAATTGATTCGGCAGATTGAAATCAATATCGATTATATTCTTCTCCTTGTTAAGAAGTTCCATGACTCGCATTGTGAAGATAAGGAAGTGCTGATCTCGATCAAAAAAGCAATCGATGCCAGTCCTGAACTTCGAAGCAAAAAATCTCTGATCGAAACATTCATAGCCGGTATTAATGATGTCGATGATGTTCTAAATGAATGGAACGATTATGTCGCGAAACAACGTGAAGAGGATTTGAATACAATTATTTCTGAGGAGCGACTTAAGCCAGACGAAACCCGAGAATTCATAGAGAATGCATTCCGTGATGGCGAAGTGAAGACAACGGGTATTGACATCGATAGAATAATGCCCCCTGTATCACGATTTGGAGGATCAGGTAGAGCTGCAAAAAAGCAAACCATTATTGAAAAGTTGAAGGCTTTTTTTGAGAAGTACTTTGGAATCGGAAAGAGTCAAATTGGTTTTGAACCCGAAGCAATGCCTGAAGATATGATATATTATAGCGATAAGATCGAAGAAACAGACGATCTCCTTGCAGCTGAACCAACTACAGAATTCAATCCACAAATCGAACAGGAATAGTACAAAAAAGCAATCGAGATAAGGAGTAGTCACAGGGATGAACAAGATCGAAAAAACTGAAACGCTATCGAAGATCCTGGCCAACAGGAAATTCTCCGTGGATGTTTTTCAGCGCGAGTACCGTTGGGGCCAGAAGCAGATCGAGCAGATGCTGTCTGATTTTCAGAGCACCTTTGAGGAAAACTACGACCCCAATAATCATGATACGACCGATGAAGTTGAGGGTTATGGTTTTTACTACATGGGAAGCATCATCTGCACGGGCACAGCAGGTGCATCCAATAATATCGTGGATGGCCAGCAGCGGCTTACTTCCCTCACGCTCCTTCTGATCTACCTGAACAACCTCCAGAAAGATGAATCCCAGCAGGCATACGAGCAGGTGCCTATTGACAATCTGATCTTCAGCAACAAGTTTGGCAAGCGGAGCTTCAACATTGATGTTGAGGAACGGAAAAGTTGTTTCCAGGCTCTTTTTGACAACGATATGACGTATCAGCCTGACAGCGAAAGCACTCAGACCATGTTTGATCGCTATAAGGACATCGTTGAGCTCTTCCCTGATGAGTTGAAGGGTGAAGCGCTCCCATTCTTCATTTGGTGGCTGATCGAAAAGGTGCTTTTGCTGGAAGTGGATACCCCTTCCGACGATGAAGCCCATACGATCTTCCTGACCATGAATGACCGGGGCCTCAGCCTGAACAGTGCGGAGATGATGAAGGCTTACATCATTCAACAGATCTCCGAAAGCAACCGTCTGGATGTGAACCATCAGTGGCAGGAAAACATCAACCGCATCAAAAATGCATCGTCCTATGACACCAGCGGTGTAGTCAGCACTGAGGATGTGGAATTCATTTCAACATGGCTCCGTGCAAAATATGCTCAGACCCTGCGCGAAGGTAAGCTCGGAGCCAAGGATGAAGACTTCGAGCTCCTGGGCGAAAAATTCCACACTTGGGTGCGGGCCAATGCCCGGTCTGTAATGGGATTGGCAAAATCAAAAGATTTCCGTACTCTGATCATGACCGAGATGACCAAGGTGACCAACCTGTACCTCAGGATCAAAGAATACGGGAAGAAACTCACTCCGGGCTATGAAGAGGTTTTTTACAACGCGAATCGCGATCTAAATTATCAGATGATGCTGATCATCGCTGCTGTTTGCAACGATGATACTGAGGAAATTATCACAAAGAAGATCCAGATGGTCTCCAAGTTCGTGGATGACTTTGCCTCCATCCGAATCTTCAACTATCGGAAGGTGAATTGGAACACCAACAAATATATGCTCTTCCGTGTTCTGCGTGACATTCGGAACCAGGACTGCAACACTGTCGGCAAGGTGCTGGTACGCGAGCTGAAAAAGATGGATATTTCCATCGACGGTATAACTCATTTTAGCCTGAATCAGTTTACAGGTCGCTACATGCTCCATTTTCTTGCCCGGTTTACATCTTATGTCAATGTTCGGATGGGTAATCCTTCCATGTTTGATGTGTATATGGATCGGAAGGCCAAGGGAAACACTTATGACATCGAGCATATCCTCCCTGACCGCTTTGATGATTATGCGGACGATTTCGCTGATGCTCACGAATTCCAAACCTGGCGGCAGCATGTCGGTAATCTTCTGATTTTGACTCGCGATAAGAATCGGAGCTATCAGGACAAGAAGTATCAGGAAAAAGTTGAGTGCTATGCTGGTGATAACATTCTCGCACAGGCTCTCAACCCTACGGCATATCATAACAATCCACAATTCCTGCCGCTGGCTTCTCAGTATGGGTTTGAGGCGATTCCTCATTTCAATAAGGATAGCATTACCAGCCGGGCAAACATCTACCTTCAGATGGCCATCGACATTTGGGATTCGGATGCCATCAAGGAACTGGCTGGCGGCTGGACAGATGAAGAAGAGCAAGAATTCATAAAGGATACCCGGCTCCGGGAATTCACCGTAGAGTATCTGGGACGTAGCTGGCAGGATGCCCTGAAATATGGCTTCCTCTCCGCTGATGAAACCAACAGCGGCAGGTATCTGCGCAACATTCATGTTGGTGATACTATCTACTGTCATATTGCTGGCTACGGTTTTCTGGGTATTGGTATCTGCACATCAAAGGCAGTGTACATGAAAGACTTCTGCGTGTCCGTGGATGGTGTCTCTACTCCCATACTGAAAGCACCATGGGTCAATCCTGATAAAAAGGATCAACTTGTTACTGAGAAAGAAATCTTCATCGGGGTTGACTGGAAGAAGTCCGTACCAGACGAGAGTCAGGGGTATTGGGAAAAAGGCATGACAAGTATCCCGCTGGTAGCATATATGCTGAACGATAGAACCACCCACAAGAAGGTGGCTGAACATTTCGGTTATCAACCTGAAGAATAAAAGTAAAGCGCCCACCATCATCGGTGAGCGCTTTTTTCAATCCTTCCGGTACCATTCTGTCTCGTATCCGTCAGCCCGCAACACGGCTCCCGGAAGCCATGGTGGCACCCGGCCCATCTGCTCACAGATCGCCTGCAGATCCACACCCTGGCTGGCCTCGATGATGAGCTCGTCATGAATGTGCCCGCAGATAAAGCAGTGGCTCAGCGTCCGCATGGCGTAACACAGGATGTCCCTGCTGATTGCCTGAACGATGTTCTCCACGAATTTCGGGCCGTAACTTTCGATCCGTTCCCATTTTTTTGTCGCGCCGACGCCCTCGTAGGTGACGGATTCTCCGCCGAATTTATTCTCGCCGATCTTCGGCTTCACATAGGCCAGCCGCCTGCCGGATGGAAGCTGAATGAACAGCATGGCGCTCTGATATACGAACCGGATGCCATGTGTCTCCGTTGCTGTGCGCATACGGATCGCCGTTTTTACGGCATCATCCACATCCCACCAGAAGGCGACGATGTTCGGATTGGACTGCCGCCACGCGGACACCAGCGGCTGGAGCTCCTCTTCTTTTAAGCCCATGTCCAGAGCGCCCATCGCTTTCAGGGCACCGACGCTGCCGCCGTAGCCGAGGGCCAATTCGGCGATTTTGCCCTTTTGGCGGAGGTGACCGTTCACGCCATGCTTCTCAACAGGCACACCAAACATCGCGGATGCCGACGCGCAGTAAATGTCGCCGTTGCTGCGGAAAACCTCTGTTCTCCATGCTTCCCCGGCCAGATGGGCGATCACCCTTGCCTCGATGGCGCTGAAGTCGCTGACGATAAACTTGTATCCGGATTTTGGCACGAACGCCGTTCGGATCAGCTGGCTGAGCGTATCAGGCACATCCTCATACAGCAGTCGGAGCATCTCATAGTCTCCGGCCTTCACCAGGCTGCGGGCGGAGGCCAGATCGGGAATGTGGTTCTGCGGCAAATTTTGCAATTGAATCAGTCTGCCAGCCCAGCGTCCGGAGCGGTTGGCTCCATAGAATTGGAACATGCCACGGCAGCGACCATCAGCACATACACAGTTCTCCATGGCAATGTATTTCTTCACGCTCGACCGGGCAAGCTGCTGACGGAGTTCAAGCGCCTGGGCCAGTTCTGGCGGCGCGGTCTTCAGCAGTTCCTTTACGGCTTTCTTGTCCAGTGAATCAACTTCCAGCCCATGATCCGCCAGCCACTGCTTCATCTGAGCCACAGAATTCGGATTCTCCAACTGTGTCAGCTTCTGCATTTCAGCGGAAAGCTCATCGCGGGACTGGGCATCCAACTGGATGGCCTGCTCGACCATCTGCCGATCCAGGCCGATGCCTCTGTCGTTGATCTGCTCGGACAGGTGATATTCCTCCCAGACGGAATCCGGAACCGGAAACTTGGCCAGCACCTTCTGGATGGACATCTCCACCTCCACATCGCGCTTGTTATACGCCTTGAAGGTGGCCCACTTGTCTGGCGCATGCTGCGGGCGGTTCCAAAGCCTGCCGCCGTTGATCTTCGTCGGCTTGCAGGGCACGGAGAAGTATTTGATCAGCGCCTTGCCCTCTGTCATCTTCTGATCCTGCAACTTCAGCACTGCGCCGACACCCTCCAGCGACAGCGGCAGACCAATGTATGCCGACCAGATCAGGGAGCATTTCCACGATGCCGGGTTCAGATAATTGGCAACGCTGTCCTCCGGGATGCTGTAGCTGCAGAACAGATCAGGCCGGTTCTTCCGCAGCCATGCCGACAGACAAATCCGCTCAAACGCCGCATTGAACGCCCATTTTGTCACAGACTCGTCCACAATGGCCCGCAGCACATCCTCCGGGATTTTCTCCCCGCAGGCCATATCGATGACGGACACTTCGCCGCCGTTGACGGAATAACCGAACAACAGGATTTCAAACTCAGGATCTTCCGTATATCTATACACACCGCTCTTGGAAAGATCGGTGCCTGATTTCGTTTCCAGGTCAATGGAGAGATATTCGATCATATGTCCTCCTAAAAAAAGGCGGCACCAGACCTGCCGATGCCGCCTTGTCGTTACGCCTGCTCGATGATTTTGTCCAGTGCTTTCTGCTTATCCCTGTGGCGTTTCACCATTCTGACGATGCCGCGCACGGCGCTATAGATGTTATAGATGAACGCAACAGCGATCAGGATAACAAGGGTCTCAAAGGCGAAGGTCACCAGGAACATCTTCATAGATTCATATGTGATCATTGTCATCATTCCTTTCATGCCGGGCAGCGGAGCTCATCACTCTGCCGCCCGGCTTTTTTTGTCTCAGGACAGGAAGTCCTCATCGTCATCGGTGGCGAAATCGTCCTCGGCGCGGCTGCGGCTTCCCATGGGCTCGCCGTCACGGATCTTCTGCAGGTTGTTCAGCCCGCAGGCGATACCCTTGTTGCCGTTGCTGTTGAAGGCGTACAGGTTGATGCTGGCCCGGCCATAGACGCCGGAGTACACCTCGGAGCGATCCAGGATGGGGTTGCAGTCCGCATCCACGATGCCCGGCGCGGTGCTGCTGTTGGCATTGATGAACATGCACCCGGCATAGGCGGGATCGCCCTTGCGCTCCTTGTCGCCGTCGCGGAGGGGCAGCTTCAGGCTCTCCAGGTCAGGGACAAACTTGCTGTTGCCGCGCAGCTTGCTCTGGCCTTCCTCATACGCAGCCTTGATAGCCCGGTTGATCTTCTCGATGGTGGCCGTGTCGGTCTTCGGGATGATCAGGGAGACGGAGAACTTGGGGGTGGAACCGTTGATGGACTTGGCCTCCCAGACGTTCGCATAAGACCAGCGGGTGTTGGGGCCGGTGATAACCTTGGTGGGATTGACAAACTTACTCATGATCTTTTTCCTCCATAAAATCGTTTTTCGCAGTGTTCATGGCCGGACGCTTGTCCGACTCTGGTACTAAGGTTGGCTTTCCCGGCGGCTTGAATGTCAGCCCGCCCAGAATGTCGTCGAATCGTTTCTTGCCCAGAAGCGCTTTCATGGCGGTGAGGCCCAGCAGCTTCCGTTCATAGGGGTCTTCGCCAGCCGCTGTGACGGCGGCGGCTACAGCTTCCTCGTTGGTGTACCTGGTGATAGAGCGCCCCTCCACCACTTTGAAGCCAGGGTAATGTGTGCCTGAGACCGCCTGCTGCAGCGCGTATTCTTTCACGTCTCCACCCCATGCGATCAGTTCATCGATCCGGGGCAGGATGGCGGCGATCTCGTCGTCGGTGAGTTCGGAGGGCACCTCGAAGTCATACCGGGCCATTTCCAGGTTGTACTCTGTCCGTTTCCGGCAGGTGGCCTTCGCTGTGCAGAACTGGCAGTGATCTCCGGCTTTGAACTCACCCTCGCCGTTGAAGGCCAGCTTTGCTGTGGGAGCCAGCACGTTCTCGGCCCAGGTCAGCAGATCAGCCTTGCTCATTTCAAAGGTGGAGATGTTCTCCCGCCGGGGCTGGAAGATCGTCATCCGCACGGTGCTGACATCGTAGATGCCGTCGAAAGTCTCCAGCAGGCCCAGGGCATAACACATGGTCTGTGGATTCTGTGTCGCGTCCACCATGATGCCCACGCCGTATTTCAGATCGATCACATGGAGCACATCGTCGGCCACAATGCAGGCGTCCCCGGTACCGAACCCTTCCGGCACCCACCGGGAGAAGTCCAGCCGCTGCTCTACCAGCACGATGGGATCAGCGCAGTGTTTCCGGGCCTCGGCCAGCTGCTCCATGACGAAGGCACAGTAGGCGTCCGTGCAGTCCGCCATCTCCTGATCGAAATACTCCAGATCCTCGGTGGGATCTCGCACCTTCATGCCCAGCGCCTTCTGTACCTTATAGGCCGCAAGCTCGTGAGCGTCGGTGCCCTGCTGGGCATAAGGTGAAGCCCTGTCCGGGTGTGCCGCGCACAGCTTTGCGCTGGGCGGGCATTCCAGCCAGCGGTGACTGGAGGATGCGGAGAGTAGTGCGTGTTTAGCCATGGAGCGCCTCCGCTTCCGCGACCAGATCCGGATACTTCGCCGGATCAATGTCCGTGAGGCTTCCGCCGTCGCTGTACTTTCTAACCAGGGCCTTGGCTTCATTGCGGAAGCCGTTCTGGGACAGATCCGCGAGGATGGCCCGGACTTCTTCCTTCGTGTACGCCTTCGGCGCGGGCGTCACCGCTACAGACTCAGCAACCTTAACAGGCTCCTGCAGTTTCGGCACCGCGTTGTCGTTCCCGGAGAAGAATTCCCTCACGTGGGCGACCGCCCGAAGGACATCCTCTCCGCATGTGATTACCGCTTTGACGACCCGCGTAAGGTCATCCAATGTTGTTGCCAGTTCGCTCATTTTGCTCATGGTTGTCTCCCTTCATCATTACACGTTTTGCCAGCTGCTTGGCCACCACGCTGATGGCGATCAGCACCTCGAACAGTTCCTCATCCGTCGCCTGCTCCACCGGGGCAGGCTTTTCTTCACGCATCGCATCCTGCATCTGCAGCACCTCTCTTTCCGAAGGACTCTGTGTCCCTCCGTCCCCTTACGGACAGTCGGGAATGTGGTTTTCCGGTTTTCCTGAAACTTTTTTTCGAAGCCGCCTCCTGTCGTCCTCAATCCCTATCGGACAGTGGGCAGTCTGTTTTTCCGGTGCCGCTGCAAATTTCCCCAGGGGCACACACGCATATAAAAGGAAGCGAAATTTTCCCGCCCCAAAACCGGAAAAAGCGTCCTCCGACTGTCCGTAAGGAAGCGGAGGACGCATGGGCGCTCCTCACATTACAGGAAAGGAGCGAGTCCAATGGGGCAAGCGACGATTCAGGAACCCGGGAATAAACACAGGTTGGAGGTACAGGCATGAAGTTGATTTTACAGACGGCGAACATCGTCGGCGATGAGAAGAACTGCCTCTACCCGAACAGGGCGGAGGTCACCAGCGCCGAGGAGCTTCAGGAAGCCGTCAAGATGGATCACGTGTGCGCGGAGTATGACAACGACTACCGCAGCAAGGAGAACTTCCGTCAGTCCAATGTTCTCGTCATGGACTGCGACAACGACCACACGGAAAACCCGGCAGAGTGGATCACGCCGGAAAAGCTGGACGAGATGATGCCGGATATCAGCTACGCCATCGCCTTCAGCAGGCATCACATGCTGGAGAAAAACGGCAAGGCACCCCGGCCCAAGTTCCATGTGTACTTTGAGATCGAACCCACGCAGGACGCGGATTACTACGCGGCGCTCAAGGAAGCCATCTACCGAAAATACACCTTCTTCGATGACAACGCCCTGGATGCCGCCCGGTTCATCTTTGGCGCGGATGTGGGTGACGCCATCTGGCATGAAGGCTGGCTGACCATTGACAGCGAGGTTGAGATCGGTGCTCCCATAGAGCGGAACGATACAGGCCGCGTCGGCAACGTCATCATCGCAGGCACACGGAACAAGACCATGTCCAAGTTTGCGGGCCGGGTCATCATCCGGTACGGCAATACGGACAAGGCTCATCAGATCTTTATGGATGAGGCGGCAAAGTGTGAGCCGCCGCTTGATGACGAAGAGCTCGCCACGATTTGGGCCAGCGCCGTCCGCTGGTATGAGAAGAAGATCAGCAAACAGGACGGCTATGTGCCTCCGGATCAGTACAACACCCAGGAATTCATGAGCCTGAAGCCCGGCGACTATTCCGACATCGGTGAGGCCAAGGTGCTGGCGCGGGAGTACGGCGACGAGCTCCGATTCACCGACAGCACGGATCTCATCCGGTACAACGGCATCTACTGGCAGGAATCCAAGCAGATGGCCATCGGGGCCATGATGGAGTTCCTCGACCTGCAGCTGCAGGATGCGAAGGATCAGGTTGCCGCGACGAAACAGGCGCTGCTTGATAGCGGTGTGTCTCAGGAGGATGTGGCTGCAGGCGGCAAAACGCTGTCGAAGGCTGTGACCGGCGACGATCAGCTGAAGCTGCTCATGGCCTACATGTCGGCCCTGCAGTATTACGCCTTCGTCATGAAGCACCGCGATTACAAGTACGTCATGTCCAGCTTGAACCAGGCCAAGCCTCTGGTGCTGATGGACATCAACCAGCTGGATGTGAATCCGTACCTGCTGAACACGCCGGAAGCCACCTACGATCTGCGCAGGGGGCTGGACGGAGCGCAGGAGCATGATCCGCTGGATTACCTGACCAAGTGTACCAACGCTTCTCCCGGCGATGCCGGAAAGGATCTGTGGCTGGATACCGTCAGCCGCGTATTCTGCAACGACCCTGAACTGATCGATTATGTGCAGACCATTGTGGGCATGGCTGTCGTCGGCAAGGTGTTCTCGGAAGCCCTCATCATTTCCTACGGCGACGGCGCGAACGGCAAGTCCACCTTCTGGAACACACTGGCCCGGGTGCTGGGCAACTACAGCGGCATGATGAGCGCCGACGCGCTGACGGTTGGCTGTAAGCGGAACGTGAAGCCGGAAATGGCGGAGCTCAAGGGAAAGCGCCTGATCATTGCCGCTGAACTGGAGGAAGGCATGCGGCTAAACACCAGCACGGTGAAGCAACTGTGTTCTACCGACGAGATCGAGGCTGAGAAAAAGTACAAGGATCCGTTCAAGTACGTGCCCACGCACACGATGGTCTTGTACACAAATCACCTGCCCAAGGTTGGAGCCAGCGACGACGGCACATGGCGGCGGCTAATTGTGATCCCCTTCGGCGCAAAGATTCAGGGCAAAACCGACATCAAGAACTACACCGATTACCTGGTGGAGAACGCCAGCCCCTACATCATGACCTGGGTGATCGAAGGTGCGAAGAAAGCCATCGACGCCGGATTCAAGCTGCACCCGCCCAAGTGTGTCCAGGATGCCATCAATGCCTACCGTGAGGGCAATGACTGGCTGGGTCATTTCCTTGAGGAATGCTGTGATGTCGGCGCGGCGCTGAAGGAAAAATCCGGATCGCTGTACCAGCAGTATCGGGCCTTCAGTACCGAAAACGGTGAATACGTGCGCAGCACGACGGATTTTTATTCCGCGCTGGAAGGCGCAGGCTTTGAACGGAAGCGTCTGAAGGAAGGCCGGATGGTTTTGGGGCTGAAGCTGAAAGCCGGACAGGATTTCGCATAAGGACACGGCAGTGGTGACGGTCGATGACGGGCAAATCAGAAACTTTTTTCAGAATGACTGTGGTTGGTGTCAGTCGATGACGGTCATATCTAAAAAAGTCTCTATAGGGAATTTTCAGAAAAAATCTTATATAGGGGGTTTTTGGAAATGACCAGCATCGACCGTCACCCTGGCCCGGAAAGGTACGATTTGATGAGAGAAAAGACAGTGGAACAGAAACTGGTGAAGGCCGTGAAAAGCCGGGGCGGCATCTGTCCAAAACTGGTGTGTCCAGGATTTGATGGAATGCCCGACCGCCTGGTCTTATTGCCTGATGGGAAGGTTGGCTTTGTGGAGGTAAAGGCTCCCGGCCAGAAACCCAGACCGCTGCAGGTATCCCGGCACAATCTACTGAGGAGCCTCGGCCTTCAGGTCTTCACCCTGGACGATATAACCGCCATCCCGCGCATGCTGGATGAGATCGGAGGCAAGCATGACAATCCTTCTAACGGATAAAAAGGTCGCAACGATTCTGGAGCCCCGCCACATGCTGGAACTGGTGGACGAGTACATGGGCACGGATGCCCGCATGTGGTTTGAGGATTATCTCGCCGGGGCTGACAGCCAGACTGCAGATGTGGCTGCGATGGAAACCTACTATGAAAAGCGGATCGAGCATTACCACCAGGTGATTCGGGAGCTTCGCGCACACGCCGAGAAGCTGGCCGGGCTGATCCGGGAGAAGGAACTGAACCGGACGGCCATCTCCCATGAAGCTGGACAGATCGGTGTGATTACGGGGAGGGAGCTGCGATGAAGTATGTGCCCCATGAGTATCAGCAGTTTGCTACGGATTTCATCGTGACACATCCGACCGCCGCCATCTTCCTGGACATGGGCATGGGCAAGAGCTCCATTACCCTGACGGCGATTGAGCGGCTGATGTATCAGGAATTTGAGGTGCGGAAGGTGCTGATCATCGCGCCCCTGCGGGTGGCGAAAAACACCTGGCCCGCCGAGATCCAGAAGTGGGATCACCTGAACGGGCTGACCTGGTCTGTGATCATCGGGACACAGCAGGAGCGCATGGCGGCGCTGCGCAGGGAGGCCGACATCTACCTGATCAACCGCGAAAACACACAATGGCTGATTGAGAAAAGCGGGATGCCCTTTGACTACGACATGGTGGTGATCGACGAACTGTCTTCCTTCAAAAGCTGGCAGTCCAAACGATTCAGGAGCCTGATGAAGGTACGCCCCTTTGTCCGCCGCATCGTCGGCCTGACGGGCACACCCAGTAGCAACGGTCTCATGGATCTGTTTGCGGAATTCCGTGTGCTGGATATGGGACAGCGGCTGGGGCGCTTCATCGGGCAGTACCGGAATGCGTTTTTCAAGCCCGACAGGATGAACGGCCCCATCGTGTACAGCTATAAGCCGCTGCCCGGCGCGGAAGAAGAGATCTACCACCGGATCGGAGACATCACGATCAGCATGAAAGCCTGCGGGCACCTGAAGATGCCGGAACTGATCTCCACCACGTACGAGGTGGAAATGTCTCCCGACGAACAGGAACAGTATGACGCCATGAAGCAGGAACTGGTGCTCTCCCTGCCGG
>Ga0326511_10002156_pt1 | contig 16152 bp, 25 predicted proteins | sample 0_2496_0518_D_FD_203701 | JGI IMG/M metagenome (GOLD analysis project Ga0326511, IMG submission 203701) | Bovine rumen microbial communities from UC Davis, California, United States - 0_2496_0518 | ecosystem: Host-associated > Mammals > Digestive system > Stomach > Rumen | place: USA...
GAGTGAACGCGCCACCTCTCAGCATCCAATCAACAAGGTTACCGTCTCCATTGTCGATCATGGTCTGTAGCCTGCTCACCTTCTCCAGATGCATCCCGAATCCACATGGGAAGCAGCCTGTCCGTTTCCACTTCGTAGTATCGAAGGTCGGCAATTCCAAGTCGAACAATCCTAGCTGCCCGTATTCTCCATCGGATCCTCCAACTTTGATTACCTCACCATAAGCTGGTGCAATCTCGATGTGGTTGGTATAGATGTATTGAAGTACGTCCTGCTCAGTCCAGAAGGACATGGGCTTTGACATTGGGTTTACAGAATCATAACTGTTGCATCCATTTTTTAACCATGCCTGTGTTCTTAGCTTTGATTCACTTGCCATTGTTGCAGTAATTGGCATCAAACCAGTCATTTTGCTGAACTTATGAGAAACGCTTTTCTTCAAGTGATAGCAGCACATCGAAGATATATTAAATGGAGCACCTAGCATGAATTCCCACTTTGTTAGGTTAAACATTGACTTGGTTGCCCCATGTATTTTGCCTTGTTCTTTTATTTCTTGCTTTGTTTGGTAATATCCAGCAAATTTAGCAATACATGTTTTATATTCCGCGTGAGAGACACAAAAATCATGCAGTTTTGTACCCCCCTAATAAATGCGGTTCAATTCCAAGTATTTTTCTTATATGTATCCTAGCTTCACTAACTTTTTGGCTAACTTCTTTTGACACGACTGGATACCCATACTCTTTTACTGCAGCAACAAATGTCTTTTTCGGACGGATTATTTCAATATTTGGAATGGATTTTGCAAACTTAGTCACTGAAGGTAATTCTATGCCGCTGAGAAAGTATACTCCTTTCATGTCTGGGTATATTTTCCTTGCAATATCTAGTAGCACGGTTGAATCTTTGCCACCACTAAAAGAGATAAATACCCGTCCATCGTAAGTATCATACCATTCCTGGATACGTCTTTGAGTCATCTTTATCTTAGTATCCAATGGCAAGCCTTGCATTTGATACAGGTCGGATATCGTGTGTTTCTTACTGCTTGAAATTATTGTATCCATGTATCATTCTCACCGTTCAAATGAACAATCTTACAATCAATGCAAGTGTAATAATAATGTAGATTGTCCAGAATGTCTTGCAATTCATATTACATTTCAGCCTTAATACTAAGGGTGGCTGTTACACCACCCCGTTTGTTACTATTGAATCTAATTAGTGCATACAGACCTCGCAACCGTCGGAAGGAACCAGGTAGCACAGTTCCTGATAAAACTCCTGTCCGACGTTCACGCAGCCGTTGGTACCGAAATAGCTTGAATAGCAAGTTCCTGTAGGCCGACCCGTTGTACACGGTGCGCTGATCAGGATGATGTCGCCAGAGAACACATTGATTACCTGTGCGTTTACGTCCACTTCGACCCAGATGTTCTGATATTGCACGTTGTGGTAATCGTAGCCCCAATCGTAATATCCGCATTGAGACTGGCTTCCTTCCCACTGACAATCAGCTTCCCACCATTCGGTCTCTTCGTCGGCACAATCCGCGTAAGTGTCCTCGATGTAGGTGCTATCACAGTTCCAGATATCAGCCTCGCCATAGACTGGCTTGAAAGGCTGAACGTATTCGCCGTCGTAGTCACACGGATTGTACGAGGTTACTTCTTGGTAACCACATTCGTATTCGTAGTCCTGCTGATAGTCACACTCACACTCATATTCCTGATAGTAGCTCTGGCAGGTCTCCTGATAGTTCGTCTGGCAGTTTGATTGATGGTTCGTTTGGCAGCCGCCCTGATTCCCATAAGCGTGATAGTTGCCACACTCATCGTAATAGCCGTAATCCAATGCCGGATCATATTCGGCTGGATGCCAAACGCCACAAGCGTCCGTCCAGCCGCAGGTCAGGATGTATTCCCCATCCTCATAGTAGCCACTGTACTCAACATAGTGGCCTTCAGCATCATAGTATCCGCAGCCCTCCAGATCCTGTGGGCAGGCACCAACCATGCAGGCAGCCATCATTGCTACAATAATTGCAATACCCCAATTCTTCATTTTGTTGCCCTCCATTTTTGACTTTTACTTTTCTCCAGGAAAGTACTCGAATCCATCCAGTTGCTTGTTCCATCGGATGAAACCGTCTAGGCTTTCTCTGAGCTGTTCCCAATTGTTGATACAGCACTCCATGTATTCCTTCATCAGCTTTGGCGTTATCCGCTTCCTGTGGTATTGGAGATCCAGTATTATATTAGGAAGCGATTCCTTCATGTCCTTGAGTGCCCGGGTGTATCCTCTGTTGAATTCTCCCGATAACCGTTCCGTCACTTCGCAAAATCCTTGGCATCCACGATCAGACTGTCACCACTGGTAATCGTCGGGAGCTTTCCATTCCACTGCTGATACTTGGTCATCTCGATCAGTTCTGGCGTCAGGCTTTCGGCAATGAGTCTGTTTGCTTCGGCTTCAGCGGCTGCTTTTGCTTTGATTACCTCCGCTTCGGCTTCCGCTTCGATTTTTGCCTGCTCCGCTTTGATAGTGGCTGCTTCTTTCTCCTGCTGTGCCTTGGTCAGCGCGACTTCCTTTTCCTGTTCGGCTTTGACCTGTGCCGTCTTTTTCTCGGTCTGTGCCAATTCCAATTCCTGAATGGCATTTACCCTCTTCTGAACCTGCGCTCTGGTCTCCGCATCCGCATCTATATTTATTAAGGATGCGTTTTCCACGATGATGCCATACGGCTCAAACTTCTGCTTTACATAGTTTGATACCGCTACGTTTAAGTTAGCTCTCTGCTCACCCAGAATCTCAGTCACGGGATACTGTGCGGTGACTTCCTTCACCCATGAGATGATGTTAGGCTTTATGAAAATGTCTCGAACCGTCTTACCATCCTGCCCCTTGAACCTTGAGAAGATTTCCGCGATCTTATCGGCATCGTAGCGGTAGGTGAAGGTCAGGTCTACCATCAAGCCTTTGCCATCTGACGTCGGAACCTCGAAGGAATCGTCGTTCGGGGAATCCCCGTCCTTATTGGAGGTGAGGTAGGATTGCTCGATCCCGACCGAGTACAGAACAACCTCTTTCATGGGTCCAATCACATGAAACCCAGGGTTCAACGTCTCTCCAGAAATGCCCGTCTGGTAGTTATAAACGATCCCGACATAACCGGCAGGAACCTTCACGGAGCAGGTAAATACGATTATCAAACAGAAGATAACGAATATCCCCGTAAGAATCTCGCCTAATTTCCCTTTACTCATCTTTCTCATCCTCCATTTCTCTTTTCGCTGAGTCTATCAAGTTCCCAAAGAATGTCCCTACGTCTTTGAAAATGTTCGACAGAATCAGCCATGCCATAAATCCCACAAACAAAATGATGATTACAAGCACGGGATTTAACATAAATTGTTACCTCTTAATCATTCATCCAATACAAAGGCTTCTGCAAATACTCGTCCACATCGCCTTCTATTCCTGCATCTTCATCCCCGAAATGCCTTTTCATAACGGCAATCGGGAACTCCTCAATCTCGGAACACCAGACGGTCTTTCCTCCGACCATGTGCCAACAAAGATCGAAACCTCCGATTCCACAGAACAAGGATCCCATGGTTGGCTGTTCTTCCTGGTCTTTGTACTGCTCGGCAATCCTTCCTAGAAGCCAGTGCCAGAAAGGTAGGGCTATCGCGTTCCCAAGTGCCTTATATCGTGGACTTGAAGCATCCTTGTGCTTCTTGCCTTTGCTGTCAATCCAGTCTCCCAGATTCACCCAATCGTCTGGAAAGCCCTGAAGCCGTTCACATTCCTTCTCTGTAAGTCTTCTGACGAGGGTATCGCAGCCCTCAAGATCTTCAATGTTAATATCAGGCAACTCTTCGTACCCCCCCCGAATTGTTAGTACAGCTTGCTGGTCGTGCATACAATTCAGCGCACCTGTTTGTTCTCCGTATGCCTGATTGCTTTGACCATTTCCTGCACATATCGCTTTCATTCTGTTTTGTGCTCCGTATCTGGATCCTCGGATGCTTCAACTGCTTCAGAAAGCACGACTAGCATCACGCCTTTGTGGTCTCTACTATTCAACGTGTATGCCGTACCCCCCCTAATGAAATCTTCGGAGTCGGGTGATCGGCTATCATTCCTAATATCTCCACGGGCTACCACCACATACTCTCTTTCAATCCCCTGCCTGAGACCTTGTCCCTTGTAATAGTTCGCATCCAAAGCACCTGCTACGCCCCCCCAGATGAGTTTGCGACCAGTACGCAGGGGATATGGTGAGGATCAACCCTTTTACTTGCTAATGTCATCGAAACATCTCCCGTTATCATCCCGTTGTACAGGTCTAGGCCGACGGCTCTGGATGATGAGTACCTCGGAACCCCCCCATATGAACCGCCTTTGTTCCTAAGGGTTACGGAAACATCGTCTGGATGCCATTCAAAGAACCGTTTCTCGGTCAGCGTTATTGTTTCTTCCATCTCTGTAACCTTGCAGTTCCTTCAGCCATTCGGCAAGCTGTAAATGCTCATATCCGCATTTCTCGTTGCCACAATCAAGATTCTTCCTTGCAACTTCTTTGCAATGCGCTATGGCCTCTTCCAATGTCATCATCCTTCAATACCACTATCGGTTGATGCCCGTGTTCTTCTCTCCTTAACGCCGGGGAGATTTCGTTTTCGTTCCATGCGATGTTCGCCCCCCCTGGTCTTCCAAAATCATCAACAGGATCTTTTTCATTTATCACCAACACCTTTGGAACCACCCCCCCCGAAGGGTAGGAGCGCATTCCGACTGGTAGCCTATCCCTCTGCTGTTCGCTGATGGTTCGCTACAGAATCCAGCGGATCTTCTTTGCATTCCTCTACCTCAAATATCAGTGGCACATTACCCCCTCCTGTACCCATCCTTGAACTTAGCGTCTGGCAGATGTCCTCATCCACCATGCGGATCCTCGAATCATTCGGGTGGTACTCCAATGGTATCCGTTTCTTCATCCTTCAAACTCCATGTGAAGAGGTACTGGTCTTGAGTAACGCCCATACAGCCTGCTCTCTCCCATTGCACCAAGGCTCCTTTCCCTGCACCTCTTCCATGAACATCTTTCTCGCACCCCCCTAATTTTGAGGGTTGCCGACAGAACCGTTTTCTTCACGTTTCATTCTCTCTATCTGTTTCTTTAGGGCACGTTCCAACACCTCTGGAAGACCTTTGCCACGTTTTGCAGCCCTGTTGAGGATCCCTTCACAGGCTCTGGCAGAAAGCGTATATTTCTCATCGGCTTTCTCTTCCAGGATCTCACTCAAGTAGGAGGGTTCCTCCCTCATCGGATGCTCCCCGAAGTTCAGAATCAAAGAGAATTTTGGGCGCTGTGAGTCCGTTAAAATCCACAAGCACACAGACCCTTTTTCTTCTTTGAGGAACTCTCCAAAACTGCGCGTCGTGCATTCTCCAAGCCACGGAGAACGGGCATCCGCTTGCTCCCATTCCAGAGAGCCATCCAGACTTACTCCACCCCCCCCGATCAGGCTTAGGCACGTCAGGGGCATTCGGCTGGACGATCCTGATGATTTCCGTGAGACAGGCTTGGAAGTCTTTTCCTTCTGCGCTTGAGTAGAGTCCTGGGACGTTTTCGAGCACCATGTAACGGGGTTTGATAAGTCCAGTGTTAGTTGTTCGTAAGTTTCTGGCACTGCTTTCTCTCAGCTCCTTAACCACTCTTATGTATTCGTAAAAGAGACCAGACCTCTCACCTTCGAATCCTGCCCTCTTCCCAGCAACGCTGAGATCCTGACAAGGAGAACCGCCACATACTATGTCAGGAATCTCTATTGCGCTGCCGTCAATGTTTCTTATGTCACCTAAGTGTTTCATTTTTAAATACATCGATATCGAATCCTAAGTCCTGAAGATCTTTCATGGTGTCCTTTGCAATGTCCATTGCAGCGGCATACATCACACCCTTCAGCACCACCTCAAGTTCTTCCTTGTCCAGGTCAGACAGGTTCTTGACATGCAAGCCTTTCTTAAAATCCTCATCCTTGTCGAGAGCCAGAAAGATGCTATTCATGAAGGAGGAAGAAATGATATTGCCTGCGTCCTCATCCAATTCTACAGAACTGCTCTTACCACGCTTGGGCTTCTCTTCCTTCTTTTCTTTCTTCGGTTCCTTCTTTGGCGGTTCCTCATCGCCTTCTTCCATCATGGCTCTCAACATCTCATGCTTAAGTATCCGAAGGACACTATCCTGAAGGAGATCGGCAACAAGGTAAATGCAACTGTGGTACAAACCTTCGATTTCAATTGGTTCCAGTTCGGATGCAGGGCAGCCATTCATGACTTTTGCCAGTTCGTCTTTGTTTTCGCCTACATACTCAATGATGTTATGAATGACCTTCCACAGTAACACGGTGGCAGAAGGCGATCCATCGATATGCTCCCTTAACTTATCTAAATCAATGTTTTTCATTTCATATTCTCCCTTTAAATATTCTCGCGAATCACTTGCATTATTGCGTGTGCAAGTGTCTCTTCCACGCTCTTTAATCCATAATGCTTTCTCAACATATTGGTCATATCGTGTACCATGTCTGGCACCTTCATATTCTTCTGTCTTGCTCTGGTCTCCACATCGAAGATAACGGCAAGCATCAGGCCGATAAAGAAAGGTGAATTATCATTCTTTCGGCAGAGCTGGTCGCTTTCCTCGACGATGGATTTCCAGTAGGCATCGTTTTCTTCGACTTCTGCATACTTCTTTCTGAACTGCCAGACATCCGAAAAGTAATTCTTTTCCTTATCAAACCGTTCCTGGGTTATCTGTCCCATACTCTTTGTCCTTATGTGAAAAGGTTATCATCTGGTGGAACCTTTATGAATCCGTCCGAAATCTTGTCCCACCCATATATGTAATTTTCCGCAACCTCGTTCTTCAACCGTTTGGTTCCCTCTTCATAGTAGAGAGGGATAAAGACATCCTGCACACCACCCTCGCGGTCTTTAGTTATCTCGACCACGTTGGTTGCCTGATACAAGGTCTGGTCTTCCTTTCCAAACATGTCCTTGTAGGCGCGTTTGAAATCGTTATTGACCCTGTGGATGATCAATGCCGTGTCCACCGCGTTCGACAGGTCGGCAGAACCTGAGATATCATCCAATCGGAGAAAACCGACAGCCTTTCTGGGATGAGCCACAAACATCACATGAATTTTCTGTTCCATGGCGAACATGTGCAGATCCCACACGAACTTCTTCTGGGCTTCCAGTTTTTCGTATGAAAGACCCGAAATGTCAAACGCCATAAGGTTGTCCAGAACGATCAGGCTTGCGTTTGTCTCGACGGCTTTCCGCTTGATGGCTCCCATGACCAGCTCGTAGTTGTTACCGTGTTCATTATTGAATAGATGTAGCTTTTCGCCCATCCATTCGGAAATTTTCCGCTTTATATCATCTGGAACAATGTAAAGTTTGTCGAAATTGCTCGATACCCTCAGATGGTTCTTCCCGGCAGCTTGCAACCAGACCCATTTCATAAAATTCTGGTCTGATAGTTCACCGCTGAAATAGATGCAGGTATTCCCACTATCGATGCACTGCAAACCAATCTGCCCCAAGATCGTGGATTTACCGCTTGCCCTCAGACCTGTCAGCACGGAGCAGCCGCCCAAACGAAGGCCACGCAAGGCTTTATCCAGTTTCGTAACGCCCGTCCGAAGGTACTTTTCTTCTTCCTGCGGTTTGTTCAAGACATCCAAGGCCGTAAAGAACATCGGAACGCCTTCTTTCGGCTTGGGAGGTTCTACCTTCTGATTCCGACCAGTGGCATAGATGCGTTTCTCATACTCCATCTGCTTCTTCTCATAAGCATTCGGCTCGAAAAGCATCCTGACATCGCGCCACGTCTTGCCGGAACAGGAGTTGTGGAAACAATGAAAGCCTATGGAACCATTCGCACCTTGGAAGATGCAGGCATCATGCCCCTTGTGTGACTCGTCGAATGGGCATTGTTCAAGTATGAATTTCGCTCCACCTGCGTAACTTGCCCTCTTGTACCTAATGTGGTACCTGTCCAACCACATCCCGATGTCAAAGCTGCCGGGGTTGTAGCCGTTGTAGCTCTGTGGTTTTTCCTCCTTCTCAGGATACATATCAGCCAGTTTCTGGAGATACGCCTTACTAGTCGGCACGATCACGGGGCAAGAAATCAGCTTTGAGTATCGGTGCGGTCGTTCGCTTGTGTCGGATCCTTTCTGCGCGAGGGTTCCGTATAGCTTGCAGACTCGATTCGGGTCGAAGTTACTCATATCCACTTTGACTTTGTCAGTGGAAAAGAAAGCATCCAAGGTCTGTAGACATCTCTTCAGTAACTCTTTCGCTTCGTTCTTCTCCTGCCCGTTCTTGTCTTTCGTGGTCGCGTTCGCAAGTTGGATCCTGTACAGCAGGTGGAATCCGTTTCCGCTGAAAGCACACAATGGATCGCTGAACCCTTGCATCTTGAGGAACCTGTGCACGTTGTTGGCTATTGCCTTTGCGGCCAGAAGCTGCTCGTCACTAGAGGATGTGTCTGCCGGTCGAACGGGATCCAGGTCTATAAGGAACCAATCGTATCCAATAACGTCGCTCCCACTGGTTGAATTCTTTGCATACTGCATCAGTTTTCCAGATTGGGAACGGCTGTATATCTCTTCTTTAAGGTGGTTTAGACTTATGTACACGTTTACGGCATTCCGTTCGTGATAATCACGGTGAAACGCTTTCAAAAACTCATCAGCAGATCTGAAATACCCCGTCCAAGGGTTCTTCCCGACGGTAGGAACAATACGGATTTCAAATACCCCACCATCGGGTTTTATTTGCGAAATGGCCTTGCGCACCTCCGCTTCATCCAGAATCGGCTTCATCTAAACCACCACTTTTCATTCGTATCCAGATATGTCGTCGCTATAGTTCGTCTGTGTTTCTGTCTTATCGTTGTATTTTCCTTCAAGCACTTTGATGAAATTATTCGGCCTAACAAACCAACCGAAGTCGAAGAAATTGGATTCCCGTAGGAATCGGCTGGAACAGGCATTGTCGATGGCTTTCAGAACATCGTCCACGGAATATTCGCGGATCCTTGCCACCAACATCTTTCCTCTGGAGGTGGTTGTGGTTAACCTCTTCACGGGGAGGAATCCGGCAGCCACGCCCTTTTGGTTCCACGCTTCGACCACGGCATCGATATCGCTTCTTTTGGGTTTTTCGACCTCGAAGTTTATCGTCTGGTCTTCGTCGCAGGTCGGAAGGTTCATGCAGTTCTCGACCCGTTCAACCTGGGATAGCACAAGTCCTCGGAAGAATTCTGACGGAACCATTACCAGATCCCTCAACCCGTAGAAAAGGTATCCTTTCTCCCTTAGTTCCTTCAGGTCTTCCCACTGTGTTTCGGTTCCCAACTTCACGACCTTTTCAAAGTCTTTGACCGTATCATTGGAGTCAATCGCAACGTATAGCCTGTACCAGAGCAGCCTAGCTCCTTCCGACAGGTGTTTGAATGAATGCGAGTCAACCAAAGAGCACACACCGTCAAGATTCATCCTCATCACCTCCCAACAGCTCCAATACTTTTTTTGCTGATTCTTCGGGGGTGCAGAATAAAAACTCGACCCCGTATTTAGTTCTCATAGTCCAACAGGATTTCATGAGGGAAACGCCCTTGGTGGCTCTGGGATAAAGTTGGACACCATTCTTTCTTATATAAAGCCTCGGATTCTTCCACTTCGGAAGGTCTTCCAGCTTTTGGATGCCGTCCTTGTTCTCGACCAGAATGTACAGCTTAATTCCGTTGTTCTGTGCAAGGACGCATTCATCTCTAAAGCGATCATGTGACTTTCCACAGATATCACCACACAGTTCCTGCACATCCTTCTTGGTATCCACGGTCACCGCATAGGAGCCAAGAAAGTCCATCTTCTTAGGTTCCATGCCCCTGTTGGCCTTCCTATCAATCACGTCCTGAACCTTCTCATTGACCAGGACATAATCCCCGACGGGGAGGGGATACCGAATAACCTCGATACCCCTGCTTCGGAACCATTCATTCTTCTGGGCGTGTTTCCCTTCCTGCTGGGCTTTGTCCTCTATGATCCTCATCAATTGAATGGCATGTCATCGCCACCGGCATTGTCAGGCATGAAGGCATTGTCTGCATTACCAGTAGAGGCACCACCGTTAGCAGATGCCTGAGGCTGCTGTGCATTGGCACCGAGACGGAAATCATAGACCTTCCTTGGCTCTTCGAGGTTGAATTCGTCAATCAGAACGGCAACCGTAGGCTTATCGTTATATGTCCCGATATCAAGCTTGCCTGCAATGGATACTTTCATACCCTTCGCGGCATACTGCCGGATCGTTTTCATGATGAATTCACTCAGCACAGTACAGTTGATAAACTGCTGCTCAAACTTTCCCGATGCCTTGTCTCTCAGAGGTTTTTGTACCCCAAGGCTAAAGTGCAGGTACTTCGTTCCTTCGGGAGTCAGACCATCCTTGGGAGGGTAGAAATAACCGGTTAAAATTACCTTATTCATCTATTGGATTCTCCTCGTTCTTTTCGTTCTTTAATTTCTCAAGTTCTTCTTTTGTATAGTGTCCAAAACCGCTCATAGCTCCTTGGACTCTGTATCTGCTTATTTCTTTGGGTATGTAAACAGGCTTTCCTGTGTCTAGGTCAATCATCAGCGGCTCCTTACGGTCTTTATTGACTCGTTTTAAGGTAGTCGCCCCAGGTGTGAACCTAATCTGTATCTTGTTGTCATATCGGATCATCGCATTGTTGGCTTTGTCTTCAATCTCGATACCTTTGACATCCAATTTGCGGAATGTACCAAATCCAAGAAATTGCACTTGGTCATAACCTTCCTCAAAGCCTTTCACGATTTCATCCAAGAGTGCGTTCACATAAACCTTCATTTTGGGATATGAGATCTTGCACTTCTTTGCACACGCCTTAATTATCGGTGTTTTTTTGTATACTTTCTTTTTCGGTTTCGGCATATATAGTCCCCTTTTGGGCTATCCAGATATTGCAATTCGGAAATTCGTTCTGGAACCGCCCTTTAAACTCGTCCCCGTTCCCGTTCATCGCACTCAGATGGATCAGTCCGATATCCTCCAAGCTATCTCCCAGGGTATGGGCAAGCCTCAGGGCGGTCTCGACCTCCATATGTCCCTTGCATATGTGATCAATATTCGGTGCATCAGTCAGCCATTGCCTGTCGTAATTACACTCGACCATGAGGTGATTTATACCTATCTTTGACAGATTGATCGGGCAATACTCCAGGTCGGTTAAGAAGAGTAGCTTACCGAAGGCAGCGTGTTCGATCAGGAAGCCGTCACACTCCGTTCCATCATGTGGAACCCCGAAAGATGCGAAGGTAAAACCTCCTGCCTGATACTTCTTTTTCCGCTTTATCTGCTTGACTCCAAGATCCTTTGCCTTCTCACTGGCTTCTTCGCTCATGTATATCGGGAACCCATATACCGTGTACCTTTTGAGGTAACACGCGTGGTCTGTATGAGTATGGGAAACCAGACAAGCTTGAATCTTGTCTACGCCATAACCAATCATGTCAAGCATAAAAGTCGGAGCCATTCCGCATTCGAGCATCAGGTATTCTCCGTCTGCATCTATCACGTAGCAGTTCCCAGTGGAGCCACTACCCACGGTAAGTATTCTCAACTATGTTCTAACCTCATTTTCTTTATCCCCGGCAATTTACCGTTAACAGAGAAAGCATCGGTCACGTTCATACATTTCGGCACGATACATGCCTGTGTTTGAGGGTTAAGAACGAACAGCTGATATGGTGCGTTATCGCAATTCTTGCTGATCCTTTCTACCGTCTCCAGTGGCAATTCTTTCTCTCCATCCACGACATAGCAAGGCGTAAACTCGATCTTCGTTGTATCTTGTAATCTGGTTAACAGTGGAATCGCTGCCTTGGCTCCCAATTCTCCCGAATCTGCTTGATAAAGGTTCTTCCTGTTCTCGATCACGACATCATCGTATCTGCTCACGATATCTTCCAGTCTGGCCTTCTTGGCATATCGTTGCATGTACCGAATCCCTCTATCAAAGGTATCCAGTTCTGCTTCTGGAACGCTCAGACGGTACTTGCTTACATCCATGTGTTCGGATTCACCTTTGAGCAAAAGGTGGTAATAAAGCATCCTCCTGCCCACCCTGACTTCTTCATCAATCAATTGACCCAGGCAGGGATTCGAGTAGAACCCCCATCTTTCACACTCATAACCAGGGACGTATTCACCATACGCCATACGAACCGCTGAGTCTGGATCTGGCAGGTCAAATGCCATAGCAATTTTGTAATCGTAAGGCGTAATAACCATAGCATCAGGATGAATATAAACATTCGGCCTGTAGCCTTGCTTTCGAATGTTTTCATAATCCATCCTAAATGCCTCTGGACTTATGATGCAGTCCTTTCCGATATAGGTGTCTGCTCCGACATAGGTTGCGGATCCTAGCTCGAAAAGACAAACTGGGTTCCCTTGCTTATCCCAAACACAGGTGGAATTAAAAACCCCGTTTGCCGGGAGGACGTTGAGAACCTTTCGGCAATTCTTAACGCCCTGCATCCCGACATAAGCGGTCGCATATCCGATAACAGCCATTGAGGCTCCATCGGTTGCCGTGACTGTACTTATCCTCATCCCGTTATTTCCTCAAAGACTGCCTCTTCCGAGTTTTCGTTCTCGATGATTTCCGTCTGGGACTCATCGATAGGAGAAACGGTGACCGTTGGCGAACCTCCACCATAGATGTCGTCGGGATCGAAGTCGATTACATTCTGTCCGTTCTCGGAATCAATGGTAATGGACTTGCACAAGCGACGGATAACGCTTTTCTTAGCCATTTCCTCGAACCAGGTCACCCATGGCCCGAATTTTGCTTTACTAGCGTTTTTCGCGGCATCTATTTCCTTCTTTGACATGGTCGCCACCTTCTGGGATCCATCCCTGAAGACTGCGATTGCATAGACCCCAATAATCTCCCCGTTCCCAAAGGGATTCATAACGTGATTGACCGTCGGCTGCCCTTCCTTCAAAGTCACGTTGAAGGATTCACCCTCACGAACAACGTAGGCATCGATTGCCTTAATCGGTTCGTAGGACAACTTCTTTGCGAGTTTCACCAGACCCATGTAAGAAGGCGTACACTGAATGGTGTTCCCATACGGAACCAGGTATACCTCCTTATTCATAATGTCCAGACCCCAGATCGCAGACTGGACAAGGGCAGCGATAATCTTCTGGTCACTGTTGGGATTCTGCCTCTTCCAATTAACAATATTCTTGAACGAATCACTGTTAAGGAGAGCCACAGCGTTGTGGACAAACTTGTCCACATTAAACGCATCAGGCAATGTCTTGCCAATTTCACTTGCAAGGCTATTTCGCAAGCTGACGGTGAAAGAACCGCCATTGTTCTGCGTTGCCAAAGCATCTGCCATTATCAGCACCCCCTTTCCTTATATACTTTGATTCCAGTCGGAATAAACCTATCGTTCTGCCTCTCGGCAAGGAACCTCCGAATAGCTTTGGCAGGATCAGAAACCTTGTACTTCTTATGGTTCCTCCAGATGTCCAAACGTCCCTCATAATCCTGCGATGTATAACTGATGTCTACAATCGTCGCATTCCTCATGCTGTCTTTACCTCCAGGGTGGGGTTATCCCTCACCGACATCTTGATAACCTGGCAGTCCATCTTGGGGAAGTTATCGTCATTGACACTCTCGGCATTGTCCACCCAGACGGGGCAGGAGATGCCCATGAACCTCTGAAATGTACGGATGATATCCATACCGACGACCACGCGGTGACCGCTGTTCAAGTCGTTGTATTTCACCCCGTTATAGGAGACCTCGCAAATCTCCTTCATTCCCCCGTTCACCTGCATCTCGAACAGTTCGAAACGGGCTAACTCAAACTTCCCATTGATCCGATCCCGAAGCATCGTTGACTTCTCACGCCCGAATGCTTCCAGAAGGTTTAACTTTTTCTGGTTGAGGGCAATTTTGAGACCGTTCTCCTTCTGTTCTGCTTCCAGTTCCTTGATACGCGCCCGTAAAGCGTCGTTTTTCTCTGCGATTGCGTTCGATTTCGTGATTGCTTCAGCATATCGGCTATTCTCCATTTGAAGCCTTGCGATCTGGTTCTGGAGTTCCTGCGTCTTCTGACTATCCCCAGAACAAGCAACGATTTCGCTTTCCAAGGCATCCAGTCTCTTCTGAAGATTCCTTGTTTCTTCCGTGTCAACCTTCACGGTCGGGTCGAAAGCAGACAGCTTGTCATTGGCATTCTTTAGTGTTTCTTCAGCTACTGGGATTTCCTTCTCGACAGTTGCAATCTCTGCCTGAAGCTGATCCCTTTTGCTGATTTTCTCTTTCTCAATCTGGAATTTCTGGGTAGCCTTTACCTTAATCAACTTCATCTTGCCAGCTTTTTCGGTTTCGAAGTTAGACCTGCACTCTTCCAACGCCTGACCTTCCATCGGACGATGGCAGTAGGGGCATACGGCAGAATCCGCATCAAATACAAGTGCCTTGGTGGCGTTGTACTCGTCGCCCATCTTCTGGCGTTCAGCGGCACTCTCAGAGATTTCGCTTTCGACCATTTCCAGATTCCGCTTCAGGTCTGACAAACGCTTCTTCAATTCAAAATCTTTCGATGTAGCTCTGTTCAGTTCTGCCCGAATCTCTGATTCTTCCTGCGACTTCTGCTCCCTTGCCCTGCGATCCAAGGCGTTGAGGGAATTCACAATGTTGGCCTTCTCGGCAGCCAAGTCAGCGTAGGCCGTATTGACCTTGACATTGGCTAACTCTGCCTGCAAATCTGCAATTTTGGCAGTTCCATCGTTTAAAGCGTTGGTATAGATACCAACATCTGGCACATCCTGTAACTGTTTGGTCAGTTCATCCACCCTGACCGGCAGCTCAATCTGCCTCTGCTCAAGGAGTTTCTTTTCCCTCATCAGTCGGGTTTTGGCATCGACTGTTCCAAGGGAAGTTACATCCTGAGCGATCTCAGCATACTGGGGGTTCTTGAGGATCTCCTCATCCGTAACTTCAGGCACAAGTTTCAAAAGGAAGTTTCTCTTCTCCTTCACATCCAGGTCTGAAAACCTCTTGATGTCGGTCAGGAATTTGAAATCATCTTCAGGGATAATCTTGTCGATGATTTCCTTGTACTCCTTCTCCTTCTTAGGTACACCTTGGTATTCGTATAAATTGGTGTACCCCTGAAACTCAGAGTCAATAGCTCCCCTTTTCTTGACCCACTTTTCTTTCTGGGTCTTCTTTAGTTCGACCTGCTCACCGTTGATCAGTAACACGCCAGAAACAACGGTTTCCACATTGTGAATGATGTTCCCGTCCTCATCCAACGGCCTGACTGCAAACTTGTCGCGACCGCTGGAATCCTTCCCAAAAAGAAGGAAATTAAAGGCATCGTACACAGTGGTCTTCCCCACCGCGTTTCGCCCGTACAGGTCATTATCGTCACCAAAATCAATGGTCAGAGACTTGACCCCTTTGAAGTTCTCCATGTGAAGCTGTAACAGCTTGATAGTCTTCATCCTTTTCTCCTTTTGCTTTCGTGCCGGATCCGATTCAGCACATCAATATATCCATCAACCAGAAGGCCGACCGTCATAGCTATAATCGTGGAGATGAGGATGCAAACCAAACCGTCTTCATTTGTCAGGAACCACATGCCTGCAAATGTAACCACCGATGATGCGACCGTGGTCAAAATCCAGCCCAACGTCTGAGCCAATGTCATTTTCATGTTTTTCTCCCCCTAAAATAGCCTTTACCTCGCAAAACAAGAGGCTCCTGCATTCCACCCCCATGTCCTCAATGCCGTAAGGGCATTGGTCGCATTGACGTCTGCCCTGTAAACAGCATCGAATCCCTTCTAGGACGGTGGCCTTCCTAGCGTTATTCATTCAGATAACTTTACCTTTAAGACTTTCTGTTTCTTTACCTTCTTCGGCTTGCATTCCTCTTTGACGTCGTACAGCCGTCCTTGGAAGGCTTTCAGCTTTGCAGACCACTCTACCCAATCGCCCAGTTCT
>Ga0326511_10002159_pt1 | contig 16131 bp, 18 predicted proteins | sample 0_2496_0518_D_FD_203701 | JGI IMG/M metagenome (GOLD analysis project Ga0326511, IMG submission 203701) | Bovine rumen microbial communities from UC Davis, California, United States - 0_2496_0518 | ecosystem: Host-associated > Mammals > Digestive system > Stomach > Rumen | place: USA...
AGACAAGCCACCCGCATCCCCTCCGAACCCGCATAAATACAATAAAATGGCGTACAATTTAGCTAGCCAGCACGGGAGTGTGCGTGCCTAATTGATTGTATATTATTATATATACATAATTAATACTATACGTTATTATAATTATGTATATATTATTTTATCTTATTATATTGTAATAATCTAATTGCATACTATACAACATCAGGATATTAAATGGGACACGACTAAATTGTGCCAGCAGGGAATGGGGGCAAGGGAGAGAGTGTGTTAATATTTATTTTGAGCATTCCCCTTATTATTCGTGGGCGCATTATCATTTTATTTTGAGTACCCTACTCTTTGTTTGTGGGTGATTCTGTTTTATTTTGAGTATACCTTTTATTATTTGTGGGCTTGTTTTATTTTGGTAGGGATGTTTTTCTATTGAGTTGTATTTTTATTATATATAGTATTTCTTATATTGTGGGGCTTTTTCTCTTTTCTTCTTTCCCTGATTTCCCCCCACGGTTTTTTGTTTTATTGTATATATAAAGATTTTAAAAGGCTTATTTGCGTTATATACAATTGTGTTATATAATGATTTCAGATTATAAAGAATAGGAGGCTTGTTAATGTCAGAATTAGTTATTCCTATTAGGGATAATGTTATTCCAAAGTATGATAGTGTTTTACAGGATATATTAGAGCATCGTCATACTAATTATACCGCTAAAGGCGGTAGAGGTAGTACTAAATCATCTTTTTTAGGTGGGATATGTATTCCTCTTATTATTATTCAATACCCCGATGTTAATGTGGTATGCTTTCGTAAGGTAGGTAATACAGTACAGAATAGTATATATGCGCAAGTTGTTTGGGGTATATATAAATTAGGTCTGCAAGACTTATTCCATATACCTAAAACATATAGTAACCCTATTACTTATCTTCCTACAGGGCAACAGATATTCTTTATGGGACTAGATGACCCTATGAAAGTTAAATCTATTAAGGTTAAAAAAGGCTATATAGGGGTAACATGGTTTGAAGAATTAGACCAATTCAATGGTGATGCTGAAATACGTAATGTATTACAGTCTACTATGCGTGGTGGTGATTTATTTTGGGTATTCCGTTCTTTTAACCCACCTATTAGTATTGATAATTGGGCTAATGAATATGCACTTGAGAGTGAGGGCGATGAGGATACTCTTGTTATAAGCAATACTTATCTCGATGTTCCTGAAAAGTGGCTTGGTAAACAGTTTATAAAAGAGGCTGAGAAACTTAAGAAAAAGAACCCTCGTGCATATGAGCATGAATATCTTGGTGTTCCTACTGGTACAGGTGGTGGTGTATTCCCTAATGCCTGTGATTTAGATATGAATCAATTAGTAGATACTTGGGATGGGACTAGAGATATTAAAGTTCCTATGTGGCAGACTTTTGATAAGATATATAATGGAATTGACTGGGGTTTTGCCAATGACCCCTTTAGGTTTGTTCGTATGCATCTTGATATTAAGAAACTTGATTTATACATCTTTGCAGAATATAGTACTGTACAAACAAGAAATATAGTTGTATTTGAGGAAATTTATGATAAACTTAAATTGTGCGATAGAAATGAATTAGTAACTGCGGATTCAGCCGAACTTAAATCTATCGGTGACTTTAAAGCGTATGGAGCATTTATAAGAGGTGCACAAAAAGGTCCAGAGAGTGTAAGATATGGTATCAAGTGGTTACAAGGTCTAAATCATATTTATATTGATAGGCGCAGATGTCCTTTAACTTATAAAGAGTTTACACACTATGAATATGAGGTTGATAAAGACGGTAAGTTTATTAGTGATTATCCTGATAAAGATAACCACAGCATAGATGCCTGTTTAACAGGAGATACTCAAATATATACACCTTATGGATATTTCAGAATTGAGGATTTGGTAGGTGTTGAAAATACACTATATGCATATGATATAGAATCTGGAGAAGTTGTTGTAGCTGATTTTATACATTGTCGAAAGACTTTTGATGAAGCTGAAATATATGAGGTGGAATTAGAAGATGGTAGAATAATCGAATGTACGTACAATCATAAAATACTAACCTCTAATCGAGGATATGTACAAGCAGGAGAGTTAACTGTGGATGATGATGTAGTATGTGTTTATTGACACTACGAGATATGTATTGTAAAATTAAAATAAAAAGGAGATTTTACAATGACACCAAAAACCCAATATTTTAATGGATACAGATTTACTCGTGGTGAGGAAGGTACATATTACAGATGTGCTAAACTTAAAAAACGTATGCACGTATATGTATGGGAATATTATAACGGTACTATTCCAGATGGGTATGAAGTACATCATATAGACTTTGATAAATCCAATAATGATATTTCTAATTTGCAGTTGCTCACGCAGTCTAAACATAGAAAGTTACACGCTGATTTACTCACAGAGGAACAGCGTAATTGGAAAAGAAATAATCTCAATGAAAATGCACGACCTAAAGCTGTTGAATGGCATAAATCTGAAAAGGGTAGTAGCTGGCATAGTGAGCATATAAAACAACAACGTGAAAATGGTTCATTCAAACATAAACTTATATGTACAAACTGTGGTAATGTATATATAGGTGAAAAGAATGGAAAAAACACATTTTGTAGTAATGCGTGTAAATCAGCTTATCGTAGGGGGTCGGGATTAGATGATATCAAAAAGATATGTCCAATATGTGGTAATGAATTTGAAACTAATAAATATCGTCAATCCACAACTTGCTCACGTAGCTGTGCTAATCGTTATAGGAGAATAAAAAATGAAAGTTAAGTCCATTAAGAAAACAACTAAAAAACTACCAGTATATGATTTGGAAGTTCCAAAGTACCATAATTTTATATTGAAAAATGGCGTAGTTGTACATAATTGCAGGTACGCACTAGAGAAATATTGGAAAAAGAAAGGAAATTAATTTATGGGTAAAGGTAAATACAAGAGAGAGGAAAAGAAACAGGATACAAGTGGCTCTTACTATGTACATGGTAGTTCTAGTGAATCATCTTATGACAATAGAGAAGCTAAAGAGAATTACTTATTCTCTCGTGTTGGGGTAGGTGATAAACTTACAGGTGCTAATGTACATAGAGGTGGTAGAAAGAAGAAAGAGGATTAATATATGCCCGATTTTTTAAATATTGACCGAGCATTATATCATGGGGTAGGTAAGTATAATATGCCTATTGTATACGGTGTTGATAACTTACCTACCGCTACCGATTGGATTGGTTTTAATTATGTTAAAACTACTAAAAAGAATCCTAGTGATGTAGGGGTACATTTTTACCTTAAAGATGAACAGTTTGAAAGAGTATGGAACTTTCCTGATAGATATGGTGAAATGCTTAAGAAATACAATTGTGTTATAGCACCCGACTTTTCTGTTTATATTAATTTCCCACGTGCTGTTCAGATATATAATAAGTATCGTCAGAATTGGCTTAGTGCTTATTGGCATGAAGAGTTTGGTATTAATGTTATCCCTAATGTTACTTGGGGGTATGAGGATAGTTATGAATGGTGTTTTGATGGTATGCCTAAACATAGTGTTGTAGCGGTTTCTAATGTTGGCTGTATGAAAGATAAAGACTTAATAGAAATGTTTAATAAAGGCTACAATGAAATGCTTAACCGCCTAGAACCTAAAGAGATACTATTCTATACATACAAATTTGGTAACTATGATGGTAATGTTCATTACATAAAATTTAATCTAAGTAAACAAGAACAAGGAGGAAAATAATATGTCTATGTTTTCCGCAGTAATGCAAAAGCTTAAGGAGGTACTTAATAAAATGTTAGGTAAACAGACAATACAAAGTGCTTTGCACATGACCCCTATTATTTCCAATGAGATGGAAAGAAGAATAGACTTATGGGATAAGATGTATAAAAATCAAGCACCTTGGCTTAAACCAAAAGATGAAGGTGACCCTAGTTCTATTGAATCATTAGGTCTTGCTTCAATGATTGCAAGTGAAAAGGCAAGAACAGCCTTACTTGAATTTCAATCTGAAATCACAGCACCTATGGAAACAACGGATGATGTTGCAACAAAAGATAATTTACAAGAGGGCGAAAATGAGATTGACAGGACTGAAAATGAAACAAATGATAGTTTCGACACAGAAGCATTTCATCCAAAGGCGACAGTCAAGAAAGAAAAGCCTGTAGGAAATACACAGAGGGCAGAATACCTTAATAAGCAATATATCAAGCTTAAACGTAACTTAAGACGAGAACTTGAATATGGTATTGCTAAAGGTGGTATTGTAATCAAGCCTTATGTAATTGTTAATAAGGATGTTGCACCAACCTTTGTTGATAATACAGAAAAGGACAATAAAGACGGAGAGAGCGCAAAGACTAATCTTAATACTATATCTAATCTTGGACAAGGTTCAAAGAATAATACTAATGTTAATTCAAGAGAATCTGAAGTTAAAACAGATGTCGCACCATCAAACACATTTAATTCACCTATTCCACTTGATAAGGCTGAGATTGAATTTGATTGGGTACAAGCAGATGATTTCTATCCATTAGCTTTTGATGGTAGTGGGAGAGTAACCGAAGCAGCATTTATTCAAAGAAAAGTAGATAAGGATACTGTATATTCAAGACTTGAATACCATAAGTATGAGAACCATAAGGTTACAATTGTTAATAAAGCCTATAAATCAACTAATGTTTCTTACAATCAATATAATTCAATCGGTAATGATTTAGGTCAAGAGATACCACTTAATAGTGTTCCCGAATGGGCTGACTTCCAACCTACTACAACTATTGGTGGTGTAGATAGATTATTATTTGCATATTTCCGTATGCCTGAAGCAAACACAATTGATACATATTCACCACTTGGTGTTAGTGGATATGATAGAGCAATTGGACTTATAAGACAAGCAGATATTCAGTATTCAAGACTTCTTTGGGAGTATGAAGGCTCAGAACTTGCCATTGATATTGATAGGGATGCTTTACGTGATGATGATGTTTTAGGTGGTTCAATGAACCCAAGACTTCAGCAAAGGTTATTTAGAAAAGTTGACCTCGGTAATGATGGCGATACTTATAAGGTATTCTCCCCACAAATACGTGATGCATCATTAATCAATGGACTTAATACAATATTAATGCGTATTGAAGATGTTACAGGTATATCAAGGGGTACTATTTCAAATGTAAATAGTAGCGAAGCAAAAACAGCTACAGAACTTAAGATACTTAAGCAAAGAAGTTATCAGACAAATGCTGAAATACAAGAGGCACTTCAAATTGCACTTGAAGATACTATATACATTATGAATGTTCTTTGCTCACTTTATAATATTACCCCAGAGGGTAAGTATGAAGTGTCATTTGAGTGGGATGATTCTATTCTTGTAGATGTAGAAGCAGAACTCGGCAAGCGTATGACATTACTTAATAGTGGTCTTGCTGGTAAGGTGGAAACAAGAATGTGGTATTTTGGTGAAACTGAAAATCAAGCAAAAGAAGCACTTGCAAAGATACAAGAGGAAAATCGTGATGCGGTTGCTGAAAACATTGATATACAATCTGCATTTGGCGGTAACTTTGGTGCAAGAGATAAATTTAATGCCGAAAATAGTAAATCAGCAAAATTTCATGAGAATGAGGATAATAAAAAGATTCAAGATAAGTTTAGGGAAAAACAGCCTAATGGACAATCTGAATTTGATATTAAAAAATAGGAGATAGTATATGCTAACCGAAGAAGAAATTGAAAAGTTAATAGAGCCTATTGTACAAAGACAATCCAATTTAAGTTCGGCTATCATATACATCATAGCTAAAAGGATTAAAGCTATCGGGGATATTGACCCCGATAGCCTTTATACAATAGAGCAAGCTTTACGCACATCAACTGATGTAGCATCTATAAACAAGATGATAACTGAGGTCTTACAGTTACAACTTATAGATGTTGACAACATCTTTCATATTATTGCAAAGGACACCTACGAATCATCTAAGGAATTGTATTATGCTATTGGTAGAGAGTTTGTTAACTATGAAGAAAGTATTCAGATGCAACGTATAACAAATGCTATTGCAAAGCTTACAAATGATGAGTTTAGGGAACTATATAAAACACAAGCTTTTATGCTAAGAAATCCTATGAATCCAGCAGAACTTATTCCAACAAGTGCATCTGAAACATACAACAATATTGTTAATGAAGCACTTAGTGATATGACTATCAACCCTAAAGGGGATTATTATGATTATATTGAAAGAACCATGAAGCAATTAAACGAAAGTGGTTTAAGAACGGTAGTCTATCATACTGAGTCTGGAAAAGAAATAACACAAAGACTAGATACCGCTGTAAGGAGAAATGTTTTAGATGGTATCAGAGCAGTAAATCAAGAAATTCAAAATCAAGTAGGTTTAGAAATAGGGGCTGATGGTGTAGAGTTATCTATACATGAATATCCAGCACCCGACCACGCACCTATACAAGGTCATCAGTTTACTAAAGTAGAATATGATAAACTTCAAAATGGAGAACCTTTTGAGGATGTAAATGGTAAAAAGTTTGAAGCTATCGAACGACCTATCGGTGCTTGGAATTGTAGGCACTTTGCTTGGAATATTTTAGTAGGGATATCACCCCCAAATAGAACAGAAGAACAATTACAAGAAATACTCGATAGAAATGAAAGGGGATATACTACAAAAAATGGTAAGCATCTCACAATGTATGAATGTACACAAGTACAAAGACAATACGAACTAGGAATACGAAAAGCAATAGAAGGGATGAATATGTCAGAAATTGCAGGCGATATGAAATTATATTCCTTTTATAAAACAAGATATATGAGGCTATCGAGTGAATATACCACTTTTAGTAAAGATTGTGGATTATATATGAACCCAAGAAGAATAAGAGTGCTGCAAGAATAAAGTTATCAACAAGTTATCAACAATTTGTTGATAACTTTTTTATTTTGCACATAGCATTGTTGATAACTTTTAGAGTTATCAACAAGTTATCAACATTGAGTGTTGACTTATCAACATTTGTGTTGTACAATATGAATTGTAAAGGTGGAAGAGTGTTTTATTTTTTCATACTTTATTCTCCTATTAAATCTCTAGGTAGTGTAGACTATCTATGCTACCTTTGATTGGGAGTTCTTGTCTAGCATAAAGACGTTAAAAGAAATGCACAATCACCGTAGTCAGTACCTACGGATATACAAATTAAACTGATTTAAAAGATTGTTAGGAGGATATTTAATGACAATTAAAGACATTTTTGAAAAGGCGGAAAATGGTACGCTTACGTATGACCAATTTACTGAATTTGCAAAAGATTCAAAGTTTGCAGATTTAACAGAAGGGCAGTATGTTGGTGTTCAGAAGTTTAATGATGAGGTATCTGGAAAAGACGAACAGATTAAGAAGCTTAATGAAACACTGGATACAAGAAATTCCGATTTAGAAAAACTTAAACAGCAACTTGATAATGCTGGTACAGATGCAACAAAGCTTCAAGAACTTCAGGGAAAGTTTGATTCACTTCAAACACAGTATGAAACAGATAAGAATAACTATGAAGCTATGTTAAGTAAGCAGAAGTATGAATTTGCTGTTCGTGAATTTGCTAATTCAAAAAAGTTTACAAGTAAAGCTGCAAAGCGTGATTTTGAACGCACTATGTTAGCTAAAGAACTTCAAATGGAGGGTAATTCTATTTTAGGAGCAGAAGATTTTGCTAAAGCCTATTCAGCAGAAAATGATGATGCTTTTGTAGTAGACAAGCCAGCGGAAGATAAACCAGCTAATGATGTTCCACATTTTGTAGCACCAACAACAGGTAATAATAAACCTCCAATAGATTCAAACCCATTTGGGTTTCATTTTACACCTATTCACAAAGAATAAATATTTAAAGAAAAGGAGTTAAACAATGGCAGTACTTAATTATGCAACACAGTACGGTAGTGAACTTTCACAAAGATTCCCTCATGTACTTAATTTCGGTAAGCTTTATGCTACACCAAACAACGGTAGATTTAGATGGACAGGGGCAAAGACAATTGAAATCCCATCTATCTCAACAACAGGTCGTGTGAACGCTGATAGAGATAATATCGGTGCAAGAGCACGTCACTATGACAATGCATGGGAGCCAAAGACACTCACACGTCAGAGAATGTGGGAGACACTTGTACACCCAATGGATATTGACCAAACAAATATGATAGCATCTATCGGTAATATCACACAGGTATTTAACGAGGAACACAAGTTCCCTGAAATGGATGCTTACACAGTATCAAAGATTTACACAGATTGGATTGCTACAAGAGATGAGGATAATGTTCTTAGAACAGCTGATACAACAGCACTTACAGTAGCTAATGTTCTTTCTGTATTTGATGCTCTTATGCTTAAGATGGATAACGAAAGAGTTCCAGCTAATGGAAGAATCCTTTACGTTACACATGAAGTTAAGACATTACTTAAGAACGCTCAGTCAATTCAGAGAACACTTGATGTTCAATCTGCAGCTTCTGAAATCAATCGTGTTGTAACAAGACTTGATGAGGTTGAAATCATTGGTGTTCCTAAGACACTTATGAAAACAAAGTACAACTTCACAACTGACTATGCAGTTGCTAGTGATGCAGACCAAATCAATATGTTCCTTGTTCACCCTCTTGCAGTTATTACACCTGTATCTTACACATTTGCACAACTTGATTCACCTTCAGCCGGTTCACAGGGTAAGTATGACTACTATGAGGAATCATTTGAAGATGTATTCATTCTTAACAATAAGTCTGGTGCAATTCAGTACAACATTACAGAACACACAACAACCTAATTAAAGGAGGTGTTGTATGTTAGCTGAGATGGGAAATGTTGTAATCACTATAAGCGAAGAGGATATGCAATATTATCTCAATAGAGGTTATGACATAAAAGACGATAAATGTAATCTTATAAAGAAAGCTGTTCCAAAGGATTTAGCTTCACTTGAAAAAGCTTACATTGAACATGAGGCTGAAATCAAAAGACTTAAAGCCGAAATAGAAAAGCTTAAGGGTGCTGATGTTGAGAAATCAACAAAGCGCACAAAAGCTAAACAAGATTAGTTAGCTAAAGGAAGGCGGTTTATCTTATGTATTTAACTTATGCAGAATATGTGAATATGGGTGGTACAGAAGAGGAAACCGCCTTCAACAATTTGGAATTTGAAGCAGAAAGTCTTATTAATTGGTACACATTTAATAGGCTTAAGAATGAAGATTCTTATCCTGAAGAGGTGAAAAGATTAATGTACTATATCATCAATCTTTTAGTTTCAACAAGGAACGCTATGAATATTAGTTCAAGCGGTTCTGCTTCTAGTCCACAAGAATTAAATAATATTAAATCACAATCCAATGATGGTGTTTCGGTATCTTATCAAACGCTATCAGCAAATGATTTAATAGATAAGAATAAAAAGGCTATTGAAGAGGCTGTTGATAGATACTTACAAGGTGTCATGAATAGTCTTGGACAAAAGCTTTTATACCGAGGATTATACAAGGGGGAGTAAGATATGAGTAAATATCCAATTTGGTGGGATACATCAATTACTATTTACAATAAATATATTGACCCTACTACACAAATAATTACTTGGTACAGAACTAATCTTGATAATTGTTTTTGGAAATACACTAGAAATAGTATGTTGTTTGGCGAGAGTGTTCTTGAAACTGTTAAGACAATTTGTAGGATTCCTCAAAATGTTAATTTTATGGAAAAGCAAGATTGGATTAATCTTCCTAGTGAAGATAAGGCAACACATTTCACACTAAGTGAGGGTGATATTGTTATTAAAGGTCATATCGAAGATGATATTCAAGAATATACTCGTGGGAAAAGAGCAACAGATTTAGTTTCCAAATATAAAGCTTTACAAGGTTGCATGGTGCTTAATCAATTTTCTAACAATACTGGAAGTGGCAGAACACTTCCACATTATTATATAGTGGGTGATTAATGTGGGAAATATAAATGTTGATTTAAGTGATTTGAATAAATTAAGTATATCAACGGATAATATACTACAAGATACTAAAGTAAGAGTAGCTATCAACAACTTTATTGCCAAGGTTCTTGACCCATATGTACCTATGGATACAGGACAACTTTCAAAGACAGTTAAGGTATTACCCAAAAGTTTAGTGTATTCAGCTAAAGGTAAACCCTCCGTGCAATGCCCTGATGGGGATTATGCACACTATATTTATGAAGGCACTGTGTACGCCTCAAACATTCCAATAATTCAAAATGGTGTATTAATTGGTTGGTATAGTCCTAAAGGGGAGGCTAAACACAAAACATCAAGATTGATGAAATATCACACACCACTTGGGAGAAGTCATTGGGATTTAGCACTTGTAGATAATCCTAATGAAATGGAAAAGATAAATATATTTGCAAGAAAATTTATAGAAAGCAAAATACGAACAAAATTCTGATTTAAGGAGGGTAAATGGATAAGAACCAAGCAATTATAGATTTTTTATTTCAATGCCCTCAATTAAGGGATAATCCTACATTCTTTAACTTTATAAATGCTAAGGATAATAACAAACAGATTGTTACAACATCCAATGATAAAATCCTTGATACATCATTTATAGATGGGAGTGTAGAAAAGCAGTTTACATTTACAATAATAGATTTTAAGTCTATTGAATATAATGCACTTGTTAATCAAGCAGGGTATGAGGATGAGAATATGGTGGACTTTTTAGATACACAAGCCATAATCGACTGGATTAATGAGCAAGACAATTTAAGAAACTATCCTAACTTTGGCAGTGATTGCATTATAGATGAAATGAAAACTACAAATGATAATCCATCAATTGCAGGTGTTGATTCTAGTGTACAACCTACACTTGCAAAATATAGTATCAATATACAAATAAAATACATTGATAATTCAAAAAAGTTATGGTATTAACTTGAAAGGAGTATAAAATGGCAATTTCACAATTCAATCTTCAAGCTGGTCAGTATGCGCAGCGTAAAGAACTTATCACTGTTGCTGAATGGACAGAAGGAACTGGAAGTGAAGCTACACAAGTAAGAGAAATTCTTGGTACAAGAACAGAAAGTTCTTCAATCGAGTATAACAATGATACATCTACAACAACTGATATTAGAGGTATCAACTATACTGACCTTAATAAGACACAGCCACAACAGACATTTGACCCATTCCTTGTATTAGGTGGTTCAAAGCTTGGTGCTAAACTTAATGATTTAAGACGTAGAAATGCGCTTAATGAATTTAATCAGTTTACAATTTATGTAATTACAAAGTATGTTGGTAGTGCTGGAGCATATGAGGCAGAATGTCATACAGGATGCTCAATCTTTATCACATCACTTGGTGGTGATACAAAGGTTAATATGCCTATTGAAGTGCATCTTTCTAATGACTACAAAGGTTCAGGAGCACCAGGTCTTGGTACAGTAGACAAGATTGCATCTGATTTTGTATTCACACCAGAAGTACAGGGTTAATAATAAGGAGAATAAAACATGGAGAATAAAACACTTAATCTTTCAAGTCTCGCAAAAGAGAAAGTAACAATTACAGGTGTTGATGACAAGGAACGTATTCTTGAAATCAATATTGGGGATATTGGTATTGTAACAAGACTTGGTAATCTTTATCCTAAGCTTAACGCTTTAGATGAAAAAGCTACTAAGATAGCAACAGAAGAAACAGAAAATACAGAAGATTTTATTATTGATTTTGGTAAGAAGCTTAAAGAAATTGATGATGAGATGAGAAGTATTATTGATGAACTCTTTGATGCTAATGTTTCCGAAGTATGTGCGCCTACGGGAACTATGTACGATATGATTAATGGTGAATTTAGATATGAAATCATAATAGATGCTGTGTTATCACTTTATAATGATGCTATAAAGAAATCAGCAGAGAAGCGCAGAAAGTTAATCCAAAAACACACAGATAAATTCACTCCGAAAGACCATCTTTCAAAAATAAAATAATGTACGAATTACCGACAGAAATTCGGATAGGAGAGCAGTATGTACCAATTAGAAACAAAGGCGATTTTCGTATGGTGTTGGAGTGTTTCTCAGCACTTAACGATATTGAATTAGACCAAGATGATAGGGTGCTTACTGCTCTTATTATATTTTATGAGGGATTAACTTTAGACAACTGTTATGATTTCTTTGATTCACCTAACAAGATATTAGAAGCAATTAAGGGTATGTATAATTTCTTTAATTGTGGGGAAGATACATCATCAAGCGCACAAAGATATAAATTAATTGATTGGGATAAAGATTCTCAATTAATTGTTTCTGCTGTAAACAATGTAGCTAAAAAGGAAATACGAAGCGAAGCTTATATTCATTGGTGGACTTTCATGGGATATTATATGTCCGTAGGAGAAAGCGCACTGTCTAGTGTAGTTTCAATTCGAAACAAAATAGTTAAGGGTAAGAAGCTAGAAGATTATGAAAAGGAATATGTAGCGCAGAATCCAAACTATTTTGATTGGGATTATAGAACATTAGAAGATAAACAAGCAGAACAAGAAATAAGGGAAATGTGGGAAAATGGATAAATTAATTTAGAAAGGAGGATGTAGCGTGGCAATTACACTTAATATAGATTATAACACTAAAGATGCTACTGCATCTTTGGAAAAGCTTAAAAAGACTACACAGAATGCTTTAAATTCCTCTGCATCAAATGTTCAAAAGCTTGGACTTCAACTTCAAAAGACTACACAAACCATTGAAAATACACAAGCACAAATGGAAAAGCTTGCAAATACAAATGTAATCAATCCAGAGTATAAAAAGACTATCAAAGACATTAATGATGTTAATAAAGCCTTAAAAGACGTAGAATCAAGAATGTCTGATATGCGCAAGAAAGGTTCTGCATATACAGATGACTATAAAAAGATGGAATCCGACATAGTAAACTATAAGAAAAAGCAAGATGATTTGTTTGAAAGTATAGATGCTTTTAAAAAAGCTGGATATTCTGTATATGACCCAAAAGTTAAAGAGCATTTAATGGAAGTTGCTAAATATGAGGCTAAGATAAATGAACTCAAAAACTCATTATCAGAATTGCGTAAAAGCGAACAAGGCTATACCACAAGATATAAAGAAGCAATATCTGAGGCAAGGCAATATGGTACGGTAATTGATGAACTTGAGCATAAAAAAGAAAGTTTTGAAGTCAGTGGTACTACTACTGTTTCGGGAACAGATACATCACAGTACAGTAAGTTATCGAATACATTAGACAATGCTACTGTTAGAGCCGATATTCTTATGAGTACTCTTGAAAAACTGGGTATAAATGGTGGTAATACGGGAGTGGAACTTAATAACTCCTTGAAGGAAACAGAGTCAACAGTTGAAGAGATTACTCGAAAAGTTAATCCTTTAATATCTGTTTTTTCAAAGATTCGTTCTGTGGGAGTTAATACTGCATCTAAAATATCTTCTAGTTTTAAAAGTCTTGGACAAGCTATCAAGAATCACGTTAGTAAAGGTGTTGATGAATCACATCAAAAACTTAAAGGCTTGGGAAAGGGGATTTTAAAATATGTAATAGGTGTAAGGTCTTTATTCCTTTTATATCGTAAGATACGTGAAGCTGGTAAAGAAGCTTTTACTAATTTAGGAAATCAATTCCCTGAAATACAATCACAACTTGATTCTTTATCCGCAAGTTTCGGTCAAGTTAAAAATAGTATAGCAACAGCGTTTCAACCTATATTCTCGGTTGCTGTTCCAGCACTTGTAACACTTATGAATTATCTTGTGTCAGCTATGAATACGCTTGCTAATTTCTTTGCTACACTTACAGGTCAAAAGTATATTTATAAGGCAACAAAGTCTGTAAATAATATGAATAAGGCTATCGGTGGTAGTGGTTCAGCCGCAAAAGAAGCGAATAAACAATTAGCTGAATATGATAAACTTATAGTCATACCACAAGACACCAATGGTGGCGGTGGTGGAGGAGGTGGCAGTGGAGGTGCCACTTCTAATATGTTTGAAAAAGTGCCTGTTGAAAAATATTCAGGTAGATTACTTGACTTCTTTGAACCGTTCAAAAAATCTTGGGAAAAATACGGACAAGACGTTATTGATTCTTGGAAGTATGCTTTAGAATCAATATGCGCTTTATCCTTATCCATTGCCGACAGTTTTCTTGCTGTTTGGACTAATGGAACAGGTGAGAAGTTCCTTGGTAATATTCTTCAAATCACAGCTGACATAGGTAAAACAATAGGTAATATTGCAAACCAGTTTAAGAAAGCTTGGGAAACAAATAAAGTTGGTCAAAATATAATACAAGGTACTTTTAATATTCTTAATGCAGTACTTGATATGATACATGAGGTAACAAGTGCCACAGAGGACTGGGCATCAAAACTTGACTTTTACCCACTACTTGAATCAGTATCAGGAGTGCTTGATGGAATATTATCAGCAATACAGCCTATACTAGATTTGGGTGTTGTTTTATGGGAAACTGTTATACTCCCTGTTGGTTCATTTTTACTTGAGTCTTTAATACCAGCATTAATAACACTTGCAACGGATTGTTTAAATCTGATAGGTCAAGTGTTAGAATGGTTAGCACCAAAGTTTAGCTGGCTTATATCTAACGTAATCTCTCCTATTGCAGGTGCATTAGGTCAAGGAGTAATAACTATACTTAATACTATACACGGAGTATTATCAGGCAATCTCAAGTCATCATTAGATACAATTTTTAAATTCCTTGATGGAACATTATTCCCATTACTTATGATTATCCTTAAATACTTAACTGCAACCGTTGTTGCTGGCATCAACCTTGTAGTTGATGTGATACAGACTGCTGTAAACCTTATTGATGGAATACTTGGTGGGCTTAAACAAGTATTAAGTGGTGTGATTGATTTTGTAGTCGGAGTATTTACAGGTGATTGGAGTAGAGCATGGGATGGTGTATGTTCAATATTCAAAGGAATTTGGAATACAATTGTATCAATTGCAGAAGGAGCGATGAACTTCGTAATTAGGGCTGTAAATGCTGTAATTTCAGGATTAAACGCTTTATCATTTGATGTTCCAGATTGGGTGCCTGGGATTGGTGGTTCTAAATTTGGATTTAATATTCCATCTGTAAGTGAAGTATCACTTCCTAGACTTGCTCAAGGTGCAGTAATCCCACCTAATAAAGAGTTCCTTGCTGTACTTGGTGACCAAAAACAAGGTACAAACATTGAAACACCACTTGATACAATGATTCAAGCATTTAAGATTGCGTTCAATGAAGTTGGTGGGAACAGTGGCAATAACGCTCCAATTGTGTTACAATTAAATGGTAAGGAAGTAGCTGAAGTTGTTTGGGATGAAGAGGAAAAACGTTACAAACAAACAGGTAGTTACAGACCTCAATATGGATATTAGAAAGGAAGTTAGTTATGTCTGAATTTAGAGGATATTTATTAAAAGCAACTGCAACAGGTGCTTATTTTCCCGATAAATATATGGCATACGAGTCTTGGAGTTCTACACCTAATCAAAGGGAAGAACTTAAAGCTTATCGTGATGATAATTCAAGACAACTTCATAGAATAACCGCAGAGGGTAAAAAGTCAGTGTTCTCTTTCGATACGAGAGAGGGCATTGACTTAAATGCTAAAAAGGAAATATTAAAATTCTTTACGGATGCAGAAAGCAATGCGGTTGAAAGAAAGATAAATCTTGAATTTTGGGATGAAGAAAATAACACCTATAAAACAGGTGATTTCTACCGCCCAAATATGCCATTTAAAATCAAGAGGATAAGTAATGATAATATATGGTATAAAGCTATGAACTTTAGCTTTGTTGAATACTAGGGGGGTGAGGTATGTTACTAACAAGACAAACAGTAATTACTTTTCCTGACAATCCCGAACTAGAAGATATAACCGATAGCATTAAAAGCGGTACAATGTCTTGTAGTGAGATACTTTATCCAAAT
>Ga0326511_10002160_pt1 | contig 16122 bp, 10 predicted proteins | sample 0_2496_0518_D_FD_203701 | JGI IMG/M metagenome (GOLD analysis project Ga0326511, IMG submission 203701) | Bovine rumen microbial communities from UC Davis, California, United States - 0_2496_0518 | ecosystem: Host-associated > Mammals > Digestive system > Stomach > Rumen | place: USA...
GGGTATTGAAATCCTATAGACGTTAAATCTTGAAAACCGAGGCTATATCCCTCCTATAAGACTGTGGTGATGCCTCGTTAATCTAAAGAATCCCACGACTTTAGTCGTGGGAGTATGTCAATATTGAATGCATAGATTTGCTAAAATAGAATACTCGTTTTTTCTGTTTTTTATAAATATTAGAAAGTGAGTTTCAGAGAATAAGAGGCATATTATGAAAAAATCCTTGCTTGTGGCTGCGCTTGCAGTAGTTTCCTTTTTTAATGCGGCTGATGCTAGAGCTTATAAATTTGGTACTGAGGCAACTTTTGCTCCTTTTGAGTTTACTGATGAAAAATCTAAAATCATCGGATTTGATGTTGATATTATCAAGGCCATCGGTGAGGTTGAGGATATCGATTTTGAAATTGTCAATATGCCGTTTGATGCTTTGGTTCCAAGTGTTCTGACAAGACAGCTGGATGGAGCTATTTCGGGTATTACCATTACTGAAGAGCGTGCCAAGACTGTAAGTTTTTCTGATCCTTACTATAAATCGGGGATCAGTGCCGTTATTCGCGCGGCTGATGCCAATCGTATCAAATCCTTTGATGATTTGAAGAACTCTCGTCTTTGTGCACAGATTGGTACTACAGGTGCTAAGACTGCCGCTGAACTTTCTGGCAATGTCGGTGCTTTTAATACTGTACCTGAGGCTTTTTTAGAGTTAAAGTCCAAGGGCTGTGATGCCGTTCTAAACGACAGACCAGTGAACCTTTACTTTTTAAATACCAAACAGGACAAATCATTTATTGAATTAAAACAGATGTTAAATGGTGAAGACTACGGAATTGTGGTGTCAAAGAGTAATAGAGAGCTCCTAGAAAAGATTAACGATGGTCTAAAAAAGATTAAGGATAACGGCAAATATATTGAAATCCACAAAAAGTGGTTTAATGTCGAAAAGTAAGCACCTTTCTTAATGTAATAATAATTTATGAATAGTATAGTTGAATTCTTCGAAAGCATAGTCATGTATTTCGAGGGGCTAGATGTTGATTTTGTCTTAAATTCTCTAAGTCTTCTGCTGTTAGGTGCGCTTGTAACCTTAAAGATTACTCTTGTCGCGGTATCTTGTGGCTGTCTTATCGGCCTTTTTGTGGGGATTGCCGAACTTTCAGGCTATAAATGCATAAGACTGCCGGCAAAGATTTATGTGGATATTATTCGCGGCACCCCTCTTCTGGTTCAGATTTTTATCATCTACTTTGCCTTGCCTGCTATTTTAGATATGCGTATTGAGCCATATGTAGCCGCAGTGGTCGCCTGTTCTATCAACTCTGGCGCTTATGTGGCTGAGATTTTCCGTGCCGGTATCCAGTCAATTGACAGGGGCCAATTTGAGGCCGGGCGTTCTTTAGGTTTAACCTGGGCTCAGACCATGAATAAGATAGTCATTCCTCAGGCTTTCAGACGTACGATTCCACAACTTGGTAATGAATTTATTGCTATGCTTAAAGATTCATCATTGGTTTCGGTTATCGGCTTTGAGGAACTGACCCGTAAGGGACAGCTTATTATTGCAGCCACCTATCGCTCTTTTGAAATCTGGACTGCGGTTGCCATTATTTACCTCTTGATGACTCTGACCATCAGTCGTTTTGTGGCTTATCTTGAGAAAAAATATAACTCTTCTGGAAATTCTAACAAATGATAGTTATCAAAGGTCTGCATAAAAGTTTTGGCTCCAATGAGATCTTAAAGGGCATTGATCTTCATGTCAAAAAGAGTGAAGTGGTGGTGGTTATAGGACCATCAGGCTCGGGCAAGAGTACACTTCTGCGCTGTGTCAATTATCTTGAGGTTCCTTCCTCAGGCACTATCACCATCAACGGCCAGACCATCAATGCCAAAACCAACATTAATCAGGTTCGTGCTGAAGTGGGCATGGTGTTTCAGCATTTCAATCTTTTTCCGCATATGAGCGTGCTTGACAATATTACTGTAGCCCCTATAAATGTGCGTAAAAAGACGCGTGAAGAGGCTGAACACAAGGCCATGGAACTTTTAGTGAGGGTAGGTCTTGCCGAAAAGGCCAAGTCTTTTCCATCTCAGTTGTCAGGAGGTCAGCAGCAGCGTGTGGCCATTGCCAGAGCTCTGGCTATGGAACCTATGGTGATGCTTTTTGATGAGCCTACTTCCGCTCTTGATCCTGAAATGGTCAATGAGGTTTTGGATGTTATGAAGGATTTGGCGCAGTCCGGCATGACCATGATGTGTGTTACCCATGAAATGGGATTTGCCCGTCAGGTGGCTGATCGAGTTCTGTTTGTGGATCATGGGAAAATTCTGGAGGATTCTGCTCCTGAAGAGATGTTCAGCAATCCGCAACATGAACGTACTAAGGAATTTTTAGCCAAGATCCTCTGAAGATAACACAATTCCTTAAAAGTTATATGCTATTATGACGCGTACTGCAGAAAGTGTTGGCATGAAACGTGGACTGTTCGCCCTTTCATGGCCAATTTTTATTGATTTGTTCATGCATTACTTTACCATTATTATAAATACGTATATGGTAAGTATGCTCTCTCTTGAAGCCGTAGCCGAGATGACTCTCGGCGGTCAGACTTTTCAGTTTGCCTTTACCATTTTCAACTTTGTGAATATTGGCATCTGTGTGTGCTGTGCGCAGGCTTTGGGTAACGGCAATATGTCGATGGTACGGCGTATCGTGCATATGTCCTTTGGCCTCAACATCATCTGTGGCCTTATCATCACCGCGTTGTTTTTCTTCGGCTCCTACAGAGTGTGTGACATTATGAACATCCCTGAGGATATCTATGATACTTCCGGTAAGTATGTAAGACTGTTATCGCTCATTTACCTTGCCGAATGCATCAACCTGGGATGTTCCTCGGTACTAAGAGCCTTTGGTCGTACCCGCGACCCGATGTATGTAAATATTTCCGCCAATTTTTTAGTGGTTTTTTTAAACTATTTTCTGCTTTTTGGCAATTTTGGCGCCCCAAAACTGGGGATCTATGGCGCGGCTATCAGTGCCATTGTGGCACGTACGATTTCGGTGTTCTTTTTACTGTATCTGTTAAAGAAACATACCAGACTGCATCTTTTTCCTAAGTTCTTTTTTGTGGTCAAGGCCAAGATCCTGCGCCAGATTTTTGCGATTTCACTGCCAGGGGCTGGGGAGCATTTAACCTGGCTGTTGCAGTTTCTTTTCATGTCTTCGATTGTGGGTACCTTTGGCTATATCGCCATTGCCACTCACGGAGTCTATATGCAGATGAGCAATCTCATCATTCTCTTTTCAGAATCGATTGCTCTTGGAACAGAAATCATCATTTCCCACTACGCCGGAGCCATGCATTTATCTTTGGCCCACAAGCAGCTGATAACTTCCGTGAAAGTCGGTCTTCTCATCACCATCTGCACGGTTATCAATATTCCTTTGTGGATGGGAGATTTGGTGTTTTCGCTTTTTGCAAATGATGAAGCGGTTTTTGCCCTGGCCCGTCCCATCTTCTATGTGTCTGTGATCCTTGAAAGCGGACGTATTTTAAATGTCGTCATTGTCAATGCACTGCGTGCGGTCAATGATGCCAATTTTCCTCTGATTATGGGAATGCTTTCCATGTGGGGAGTGTCGGTGCCCATTGGATGCTTCTGCGCCCTGTACCTCAATCTGGGGCTTTTAGGAGTATGGATCGGCTTTTGTTGTGATGAATGTGTGCGTGGCTTGATTATGCTGTGGCGCTGGCAAAGCAAGGTGTGGGTGAGAAAAGCGGTAAAGAATTATCGTAAGAATTTTAAATACAGGGTGTAGATGAAGTTACCTTCTGTTTTTTGAATTTAAGAGCTGTAACTGTTATTTCTGCCCAAAAAAAGTACAAAGAATAAAACAAAAATGAAATTGATCACAAAATTTTATTTTGTGATATATTCAAAAAAAATTTTTATTAGGAGCAATCATGTTTTTTGATCGAATTGAGGCTGCACCTGCAGATCCTATTTTAGGTTTAACTGAGGCATACAAAAAAGATCCTCGTACAGACAAGGCTAATTTAGGTGTAGGTGTTTATCAGAATGAAGAGGGTAAAACCGTCGTCTTAGACTGTGTAAAAGAGGCGGAAAAACGACTTTTGGTGGCTGAGACCAGCAAGTCTTATCTGCCTATCACCGGTCTTCCTGAGTTTGGCCTTTATGCCCGTGAACTTGTTTTTGGCAAGGATTCTGAACTTGTTTCAGGCGGTCGTGCCATTTCCTGTCACTGTCCTGGCGGTACCGGCGCACTGCGTATCGGCTGTGATTTCATCCATCAGCAGAACCTCTCCACAACCATCTGGATTTCTGATCCTACCTGGGCCAATCATTATCAAATTGCCACTTCCGCAGGGCTTAAGTTTGAAAGATATCCATACTATGACAGAGTCAACCATAATCTGGCCTTTGACAAGATGATGGAGACTCTTTCGCAGGCCAAAGAAGGCGATGTGGTGCTACTGCACGCCTGCTGTCATAATCCAACCGGAATTGATCCTACCCATGAACAGTGGATTATGATTGCCAAGTTCCTAAGTGAGAAAAAACTGCTGCCATTCCTTGATTTTGCCTATCAGGGTATGGGACACGGCCTTGAAGAGGACGCCTATGGTGTCAGAACTATTGCCAAGTATAACAGGGAATTTTTGGTCTCCTCATCATTTTCCAAGAATTTTGGTCTGTACAGTGAGCGTTCAGGTGTACTGACGATTGTTTCTTCGGATGTGGAAACTTCAGAGCGTGTGCTATCCCAGGTCAAGATTGCCATTCGTACTGCCATTTCCAATCCACCGGCTCATGGTGAGAAGATTGTAACCACAGTTTTAGGAGATGAGCACCTGCGTGCTAAATGGGAAGATGAACTAAAGGCCATGCGTGACCGTATCAAGCATATGCGGGCCATGCTTTCTGAAAAACTAAAGGCTTCAGGCGCCGGCGACTTTGATTTTATTGTCAAGCAGAATGGTATGTTCTCCTTCTCAGGTTTAGATAAGGAACAGATTGAAATGCTAAAGACTGAATACGGAATTTATGCCGTAGGTTCCGGCCGTATCTGCGTGGCCGGTCTTAATGCTAAGAATATTGACCATGTGGTTAATGCCATTACGGAAGTCATCAGCAAAACCAAGAAAAAATAGTTTCTATCTTTCATCTTCATTATGTGCAGAGTCCACTTAGGTGGACTTTTTTTGTGCGCTATTCTAAGAATCATCAATTCGAACAACTATGTCTAAATTATAAGCGAGATCAATTTTTTATGTTTAACTATTAGAATTTTTTAAAACATTTTAAGAATTGTTGTCTAAATCAAAGTATAAAAGATATTTTCTGAATACTATAGTTGGGTCTTTACTATCTATATACATAGTGAAGGGATCTAGATTTTTATTGTAAAAAAATAAGGAACGGTTTATGAATTATAAAGTTACTGCGATGGCAGTTGTTGTTGCTGTTCTGTTGACAGGTTGTGCCACATCTCAAAAGCCTACATTTAATGCTAAATATTATCCTCAGTGCTATGATCCTGTGGCAAAACTCTGCAAAGATCAGGATAACTCATCTGAAGTTAAAGGCGCTGTTGGGGGAGCGTTACTTGGTGCATTAGCCGGTGCGCTTATCGGAGCTGCTACGAGTAAAGATGGCAAAGGTGCGCTGATTGGTGCTGCAGCGGGGGCTGCTTTAGGTGGTTTAACCGGTTTTTTTACCCAGCGTCTTTCCAAAATTAAAGATCGTGAAGAAAGACTTGCAGCGTTTCAGAAGGTTTTAGGTGAGAGCTCCCAAGGTTGGGATCTTGAGAAAGCCTCTGTTGAGAGTGCCTTCAAGTGTTATAGAGAGCAAATTAATCTTTTGAAAACTCAAGTTAAAAATAAACAGATTTCTAAAGAAGACTTCTTAGCCCGTATGAAAGAAATACAAAGCGGTGTTAATAATATAAATACCTATTGGAGTGATGCTCAGAGCCGTATGGATAGCCGTTTGGCTGACGGTGATCAGTTCTTAGATTTACAAGCCCAGGAAGATGCCAAACAACTTAGAGCGGCACAGCAGAGAAAGGCTCAGGAGCAGATCATGAGGCAAAAGAAAGAATTGGCGGCATCCAGAAAGAATGTGGCTACGGATAAAACCAAAATTAACAACTTAAGCTCTGAATTGAATGCTGATCTTATGGCTATGCAAAGTCCAGAATATATGAATGGCTATTTTGAGTCTTTAGGTCGTAATGTTGGCTAAGCATTACGTGAAATATTTGTCACCTTCATTTTTATGGTGACAAATATTTATTTAAGAGAGAAAAAAACTATACAGGCAGGTTTTTATGAGCAAAAAAATTGCCAATACTAAAAGAAGTGGCTTAAGTGTTGTCCGTGTGGATAGAAATAAACTTGATACTCTATATTACCAGTTAATTGATATAGTACAGGATGGGAATTTAGGTGATGATTATGTGAATTTTTTTGCCAAGCCTAAGGATGTAACTTCCGAAAAGTCTATTGACTGGTATACGGAGCTTACAGGAACAGCTGTATCTTTTAAGGATTTATCTCCTGAGGAGGCCAAGGCTACCTCAGAAAAATTTAAGGCAATGGTTGGAAAACTGACTGAGTATTCTGAGGCTCTGCGGGCTAAGGGAGATAGAAGCAGTGCCGATCTTATTAAATCAGCCTTAAATATTCCTAATGAAAACTACCTTGTGAAAGTGGGTGATAATGTGGTTATGACCTGCTGGGGATTTTTGAATTCAGGAGAAATTACTGCCAAAGACGGTGAGCTTACCGGTTCTTATTCTGATCGTCATGAGAAAGAAAATGAAGGAGTGGTCGAAGACAGCATCCGTGAGGGATATGTAAGGTCAAAGAGTGAAGAAGATATTCCGCTTGACGATGATGAGATTGAGGTCGAAGAAGACGATGCTACATCACCAACTGGTAAAAGAGTTCGCAAGAAACGCACTAAAAAAGTAACGACCAAGACTCAGGAAGGACAGGTGATAAATGGCGAAGAGGTTATTACTACGATACAAGAAACAGTTACAACTACTTCTTCTACCACTGCCATCTCAAAAAGAAAGTCAGCATTAGGTATTATTCTTTTTGTTATTTTGCTTCTGCTGCTATTGGGGTTTCTTTTGTGGTATTTTCTTTTAAGGGATAATAACGCCTATAATAATCCTCCTGCAGTTCCGGCAGTACAGCAGCCTATAAGTCAGGACAGCGATCAAGATAGTAAAGATTCTAAAGACAGCAAGGATAAAGATGATAATGAAGAGCCTGATCTCTCTTTTTTAAAGGGAGAAATGACCATCAAACAGGGACTTGAAAACGAGAATCACGAATTATTGGATGTTACTATCAGTATTGATAATAATGTAGGTAAGGGCGTTGTTGAGATCGAAAGTAAGATACAAAAATGCAAGGGTGAGGTTTTAGCCAGTCTACTTAAGGGTGAACGTGTCAACTATGCGCTCTCCAATATTTCCTGTCCTAACGGCAATAATTTTGACGATTTTGATTTTGTATGTGACAAGTCTAGGTCTTCTTGCTACGGTACTGCCAAAGATGGCGCTAAGTTAGAAGTTAAACCTACTGTAGATAACTAGGATTAGTACAATGCATCAGTATAATAAGTTTGTGTTAGCCTTAGGCACCTGTATGCCTCTGGTTTTTTCAAGTGTTTCCTTTGCCGACAGTTTTAGAATGCCAACCAGTCCTAACGCTGTGCCATCCACAAACAGTCAGCCCCAGAAAGGTAATAATGATGTTGAATATCTGTCGTTCCCTGATTCTGCGGACAGTGCTTCGCTGCAGGATGCGGTTAGTGCCTATATTCCTGAGAACAGTAAGGATCTGAAGTTCCTTGGCGGTAGTTGGGAATTTGATCGCGACTTTGTGGGGGAGGACGGCAAAAAACTTGATACCAAGTTTTTCTTTGATGATAAAGGACAAGGAAGATCCGTGCTCACTACTGAGGACGGAAAGCAGTATGAAGCAAAGTCTGTGGCTTCATTTAAGGACGATAGGCTGCATATTGAAACTGAAGAATACAAGAGTGACGATTCGGATAAGACTTTTAAGGGAGTAGCCTTTAATTGTTCTTTAGAGAATGGTAAAACCGAGTGTGACAGTGACGATAACAAATGGAAAGACGTGGCCTTTCTTGCTGCCGATGATAAAACCAAGGAGATGGTAAAAAATTATCTTGCAGGCAGTAATGCTAGTGGTGATGAGAAGAGTGAGGCAAATAACGCTGAACAGGCAGGTACTGAGAATAATAAGGGAGAGGGCCAGGCTACCAAGCCTAAAGAACAGGAGTACCTGGATCCTGCCGCACAGGCTGCTGAGACTTTTTCCAATACTGGGGATAATGGTGGACTTGAGGAGAACAATTTCTTTGTCAAGGATTCACCTATAAAACAAGTGCCTAAGGATGGTACGCCGATGATAATTCCAGAGCAGGGTAAGGACATGAAGTTTGCCCAGGGCGAATGGAATTTTGACAAGGATTTTATCGATAATAACGGTAAGAACGGGCATGCCTCCTTTACCTTTGATGATAAAGGTAACGGGCAGGTTAAGATTACTTCTGACGGCAAAGAATATAAGGCCAATGCTCATGGAAACTTGGAAGACGGCAGTTTTAAAATCATAACAGAAAAATTTTTGAGCGATGATGGCAAATCAACAGCACAAAATATGTTTATTGAGTGTCAGAACCATGAAGGCAGTGCGGTATGTAGAGGTACTGATGGCTTTAAAGTGTGGGGCAATGAGAGAATGCTCGCCTCTGATGATACTGCAAGGAAAAGTGCTGAGCAGGCCAGGGCTGATAATGAGACGGTAAAAAATGGCGGAGAGGACAGTGGTCAGAATGCAGCCAATGCTGGTGATGCTGAACCAAGGCAGGACGGGAAAGATCCCGCAAAGGAGGCTGCCGAGAAGTTTTCGGAGTTAGATGGGGGTTCCGAATTACCGCCAGATGTCATGGAAGATGCGGTTGTCGCCAAGGATGATGGTAAAAATGATATGGCTTTGGAGGGTGACTGGAGATACAGTCAGGATTTCTCTCGCAAGAGCGATGGAGATGCGGTAAGTTTAGGTTTTCATTTCGATAAGGATGGTAAGGGATATTCTACCATCAAGGAAGGACAGAAGAGTGAGGCTCGTGCCAAGGCAGAGGCTCAAAAAATGCCTGATGGTTCCTATCGTGTGAAAACCGACGCCTATACTGGTGGAGAAAAAGACTATTATCCTACTTTTATGGACTGTAAGGCAGATAAGAGTAAGGACATCAGGTGTAATGTTTCCAATGGCTGGTTGCGTCTTGAAGATGGCAGATTAGTTGCTGCCGACTCACTTAACACGGATAAGAATAATCCCAAATATGAGGAACTGACGCTTCCATCGGAAAGTAAGGACCAGGGACAGTCGCAAAGTGAACCATCAGCAGATGCTATGAATAACAGCACAGAGGATTTACTCTCCGCCTTAACGCAGAGTTCACCTCAAGATAACAAACAAGATGATGCTGCAAAGGAACCTCAGCCTAGTGCCTCGCAACCTAAAAATGAGAACAGTGCTCTGTCTTTGCCAGACAATACCAATTCCATAGACTTTTTGAATGGCAAATGGTCATGCAACACAGGTCTTTTTACCAATGGTGATGCCAATTTGCCGGTAATTCTTGAATTTTCCTTTGACAAGAATGGTAAAGGAACCTCTATTATCCGTGAAAAGAAAACGGGGATGGCCTATAAAGCCTCGGTGTCTGCCAATTACAATAAAAATAAAAAGGAGTTGCGTCTTGTGACTTCGGATTTTTACAACAAACAGAGTAATTCTTCCTACAGTGGACAAAGTATCGTGTGTCATGAAGATACCAATAGTCATCGTGCTGTTTGTTCTGGTAAGGCTCGTGATGGTTCGAGCGCTAGTACCTGGAAAAATACCCCATTTATAAGATCAAAATAAGTAGTTTGGAGAAATGTTTTTATGACTGCGATGCCTAAATATAAAGAAACCATAAGTCTTATTCCTTATGGATTGCCTCAGTTTCTAGATTTTGAGGTAAATTCGACTAATGTTAAGAGAATTAACATGGATTTTCATGAGGAGCTAGACAACGGTGAAATTATAGAAGAGGAAATTCTCAAACATGTTAAACTGCATCAGTTAAAGAAAAATGAGGAAGATGAGGTAGTTATTCCTGAAACCAACAAAGTCCTAGAGCCTTACGAGTACTGCACTATCAAGTCTGACAAGCATATTGATGCTTTTTTAGATAAATGGATCCCAATCCCCTTTTTTCGACAGACCGATAACCGTCATAGTGACGGTGCTCCTATCTTTGTTGCCGGACCTACCAACTGGGCTCGAGCCTATCTTACCAAACTTCCTGATGAAGATCCTGAGAAAACCGCTCAGGGTATTTTTAACTGGCGACTGGTTGTATGTTTTGACATGCAGGTGAGTGAGGATGAGGCTGACAAGCACTGCTCCTTGAATCAGACCGATGTCGGGGAGAGTGCACTGTGTTCTCTTGCCTATATGAAGCGTGACAATGCTCCATTTTTGATGGAACAGTGGGTTAATGAATGGTTAAAATCGGTATGGGATGCCTATTTTGATAATAAAGAACATCAAAAAAATATGCCGCGCTGCAATATCGAGGATGAGGATGAGGACTCTAAAAATACTGGAGAACTGCATTTGGGACATCTTGCCGCTTACCTTGTTTATCTTGCTCTTTTGCACAAGATCATCGGCGATAAGAAGGTCCGGATTTCAAGAGTTGACGAAAATTTGGGGGACGGACATTTTATTAATGTCGATCTGGTTTTGGATATCGGTAATTCCCGTAGTACAGGTATTATTGTAGAGCATCTGCCTGACGACAACACCGAATCAGCACTCCTTGACAGTTATCGTCTGCAGTTACGTGATATGACCAAGCCATATGTCATGTACTCTGAACCTTTTGAAACCCGAGTGGAATTCTCGAAGACGGAGTTGGGACTAAGCGAGTATTCTGATCGTTCTGAGCGTGAGAATGCCTTCTCGTTTGCATCACCCGTACGTACCGGTCCTGAGGCAACACGTCTTGCAGGTCTTGCCGTAAATGCCGAAGGCGCATCCGGCATGAGTAGTCCTAAACGCTATCTATGGGATCTTGAGCGCAGGGATCTATGGTTTTTTAACAAGTCTTTAACCAATGATAATGAGGAACTGGTATCTTCACTGGCCCTCTGTCGTTATGTTAATAATACCGGTATTCCAATTTCATCTATAAAGGAAATCAAAAAATATTTTGAACCTGTAGAAGAAGGACAGACTCGACCAAAACTTAGTCCTATTGCCTCTAATCTGCACAATATTTTTGGCAAGGAAATCCGTGATGAGCCGTCGCGTTTTGCCATGGAGCCACGTTTTGCCCGTTCTTCCATGATGATGTTTCTCTTTATGGAACTTATTCAGCAGGCTCTCATTACTGTCAATTCCCCTGCTGTACGTGATACCCGCAGTTATCCAGACAGACCTCGGCGCTTAAGCAATATTATCTTTACGGTGCCTCCTGGGATGCCAAATGTGGAAAAATGTATCTATAACACCTGGGGACGTGCCTCGGTAGAGGTGATGTGGGATGTTTTAGGCTGGAAGAACTTCTATCAAGATTATTCGCGTAAGGTAAAGAAAGGTGAAAGTCGTCGCCCTATCAATGACTTCCGCTGCAATCCGGATGTAAAATGCGAGTGGGATGAGGCCACCTGTTCACAGCTGGTATATATCTACAATGAAATTAAGCACAATTTTGCCTATGATGCTCATCTTTTCTTTGAATCCATGGGTAAAAAACGCAAGAATCTTCCTGATGAGATTTTAAAGGAGGTTGAGGATAAAGATCCGTATTCACTACGCGTGGCTACGATAGATATCGGTGGCGGTACTACCGATATATCTGTGACTACTTTTGTGCTTGCTAACTCCACGTCTTCTACCAACCGTATTATTCCACGTCAGGAGATTACCGACGGCTTTAGTGTCGGTGGCGATAATGTGGTACAGAACATTGTCACACAGCTGGTGTTAAAGAGTATTGCCGAAAGCATCCTTAAAGACAAGACTAATATCTCCAACCGCAGTGATGTCTTCCGCAGTCTCTTTGGGCAGAAGAGTATCGATATGCGGGTACAGAACATGAAGGTGCAGTTTATCCGTCAGGTGGCCATGCCAATAGCCTATGCTGTTTTGGCAGCCTATGAGAAAAAAGATCTTCATGATGATTCAGGTGAATTTTCCATTGCCATAAAGTCTCTCTTTAAACCAAAAGATGCTTCTTACGCCGAGGCTAGAGAGCTAAAGAAAAATCAGAAGGCTTTTAATGAATATCCTAATGATGATGTTCTAGATTTCTTCAAAAATGAGGTTCGTGACCGTTTTGATTTGGATGTTGATGTGCTTGATCTCACTATAAGTGTTTCCTATAACGATATTGACAAGGTCATATCCAGTGTTTTAGGAAGTACTTTAGACAGCATGGGTGAACTTGTCTATGCTTATGACTGTGATGCGCTGATCTTGACTGGTCGTCCATCCTGCTGGAATGCGATTATTCGTCAGATTTACGAGATGATGGCCATAAATCCAAACCGTGTGATTCCAATGCGCCGCTATAAGGTGGGATCCTGGTATCGATTCTCTGATAATGACGGTAATATTGAAGATCCAAAGACCACCGTGGTTATGGGCGCGGTACTCTGTCAGCTGGCCGAAAACTGCCTTGAGGGCTTTGTCTTCAATTCAAGTCGTCTCAAACTTAAGGATACGGCCAGATTCATCGGTGAACTTGATAATCAGGGTATTCTTTCTAAGGACAAAGTGTGGTTTATTAATAATAACAATGTAGAGATACCTCCTAAGATTGTGGAATTCAGTGCTCCTATTTCCATTGGCTTTCGTCAGTTGGAGGCTGACAGATGGACGACCACCAAGTGCTGGTATATGGATTTTGCTACCGAAGAAGATCGTCAGAAGTCTGTAGGCAAGACTCCTTACAAGGTGCGTGTGGTCTTTAAGGTTCCAGATCCTAATGATAGGGACCTCGAGAAGTCTATGTTCAAGGACAAACTCTATCAGCCAAGTATCGATTATGGTGAAGAGGTTTCAGTTTTTGAACGTGACGGCGAATCCCCGGTTAGCGGCAAGCCGATTAAGATTAAACTCAGTACCTTAAGCAAAATTGAGGAAAAGGGCTGCTGGATGGATACCGGTGTGTTGTATAACTAATTAGAAGGTTTTCAGAATGGATAAGGAACAGATTATAAACGATGCCGCTATCTATGAGAAGGCATGTAAAGACGCTCAGGTATGGGTTAAGAATAATGAAGAAATCGTGGTCAAGAGCGGAAAAACGCTAAATGGTGTAGCCGCCCATTTAAGAAAGGAGGCGCGTTTCTTCAGACAGATTGCTAAGGCTGCAAAACGTAAGATGTGTGCTGGTGTGTTTGGCCCGTCTCAGGCAGGTAAGTCCTATCTTTTATCCTCGCTGGCACGAGATGAGAAAGGAGATGTGTTCTGCGATTTTAATGGTGAACAGCACGATTTTCTAAAGGAAATCAACCCTGCAGGCGGTAAGGAGTCCACAGGTCTTGTAACCCGCTTTACAATTACTTCGCCGCAGAATGTACCTAAGGATTATCCGGTTTATGTAAGGCTACTCTCAGAGACCGAGTTAGTGAAGATTTTTGCCAACTCCTTTTTCTGTGATGCCATTCATAAGGAAATTGTCAATAAGGATGAAATCCGTCAGAAAATTGCAGCACTAAAACCTCGTGCCGGTGCGCAGCAGTCTCATATAGATATAGATGCCATGGAGAATCTGCGCGAATACATCACCAATTCATTTGGAGACAAGACACGTGCCGCCTGCTTAGAAGAAGTGTTCTGGGATGACGCTGTGGAACTTGCGCCTAAACTTGGTTTAGATGACCGAGTCACTTTATATAGTATTATCTGGAACGGTATTGAAGAATTTACCGATATGCTGCGGGTACTTGTTAGCGATCTTGAAAAATTGGAATTTTCTGAGGAACTCTTTTGTTCTATGAAAGCCCTAGTTCCTCGTGAGGCCAGCATCATTGATGTGGATACCTTAGGCAAGACGGATTTTTCTAAATGCGGGGCCTCACCAAATGTACAGGTTATGACGCGTTCTGGCAAGTGTTCAGAAATATCCCGTAAAAATTTGACAGCCATTGTTGCTGAAATCACCATGGTTATGGTGCACAAACCTGCTGACTATTTTGATCATACCGATCTTTTGGACTTTCCTGGCTACAAGGCCCGTCTGGAGGCTACCGATCTTAAGGAGTATCTGCATTCAGGCAAGGCAGACTCTCCTGTTGAGCAGTTCTTTCGTAGAGGTAAGGTCTCCTACCTCTTTAGACGTTACTCAGATGAGCGTGAGTTAACCAGTCTTCTTTTGTGTAACTCTACAACCGATAATATCCCAGGATTGCCTCTTGCGATTGAAGAGTGGATTACCTCTACTCACGGTAAAACCCCAAATGATCGTGTAAATTCCGCTGACAAGACCGCACTTTTCTATATTCTGACCAAGTCAGACAGAACCTTTGAGATGGGGCAGGGCAAGAGTATTGACAAGATCTGGGACAGTGTTATCGAAGGTCAGTTCTTGGCTCACTTTGGTTCTACCTTCAGTCAGACTACCCGCTGGGTAGAAAACTGGACTCCAACCTCTCCATTTAACAATATGTTTCTTTTGCGTAACATCAATATTGAATGGAAAGGCATGATGGATCTTGAGGGTTCAAATGAAATTGCCATTCGTGATACCGAGCTCTGCGATAAGATGCATCAGTCTTTCATAAATTCAGCCCTAGTAAAAAAGCATTTTTCTAATCCGGAATTAGCCTACAGTGAACTTATGAAATTAAATGACGGTGGTATTGGTCTCATCAAGCGTTGCTTAAAACCACTGTGCGATCCTAATCTCAAACTAGGGCAGTTATCCAATGCTCTTGAAATTGAAAGACAGAAACTTTTAGACTTTTTAAGTAAGTTCTTTAGTTCCGGCAATCTTGAAGATGAACTCAAAAAGAAGAAGATGCTTTTTGTGAAGATTAAGAATTTTTCTAATAATCCTAAATTTCGTGAGCGTTTCCCAGAACTTCTGGATAGTTTTACACTAGGCGTCGAACAGGTAGTTTATCTTAAGGATGATGCCGAACGTCGCTTTGAGGAGTATAAGGAAAAATTCAACGCTATTCAGATGGAAAAAACCCAGGAAATGGCTAATGCCGAGGTCAGCGAAGAGAATCTTGATCTCGATCTTGATATTAGTCTTGATCCGGACAGTTTCTTTGATTCGCCATCCAAGGTGATGAAGGGGGGCGATGGAAATGCTGCAGATGATGACAGTCATGAGAAGGATTTCATTTCTTTCTACGTCGAACGTATCATTGAGGCTTGGAGTAGCAACTGTCATGCCAAGGCTGACAAGTCGGATATTACTTCCTACTATATGTTCCCAGCGCAGTCATTTACCGCGATGTTAGATGAGTTTGATGAGGCTCTAACCCGTCTTAAGATCAACAAGGTTATTGAGAATAAATTCCGTGAAATAGCCAAATATACCGGTGATGAGTCTCAGAAAAACCGCCGTCAGGCCAGTTTTGCCATCAATGCCTTGAATGATTTTATCTCCTGGCTTGGTAAGAACCCTAATGACAAGACTATATCTGCCGCAGATCGTGAAATTGACTTTAATGGCAAGCGTCTTGAAGTCTTTGCTCCACGAGAGGAGTTTACCGGTTACCCAACGCTTCCGGATACCTATGATCCGCAGTATCATGCTAAAAAGTGGTTTATGGACTGGCTTGTAACCTTCTACGGAATGTTGGTTGATAATGCTACTTCAGGCAGTTCGGGTAAAATTAACCTGGAGCAGAATGCTGTGTTAGGTAAAATCATAAAAACAGTAAATAAGGGACAGGAACTTTAATGTCTAAAGAAATTGATGCAAAGTTTATACAGGAAGGACAGGGCGGTTATGCCGATATCGTCATAGCAC
>Ga0326511_10002161_pt1 | contig 16118 bp, 10 predicted proteins | sample 0_2496_0518_D_FD_203701 | JGI IMG/M metagenome (GOLD analysis project Ga0326511, IMG submission 203701) | Bovine rumen microbial communities from UC Davis, California, United States - 0_2496_0518 | ecosystem: Host-associated > Mammals > Digestive system > Stomach > Rumen | place: USA...
AGGTTACTCATCTGTGTGCCAGGAATTGCTTGCGACGGCATAGAGCACGTCAAGTTACCAGTACCGCTATTGGCATCCACCACCTCAAAGGTCGCAAAGCATTCGTTAAACTTCGTGGTAGCGTCACTCTTGTTCCGGAAGAATATCTTATGGTCTCCGATCGACAAAGATGACTCCTGCGTATTGTAAGCGGTTCGCGTATCTATCGACAAGCTCGAGAATCCGCCTACGGTTCCCGTTCCCTCGTGAAGTTGGGTCGATCCGTCCAACACAACTTCCCATTCGCAATTGCCTCCGGCACAATCGGCAAGCTTATATTGGAAGTCGGGCAAGCCCTTCCCCTGCTGTATACTCGGCTTTGTATTGGTACTCGACCACTTGCACTCGCCACTAATCGGATACAAGACCAACGGAGGCGTCGTACACGGAGAGCCTTCTACATCGGTTTGGTCCGCACCCAGCATGTGAACCGTAAACACATAAGTTTTCTCATTTTCAAACGGCGACGCATACGGATTATAGGCATCCGTCTCTAACGCGAGCCTACCAAGAGCATCACCTGCCGGGCAGCCCTCTCCCAAAGAACAGATTGTCTTGCTAAGTCCCGAAGCGCTCACATCATTCTCGGTTCCTGCAACGCTGTACGATTGTATTCCCACCGCATGCTTTACCGTCGTATTCACCCTGAACTTTCCACCTGTATATTCGGCATCTTTACACTGGATACTCGCCACGTTATCGCAAACGCTCTTTATTTCCTTGATGACCACAGGAGATGTTCCATGGTTCCTGACGATAACACCTGTCACATGTTCCGGGTCAAATCCAGAATTGTTAGCAAGTTCTTCCACGCTAAACGAAACCGTCGTTGCAGCAGTCGTCACAGCAGAAGTACTGTACGCAATGGTAGTGTTATAATAACCGGTCGACGTTTGACTGCGGAGATACACTTCCAATTCGGAGCCGCCGTTATTCTCCATCGTTATCCTAATGAGGGCCGAACGGAGATTCGCTACAGAATTAGCGTCAACGGCAAAAAGTTCATTACTAGAATATTCCGACGGAGCATCGCTATCAACATGGGTCGATATCGTACGGGACGTTTCAACAGACGTTGGCGAAACAGGGAAGAACATATGGTTCCGCGTACAAGGATTCACTTCACCAACCCAGAATTCCCCACAGCGGGCTTCTTCGGCATACAGAAGCGCCCTGTCTTCCTGAGAAAGGTACGTATTATGGCATTCCTTTATCTTGACCTTCGCCACATCCGTTTCGATAACCGTCTGCTGCGATCCATTCGTCTGGGTTTCAACCGTTCCGTGAACGCCCCCTTCCGTGAACTTGTAGTAATCCGAAGCTACACATTCCTTATAGCCTTCCGAATTTGCGTAGCTTCCACAAGCGTCATCACCATTGTAGAAGTACTGCGGTTCACAGCCTTTTTCATCAAACCAGCTTGAAAGACCGACCCACGGTCTTGTCGATTCATCTTTGGGCACAATTCCACCCAAGTACGCCGCACGGAAGGAACACTTGACCGTCGGGTAGGTATTCCAGCATTCAGCATTGTACGTTTCGCTCTTCCAACCGACATCGTAAACCTTGAAATCCGGGTCTGCCAAGCTAAGGCCAACATATTCGTTCACCGTACTAGAAAAGCCATAGTATCCATCCATCTCGGAAAGAATAAAGCGAGCTGACGCCGTCGTGTAGTTGCCGTAGCCTCCCTTCACGACTTCAACGGACAACACGTCCCTCGAATTCTCCCTTTTCACTTCGGCAGTCAAGGTGACGATATCCGTACTCGAAACAGACACCGAGCTTCCCAAATGGGTCAGCAACTCGGTACGGCAAGCATCATTGATGCAAACCTTTGCAGTCAGCTTTCCGTCCTTATTTGCGTATATATTCAACATAACATAGTACGTCGCGTCATCATTCGACCCCAGCAAGAATCCGGACTTGTTCACCCTGGCAGAGGTCTCATCGTTTTCGCGACCAAGACGGGGCACCTGGAACTGGGCACGCAGCGTTCCATAAAATCCCGCCTGCGCCGTACTCAGCACCTTCAGGGCATCCACTTCGCTCTGTTTCTTGTGTCGATTGTAAGAACGATCGAGCCAAATCTTACCCTCACTATACTGCAACTGGCTTCTCAAAGTTTCCGGACCAAGCACAATCCATTTTGCACGATCGGTAAGTGCTCCGTTTCCGATCTTGCAATCGCCCTCGGAACTGCAATAATTGAAGCAATACTGCCAATCATCCCCCACTCCCGTACATTCCTTGGTCGACTGGAATTCATCAAAGAAGCAATGCTTATCCTTCTGACCAAACCAAGCCGTGATGGAGTTGTCGCCGTTCATCGCGTTGATGGTGTACGTCGCCGAAGAGAAAACTTCGTCTTCATAGCAGTTGGAACTGCCCGCATTGCACTTCCAATAAGAGAAGTCCGCCTTGCTCGAACCAGTAACCGTCACAGAAATTTCATCGTCAGCAAACACGTCGTAATCGCATCCCTGAGCCGTATAAGAACAAGTCTGATCCGACGTAAATCTGTTGGAAGAAACAATGATGTTCTTACCCGAAAGATTGTCGCCAGCAAAACCCACATGGAAATTCACCCTCTTCGCTTTCAAGGACCCATAGAGTTCGTAGCTTTGACCCGTCGTTAATGTCGACTGGCGCAAAACGTTCTTTTCGCCTTCTGGAATGACCGCCACACAGCTGTTAGGAATTCCGGTCCCGGTCAGTTCCAATTTGATATCACTCGTCGCACCGCACCCCCACATATCGTTTTCGGAGGTTATAGAGCAGTTGTTTGTCACATCGCTGTTGAAGCCAACCGCATTGACCCAATTGCCAATTCCGTCCACGTTACAATCCGGCCACTGAGCCGTATTCGACTGTGCAAGCAAATCACCTTGACATGTAACACCATTAAGGCTACAATACTCCGCCAAATCATGACGGACAACCGTCACAGAACTCGCGACCTGGAAGACTTCCGCAGGAGGAGACGCTATCTGGCAACCGGTACATTCAAGCAACTGGAACGTATAGGTTCCTTCCGTCGCTCCATTCGTCGTCACCCGGAATAACGATTTCGGGCTTCCGCAATCTGTCTCATTGAAGTGCAGTTTAAACTTACAGGAAGTCGATGCCGCATCGCAAGGACCGTCAGGCGATGCCACGGTAGTGATTTGCCAAATGTTCCCCGCGGGCAAGTCAGTCGGTTTCGACACCTTCACCGTGAATTCTTCTCCCGAACCAACTTGACAACTCAATTTCACATCTTCCGTCGAATTAGCACCCATGTCCTGATACGACTTTTCAAATGAAACCGGGGGTTTATTCCCAAGTTCGTCATTGGAAACAAATATATAGAACGGCATGACGGCGCCATTGTCGGCCGTACCCTGACAGGTATGAAGTCCAGCAGGCAAGACCGCCGGATCTGCAGTTCCCCTATTATAAAGAAGCGTATTTGTCGGAATGCCGTCTTCGCATGTTACATTAACCCCATCCTTCGTAAGGGCGGAACCATTCAGGTTCACCACATTATAGTAATCCGACAATCTGCCATACGGGTCCTTAGGCAAGTAAATAACGCGCGGGAGGATAATAAACGAAGGAGTAACGTTCTGTTCCGTCGCCGTCGTCGGGAGCGGTTCATTATTTTCGTACTGCGATTCCAGCGTTATGTTCAACTGGGGGGCCGCCGCAATAAAATAAGCGTCGTAAACATGGCCTGCGGCAGCGTTGATTCCTCCGGCAGCAGGGTTTGCGTTCCCCGCCAAGCTTGTAAATTCGGGATTTTCCTTGATAATGCCGGCATCGGCCAGCGCCTGGATAACAGCCGATTTAAATTCAATCTTATTGTCGCCCTGATACTTTTGCAGGGTAGAGCCGTTCGACATGACGATACTACCCTTGATATTGAAGTTCCAGATTTCCTTTATATCAGCATTGGAATAGATGAAGTAATTGTAGACCCAGTTCCTATGCTGCTTGTGGGCTCCCTTCAGCTGTCCGTTCGCTCCCCTCGCAAAATAGAACATCACGACACTATTTTCTGTCGTCGCCGGCAACACCGTATTTCCAATCGATGTCGAAGCATAAATAAGGAATTTACCATCAAGCTTTTGATTTCCGGGATCCTTATCCTGGTCAAACTGCCATTCTACCGCCAAGAAGCCGTTATAAAGGATATCCGGATTATCCTTGTTCGCCTGATAACAGTCGCTCAATTTTTTTACCGTTGCGGCATCCATCGCCCACTTTTGGCCAATGCCACACCTGGTATTAGTCGCCTTAGCTTTTGCAATCCACGTTGCCGAGTCCTTCAACAAAAGGGCCTGCGGAATCGTTCCGTCATTCTTGATGATATTCCCGTAGGCATTCATCTTGGCGATATTATCCCAATATCTATCGGATACCGCACCCAAAATGTTATCCGTCTTCGCCCATTCGGTAATAAATTCAGACTGGACTCTCGGCGTATAGTTGTTCGCACCGCCGGCAGGACCGCCACCAGGGCCACCACCAGGGCCACCAAAGCCAGCGCCACCAAGCGGATTGTAAATCGAGAAATACCTGTTGGCCACGACAGAACCTTCACCATTCGGGCCGCTACACTCCGTGAAAATACCTTCACAATAAGTACAGTTCGCCGGGCGGAATCCACCAGGTTCATCCTTGTTCGGGCAACCTACATAGCCCGGGTTGCTATAGAGATATATCTTCCTTCCCAAATTGATTTTTCGGTTGCCGTTACTGTTCTTTCCATTAAGTTTGGCAAGATAAGTATTGACACCAACACCGGTTCCCGCAGCACCACCTGTACCGTATTCAATTTCGGTAGTCCAATGGAATGTTGCATTCTTCTTAAAGACAAGGTTCCTACCAACCGTAAATGTTTTCGCGGCGTTGTCCGTTCTCTCAATGGATCCACCGATAGTCAGGTTACCGGACACGTCTATCGCGCACTTGGCAGAAATGCTCCCGCCCACATACAAGTCTCCATAGACCCTGATAGGCTGGTTATCCGCACAGGCGATATCCCCGCCCACATACACAACGTTCGTATCCAGCTTATTATTCCAAGGGGGGTTGTATATCTTTGTACCAAAGGTATAGCCTCCGTTCTTAGAAGTGATGCTCCCCTTCACAAACATATCGCCATCGCCATGGACCGTTCCACCGAAACCCATATCTCCCGAGACCACAAAGTTTCCTGTCAGCTTCGGAGTGTTGTTCTGGTCCGAGAAGTCACCATGGATAATGCCCGACTGCAACGTATCATTACCCGTAATACCGGTCATTTTTCCATCGAAAGCCTTATCAAAATTGATACCGACCGCTTCTTGAGGAATCTGTACCTTATAAAGTCCGTCTACATTGAAGATGGCGACTTCATTATGGACTGTATTGCCCGATGATTTACCGGAAGAAAGAATCTTCAACTTGAAATTGTGGGCCGTACCAGTATTCACACCGGTAAGCCACACATCGTATTCCTGGTTCGCACGCAGCCACGGGGTAAGCCTATTGTTGAGCTTAATCATTTTCCCTTCGGACTGGAACTGCGTTATCAACGCGCCAACATCGTTCGCGTTATAAGTCATCCATGCACGGGCATTCTCGATACCCGCCATCGCGCTCTGGTACGCTTCCTGTTTTTTCAGGCGGGCTCCCGAAGAACGGTTTTCGGATGTAAGCCACTTGAAAGTGGCCGTAGCGGCGATGGTCGCCACAAGCATAAAGAGGAGTACGGTAACAAGCGAAACACCCGCTTTACCGAACCTAGAATCTTTTATTCCTAACTTCATAATCTCCTCCTAGTCCTTCGGGCCGTTGCTGGGAATGCGAACAATCAAAGTATCGCTCCCTTCTTCCCCATTACGTTGCACACCAAAGACAAGCCGCAACGCCTTCACGTTGGCCTTGTCCTTGACGTCAAGCGCCCCATCCGGATAGTCAAACTTGTAATTTGAAGATTCTACCTTCTTCAGGCGCAATTCCGAAATCGTCACTTTTCCATTCGCCGCGATAGGCGAATAGCTCACAAAGGTGAAAGCAAGGCACACCTTGTCAATTTTCTCACCGACACTAAAACGCATTGCCCTCGTACCCGAAGCCTTTTCGTCTACAGGCGGGAAAAACAAAAAGTCGTCCAACCCCTCCGGCTTTAAGCCGGTCAAAACATTACGGAACCCCACCGACATCTGGTCGCGCCCCGGAACAAACATCCTCATTTTATCGGCAACACCGCCATCTGTCAGCGAGAAGGAAATCTCGTACTCCGTCATCGGTTCCAGCGTAATTCGCCTACAAAGGCTTTTCCAGCTTGCCCCTGCCTTGTTCGCATTTTCCATCGCGAGGACTTGGTTGACCACCTTTCCGCCTGTATTCACAGAATTCGTAAGCTTGTTATAATTGGTTTCGAATCCGGAAAGATCTATAATCTTGTGGTCTGCCGACGAAGTAATAACTGTAGGCATAAAATCCGTTTCGCCCGCACGAGATATCAAGCGGAATTCCTCGGCACAATTACCCGCCGCATCACACGGAGGGAATATCTGAGCCACCTTGTCCGATGTCACTCCCGGCTGGGCCGGCTTTACTTCAAACTTGGTGATGCCTGTCGCAATCTCGACCGCATTTTTCTTGGCGTTGGCCGCGGTGCCGCCCTTGCAGTCCTCGGCATCTGCGGTACCCGCAATCGTACGGCAACTACGCTTGAGAACATTGTTCTCCACAAACCAGTTCACTTCTTCTACCGCAACATAATGGCCGTTGGCATCGTAGCGCATACGGCGTACAATCAAGTCACTGAACCCCGATGCCGAGGTAACACTAAACGACGAAAGGTCCGGATTGGCGGCATCATCGGGATTTATATAGACATTCGTATTCACGGCACTAAAGTTATTGCCACCTTCAACCGAGCCACTTTCCATCGAGCTCTTTGCTCCGGTCTGCGCAATGTCTGTCTTGAACAGGGAGGCCACGTTCTCCGCCACTTCGGAAGCCTTCAACATGCTCTGGGTACGTACACGCATCTTGGTGGAATTGCTAAACGCCTGCCCAGCCACGATAACGACAATGCCAACGATGGCAATATACACCAGGAGCTCCACGAGGGTGAAGCCCGCCTTGACCAACTGATGTTCACGTCTTGCCATAATCATACGTTCCTTATACACTTTTACGCATACCAAAAAACCCGGAATGCTACCCATACATTCCGTACTAAGAAAAATAAACTTTTTTTTGCATAGCGGCGCAAACTACGTGATTTTTTGCACCATTCTTGCCCTTTTTGAGCTAAAAACCAGGTTTTTCCCTAGAAAGAGTCAAAAAAACGTGATTTTAAGCGTTCTCCGCCGAATTTCAGCCGAGGCTACCGAATAACGGACGATACGTTTATGGACTGCGTGGAGCCCTTGAATTGCCATGAAACCTGGACGTTCACCTGCTTCGCATAGATGTGGCTCACCGTCTCGTAATTCGATTCGTTTGTTGCCTTGAAATCATTGGTGGGCGATACCGTCACGGTCGGAGTGTACTCAATCGTCGAATGGCCACCGCCAACCTTGCTACCGCGTTCCCAGGAACGGGAAATCGGATCCAGGGTATAGCTGGTCGAAGAGGTCGGATCCGAGGTAATGGAAGCAAGGCCGATGCGATTGAGCGAGTCAAGCACCTGCTGAGCTACTTCGATGGCGCCATCGCGGCCACGGATGCGCAACACGGCTTCGCGGTTACCCGTCTGCATATGGAGAATCGCCATATACAAGAGCCCCAACACGAAGGCAGATACGAGCACCTCCGTTATACCGAATCCCTTCCTATTTTTCAAGAGTTTATCCATAACACCACCTATGGCTCAAACCAGCTTGAACCGGAATCGTAACTCAACTTATAATACACAGAAAACTTAGTCGACAGCTTGATGATCGACGCATACCTATCGGACGAACCGTAACGGACGAGGATGCACCCCGCCGGAACAGGAGACACGCCTATCTTGGGTTCAAGCGGCACACTCGATGCAGGAGCCTTCTTGGCTGCAGGCAGGTCCGGGCAGTTCACGCTGCTGCCCGTCGTGAGGAACGTATTCGCAGATTCAAGCGTAAAATCGTCAATCAGATCGGTATTCGCATGCTTAACATTGCATGCACCCTTATAGAGCTTCAGCGTCTTTCCGCTCACCGTGACGCACGCCTTTGAATTTAGGCGGGTCGCTTCGTTCGCAGCGCGCTCCATGAAGGCGGTCACGTTGATACCGGCATCTTTAATACGGCTGTTCATCATGGCGTTCCTGAGGCCTGCGACGCCAATACCGGAAAGGATTCCCATGATGGTCACCACCGCGAGAACCTCAACAAGGGTAACGCCCCTTTTTCCGGGATAATCAGCCAGCTTCATCGGCAACACTCCTCGATTACAAGACCTGTCAACAGGCAATTTAAATATATACAAAAAAAAGCGTCAGCGGTAAATTTTTTTTTACTTCCGGTGATTTCCGCCATTTTTTCGTCAAAAATCACATTTTCTACTTCCCGAGCGTCCCCTGCGCATACTCATGGATGCAGGTGACCGACTTGCGTTTGCAGGGGGTGGACTCGTCGTAAAAGACAACCCGGTCGTTACGGAAGACCTCGCCAAAGATTTCCTTCCCGGGGGCATTGCTGCCCTTGGCAAACTGCACGTCGTAGAAAATATCCGTATCGCGAGTCACCACGCGGACCTTCGCATCTACCTTGTAGGCGCCGTCGGCACCGCTGATCTGGAACCCGTAGGGAGCTTCCTTGAGGGTAAGGTGCGGCAATTGCTCCTTGGCCGGCGGGTCGTACTCGAGGTCGGCCCAGGTGGCGGCCCCGCCCTTGTCGCGCAGCTTGAACCAGCCCTCCGCATCGTTTTCCGTAGCGTTTTCCATGGCCATGTTGAGGCAAGACACGTAGCCGTCACGCACAAGCGAAAGTTCTTCCTTGAATTCGTGGTAGATATCCATGTCGCCGTCATAGGCCAGGGCTGGCACGGCGCATAAAGCGGCCAAAAGCGGTAAAATCGAAAACTTCATGTATACAATGTAGCAATCCAAAGACGACCGTCGGCCATAATTTGCTATATTGTGCCCTGCACAACCTGCCCAGGTGGTGGAATGGTAGACACTGGGGACTTAAAATCCCTTGGGGGCAACCTCGTGCGGGTTCAAGTCCCGCCCTGGGCATTGTTTTTTAAGCGAGGTCGCACATGATCGAATTCTATCCTAACAGCATCTACTACCCGCGCGAGGCGGTAGAAGAAAAGCTCGCCAAGGGCGAACTGAAAAAGACAGAAGAACATCTCATGGGCTGGACCGAGCGCCACCGTGGTGAGATTTGGGACTGCGCCCGCGACGATTCCGACAATCCGACCGACGAAATCCTGCTCGACAACCTGAGGGCTTTGCTCCTCTGCAAGGGCTCGCTGCAGCCCGCGGCCGAGATGGGCGACATCATCAAGGAAATCACCAAGGAAGTGTGGTACAGGAACGAAAACGGCCCCGAGGCACCGGATACGGTCGCCGCGGATTGGCGCGCCAAGTACCTCACCAAGTGGCGTGAAGCACGCATGTTCGAAGCCTTCATCTTGATCGAGAAGCGTTCGGAACAGCTGTTGAAGATCCTGAAAGCTTAGTATTCCGCCATCCAGCGGATAGGAATCCAGAACTCGAGTTTACCGGTGTCGCTCTTCGGGTAGCGCCAGTAATACTGTACGTGGTCCGAAAAAGCCTTCTTGAAGGTCTCGTCGTCCGTATTGGAAAAGACGAACTCGTTGAGCGTAAACTGCCCCAGGGAATCAAGCGTCATGCGGACCCCGACCAAAATATCGTCGGTCCCGGAATGCTTTTTCGAAGAGGAACGGCGGGACTTGCGCAGTTCGCGGAAGTGTTCCGCGGCAAGGTAGTGCAGGCCTGCGGCACGGCCACTCAGGAACTTTTCCAGCTGGGCGATATCCCTGCCGGCAGAATTGTCCAAGATGTAAATGTCCTCGATACCGGGCATCACGACGCGCCCGCTAAAGCCGGCAGGGTCTTCTTCGGGTTCAGGGACTATGGGAACCACCGGTTCGGGGACAAAGCGCGGCACGCTGAACAGCACGTACAGCATTCCCGCAAACAGCAGGAACATCACAATCAGCGGAAAGTTGCGACGGAACATACGCGCCTACTCGATGGACTTGACGCAGAGCTGGAGGGACTTGCGCCCGTTATAGTAGTTCCAGGTCGGTTCAAAAACGATGGAGACCTTCTGGTTCGTACCGATTTTCGACTTGCTCTTGCGGAGGCCGAACGCGATTGCCGGGTAGAGACGGCTACCCGCCTGGGAAATTTCCATCTGGAGGTGGCCGCCACGGAGTTCACGGAGGCGATGCACCTTCACGTCGTCGGCGCGGAACGTCGGGTACGGGAAGTTTCCGCCGAAGGGTTCCATCAAGTCGAAGTATTCAAGGACCGTATGTTCGCGGGTCTGTGCGGGGAACCGCACCGCGGAAGGTTCTACGTTCTGCAGGCCATCGACTACGAGTTCACGCAAAGCAATCTTGATGTCGAAGGAATGGACTTCATCGGTCACGGCGGTCTCGCCGGTGTACCCCTGCTCCCTGGCCGATTCCTCGAGACGTGCACGCAGCTCGTCGATCTTGCTTGCCGGTAAAGAGAATCCGGCGGCATTGGCATGGCCGCCCCAGCGGTCAAAGAGGTCGCGGCATTCGAAAAGCGCCTTGTGCCAGTTGAATCCGGGGACCGCTCGGGCGCTTGCATGCGCAATGCCGTCCGTCACGGAGAGTACCGCGGCCGGGCGCCCGTATTCCTGCGCCAGCTTGGCGGAAACAATCCCGATGACACCTACGTGCCAGTTCTCGCCCGACACGACGAGGACCGTGGGGAGCTTATCGCCATAGACCTTGGCGACCTGCTCTACGGCCATTTCCGTAATCTCGGCTTCTTTCTGCTTGCGGCGGGAATTCCAGTCCTTGAGTTCGGCGAGCAGGGCCGGGGCGTCCTTGCGGTCGCTGCAAAGCAAAAGCTTTAGGGCCGGGTCCGGACGTTCCATACGCCCCGGCGCGTTCAAGAGCGGGGCAATCTTGTACATCACGTCGATGCCACCGACGGGGCTGCCCGGCTTCATCAGGCTCATGTACATCGACTGCAGTCCGGGCCATTCGCTTTTCTGCAACTGGCGCAAACCGGACTTGGTAAAATAGCGGTTTTCAGGAGTCATCTGGACGAGGTCGGCCAATGTTCCGAGCGCGACGAGGTCCAAAAACTTTTCCGGCATGGGGAGCCCGAGTTTCGCGTAGAGAGCGCACATGAACTTGTACGAAACGCCTACCCCGCACAGTTCCGGGTTCGGATACGTATCACCTTCCTGGTGCGGATCGAGCAGCACATCACAGGTAGGGAGTCCTTCGCCGCTGGGCTGGTGGTGGTCCATGACCATCACCGCCATGCCGAGTTCCTTGGCATGGGCGATTTCTTCGTTAGCGGTAATACCCGTATCTACGGTAATCACATAGCGCGCACCGGCTTCGTACATCTCGTCGACCGCAGACATGGAAAGCCCGTAACCGTCGCCAAAGCGGTTCGGCAAGCGCCATTCGGTTTCCACACCGATTTCGCCGAGGCCGCGGCTCAAGAGCGTCACCGAGGTCACGCCGTCCAGGTCGTAGTCGCCAAAGATGAACACCTTTTCGTGGAGGTCGCGGACGTGCAGGATCCATTCGATAGCCCCTTCCATCCCCATGATGCGCATCGGGTCCAGGACATCGTCCTTGGAGCCGCAGAGGATTCGGTTCGCATCGTACGCATTTTTCACACCGCGCGAAACGAGAAACCGCGCCACCAGGTGGGGTATCTTCAGTTCTTGCGAGAGCGTGGATGCGACCAGGTCTTCCATTACCTGCACCCCTCAAAAAGCTTGATGGACAGAGACTGCAGCAGCACCATCGGCGACGTTCGGCGGCTCGCGATGCGGCTCATCGTTTCTTGGACCGTCGCAAGCGCCCGTTCGAGGGCAGGGACATCGACCTGCGGGAACGCATCGATATTCACAAGCGCGGTCGTCGCGGGAATGCGCAGCTTGGCGCCGGACTTCGCACGCATCAAATCGGAAAGGAGGAACGACAGCACCTCGAGGAAGCGGTTCGCCTCGGCGGCATCTTCCAGTTCGGCCTCGGAAAGCATCTCGAACAGTTCGTAGTACTGCGACAGCAGGGAATACTTTACGAACGAGGCGGACATCTCGCACCACCTCTTGCCGGCGCCCACATAGTACAGCGCCTTCCCTGGAGAGCCGACCGCAAGGCCCACCGCATCTTCGGTCACTTCGTCCGGATCGGCGTCTTCGCCCAGCATGCGGATCGCTTCGCTCCGGACTTCTTCGTCGGATAAAGGCAGCAGGTGCAAGGCGAGGCAGCGGCTGCGAATCGTCTGCAGCATCTTTTCGCGGGACGAGGTCGTCAAGATGAAATAGGTGTTCGGCGGGACGTCTTCGAGCGTTTTCAGGAAGGCGTTCGACGCGGAGTCGTTCATGCGGTCCGCCTCGGCCACAATGACGACACGGACGCGGTCGCCCTTGAGCGCAAAGGCCGCGGTCATGGAACGGATGAGCCCGACCGAGATTTCGGCACCGGCGCTGAATATGTCAATGCGGTACGGGTTCTTGAAAATTTCTTCGATGTAGGCCTGCTTGAAATCCTGGACCGTCTTGGCGGAACTCCCCGCGGAAACCTCGTCGGCACTCTTGGCGTGGGCTTCCTTGCTTTCCATAGGGACGACCCAGTTTTCGGTCACGCCCTGGTCGACGGCCATCTTGCAGCCAAAGCAATGCCCGCAGGGCCTCAAGCCCGGGTCGCTGCACTGGAGCGCCTTGGCCACCTCGATGGCCAGCGCCTTCTTGCCGATGCCCACAGGACCGTCAATCAAGATCGCTTGCGGAAAGCGATTCTCACGAAGCGCCGCCATCAGGCGGATGCGCTGTCGTTCCTGGGACACGGGGCCGTTCAGTCGATATTCAATCATTTTTGTTTCAACCACAGGAGAGGATCCACCGTCTGTGTCCCCTCGCTAACTTGGAAATACAATTTAATTCCATTTAAGCTCGCGATATCGCCGACTTCGCCAATTTCTTCGCAATTACGCACCTCTTTCCCTTCCTGGACTCGGATGGACCGCAAGTGTCCGTACACGGAATAAGTGCCGCCCTCATGCTCGATAATCACGGAGGGGCCGCGGCCATCGATTTCGGCGACCATGGCGACGGTGCCGGCGGCAGCGGCGCGGACCGACTTACCGCGCTTACCACGGATTTCGATACCGAGGTTACGCGTGGCGATGTGCAGCACGGGATGTTCCTGCAGGCCGTACTGGCTGATGATTTCGCCTTCCAGCGGCATGCACTTGGGGCCCTTGACGGTCGTAGCCACGGTTGTCTTCGGCTTCGTGACTTCTTTCTTTTCCTTCTTGCCCTTGGCCTTCTTTTTCTTTTCGGCTTCCGCCTTCTTTGCCGCGGCGATTTCCTTCTTGCGCTTTTCCTCGAGTTTCTTGATGAGGGCAAGCATCGTCTTCTGGTTCCGTTCAAACTCTTCCAACGCGCGCCTCTGCATCGCCTTGTCGTGCTTGAGGTTCAGGAGCATCTTTTCCTGGCTGCTCATCTGGCTCACCAGGCCCTTTTCCTCGGCGGCCTTCTTGCTGCGCAACTGGGCAAGGTCCACCAGGTGGGAGGCCTGCTGTTGCCGCATCTCATCGCGTTCCTTGACCATCCGGGTCAGCGTCAAGATTTCTTCGCGGTCCTGGTTCAAGATGCGGTGGACCCAGTAGGCCTGGCGTTCCGGATTGTCTTCTTGGGTAAGCAGGCTGTAGAGGGCCCGCGCTTCCGTATCACGGCCATTTACATACAACGTTCTTACTCGACGTTTCATCACCGCCTTGCGGCTTTCAATCTTGGCATCCAGGGAATCGATGTCGTGCACCAACTGTTCCAGGGCACGCTGGACAAGGGTTTCATTTTTTGAAAGTTCCGTAATGTAGGTACGGGTCTGGTTCAGGTTTTGGTCCAGAAGCGATATCGTATTGAGGACGCCTTTTTCTTCGTTTTCGAGCTGTGCGATTTCCTTACGCTTCTTGGCGAGGTCCGACTCGAGCTTTTTCAAGGCCGTTTTCTGTTCCTTGATCTGCGCATCGGTTTTCTTGGGGGCCCCCAGGGAAATGCCCACGAACAGGCATAGCAACAAGGCGGCAAGGCGGGCGGGGAACGACAACATCACCCTACCTGTTCATTCCGCGTCGCATGCAGGAAGCTTCGGACCGTACGGAAACTGAAATAAGCCGAAAGCGCACTGACCAGCAAGACCACCAGCACCAGCAGGGTGCCAGCACCTTCCATATATGCCCCGACCATCGGAAGCGCCTCTGTAACAGAATTCATGAGCACCAGCAGCAACAGCGAAGCGGCACCGCTGCCCACCAGCCCCTGCATAAGGCCTTCCAATACGAACGGGAATTCAATAAACCCGTAGCTCCCGCCAGCATACTTCATGTTTTCAACCAGGAGTTTGCGGCTCAACAGGGAAAGCCTTACGGAATTGCAGATAATCAGCGAAAGCGTCACGAGCAAAAGGACGCTCAAACATACCGGCCAAAAAACCATCCTGAACTTCCAGGCGGAAATTTTCTCGACCCATTCCACCGGGGCCTGTACTTCCTCGAAAATTCCGATGCGCATGACCGCATTGCGGACATCGATAAGGTCAATCGGGTTTGAACTTTCTTCGTCCAGGCGGATCCTGAAAAACGGCGGGATGGGGTTCCCTTCCACCAGTTCCAGCATTTCTCCGTCAAAGTGCCTCCGGAAGTCGGCCAGGGCCGAATCCGCGCTCACGTACTCGACCGAATCGATATGCTTCATGCGTTCCAGGTCGTGCCTGATGACGGCTGCAGAATCTGCGGGGATTTCGCCCGGAAGGAAGGCCTCTACGGAATAGAGGGATTTTTCGGCCTCCAGTAGGCGGACAACGCCGCAAAGCGCCACCAAAGACGACGCCAGCAGTAACGAACAAAGAAATATCGTGATGAGCGACGGCAGAATAACCGTGCGTTGCTGTTTCCAACCGCGGAAAGATTCCGCTATTAAGTAGCCTAGCTGTCCGAACACGTCTGGAATATAATTATTTTTTAAGGGGTTCTTTACAAGGCAATTATGAAACACCTCGGATTAAAGATAACGGCATTCATCTTCGCCATCGCGCTGTGGCTGTACGTCATGTCCTTCAACACGTTCCAGATTACGATGGACGTCCCGGTCAGGTTGGTCAAGTTACCCGAAATGCTCGCGGTCGCCTCCAAGCCTCCCCAGACAATTTCCGTGACGGTCGAAGGCGAAGCGTTCAACTTAATGCGTATGCGCAGCCGCATCAACCTCGGGGATTCCTCTGTCGCCTCCATCGTCATCGACCTGCAAGACGCCGAACTCGGAGCTTCGCGCAAGCACATCTACGCCAGAAACTTTGTCGCCCCGAACTTCCCGAACATCCGCTTCGTGGAACCGGACAACCAGCTGCTATTCATTGACCTTGAACTCGACACGCGCATTGAAAGGGAAATCCCCATCCATTCCAACGTCACCTTCAGCACGGCACCGGGCTACCTGCTCGCCGACGAACCGGAACTTTCGCCCAACTTCGTCTCCGTTTCTGGCGCCCGCAACGCACTCACGCGCATTTTCGAAATACCGACCGATTCCATCCATTTCGATACGCTCAAGAAGAGCCAATCCATTTCGGTGCCGCTCAACTTCAGCCAGTTCCCCGCCTACGTGACGCCTAGCGATTCCAGCATTTTCATCAACGTGAACGTCCAGAAAGTCGCCACAAAGGAATTCACCAGCATTCCCGTTCACCTCATCGGCCGCTACGACAAATCGCTCGTAAGCCTCAAGCCCGACTCCGTGACCGTCAAGATTACCAGTGGCGAATCCATCCTGGATTCCATCACCAATGACAACCTGGAACTGTTCATCGAATACAACCGCTTCGCCATCGAAGACGTCGATAGCCTCGCGCCGACC
>Ga0326511_10002162_pt1 | contig 16116 bp, 6 predicted proteins | sample 0_2496_0518_D_FD_203701 | JGI IMG/M metagenome (GOLD analysis project Ga0326511, IMG submission 203701) | Bovine rumen microbial communities from UC Davis, California, United States - 0_2496_0518 | ecosystem: Host-associated > Mammals > Digestive system > Stomach > Rumen | place: USA: California...
AAAGTCAGTGGTTGGTTTTTTACCCCTTCATTTCGTTACAATCAGCTCCGAATTACCCCAATTCTGCGAAATAAAATGCTTTTGTCAGTGGTAGTGTTCGCAAAACATACGCATGGTTCACCATGAGCAGAGAAGTGGAAGTTACAGGTCTTAACATGACTGCAACCGTTCCCGAAGATTTACAGATTTCGCTCGGTACGATTGGTACAGCGGCTGGTACTCCTGAGACATCAGAAAGTGGAAAATCGCTTGCTAACAGCAATGGTGTCTTAGTAAAGAGTAGTTCAGCAGATAACGCAAGTGACGGCAATGTTGCTGCACCTACTTTGAATGCTTGGGACTGGTCTAACAGTGCAGATATAAGTGCTTATTATGATTTTGGCAGATTAATGCCAGCATCTTCCTATGACGGCACAGAAATTTACTTTACACCTGATGCAAGCGGTGTTGGTAAAACTGTAAAGGCTAATGCGAATTATATTAAAGCTACAAATAAACTTGCTACTGTAAGTGATAGTGGAACAGGAACAAATAAGACATACAAGGCTACACTTCATGCCCTTACAGCTGAAAGAGCTGAAACTACAAGTCCAGACAATTGGAAAACAGCAACTTATGTTCAGGCTGACACCTACAACAAGACAAATGATGACGGATATTATGTAGATGTTCCTGTATGGATTAGAACTTCGTCCAATGCAGCTGTAAATCTTTCTGTTGATGGCTATGTAATTCCCGGAAATGTTGTTGATAAAACAAATGGTGATACTCAGACACAGCTTGAACTTTATAGAGCAGTTAGAGTTGCACTTCTTGATGGTGAAGATGTAACTGCAAATAATGATACAGGTGCTGTTAAGTGTACGGCTGGTGATGCTGCTGTTGCGAGTGGAAATAATATCATTCCTTTGAAAGATGCATGGTCTAAAGATGGCACGACACTTGTTTCGGCGACTTCAACTGCGACAGATACAACAAAGTATAAGCAAACTGATTTGAAGGCTTTGAACGCACCTTTCTCTTCTACTAAATCTATCCTTGATTCGTTAAACTACAAGAGAACTACTGTTGGTGTCAGTGACATGGCAGATACTGATTTGTATGGTGTTTCTGCCCTTGGAACTGCTACTGAATTTACTGATGGCACTTCGTATACTCCTGCAACCTATACCAAGTATACTGCTATTACTCCTACAAGTGCAGCCTCTGGTTGGTCTAATGTTGCTACTATTGCAGGAAGCACAACAGGTGGCAATTATGGCGAAGCTAAGAAGCTCATAATCCGTGTATGGCTCGACGGCGAAGACAAGGAATGCTGGAACGACAACGCAGGTCAGGACTGGGCTATCTCCCTCAAGTTCTCTAAGATTGAGACTGCTGCTTCTGCTCCAGTAGGTCCATAACGGCTAATTTAACATAATCTAACTAAACGACTACACGTCCCCCTCCCTCATCGGAGGGGGATTTTCAACCCCACAAACTACTGACCGTATCCATTGAAATACTGTGAAATTCATGTGAAATTATGCAGAAAAGCCCGAAAACCTCTTGAAAAAATCTGTGTTTTGTGCTATAATGAAGTAAGACTATCATACATTATTATAACATAACTGTTTTCGTGTTATATGAGATGAATTCTATACGATAAATAGAGCGTTACGGAGGTGAGCCGGAGATGAAAGCAGAAAAATTTAATCATCCATTGCTGAACATGATGAACAGTCCGTCTTCGGCTGCCGATGTGTGGACGAGAAAACAGCCGGAGACAGACACAGAAAACAAAGAATCTGTGGGTGATGTGAATCTTCCCCCTGTTCACACTTATGACGAATTGAAGAAAATTCGCAGGGATGCTTATATCAAGATGGTCGCAATAATCGGGGTTGTCGTTACTGCACTGGTTTTCGGTTCGGTGGCTTGGTTCACTCAAAATAGAGAAGTTGAGGGAGCAGGGGTGCAGATGACTGCGAGCGATTTGCCGTTTGAAGTGGCGGTTTCTTCACCCTATGAAAATTCTCCTGATTACAGCAGTCTTTTAAGGACACAATTCTTTTATGATACTTCCGTTCATGAAACAGGTGGAAGTGTCGGAGAAATTAAATGCCTTATGGTAGATAATACTGCGGATTCATCTAATCCCATGCGTGGGTTACAACCTGGTTCTTATGGAACACTGACATTTCAAATAAAGCCAAAATCTGTTGGAACTTATGAACTGCATTTCGATGTTGATGTAACTGGATATCATGCAGAATTTCAAACAGGTGATGATGGAGTATTAAATCCAAGTCAGCTTTTAACTAAAACAGTAGATGATGCAGAAATTCCTATTTTTTATTCCCTTACTGATTATGCTGAAATGCAAGGTGATAAAATCACTGAATTGGAGGCAAAAGACAGTTCGGCTTTGACATCATCAGAAAAGGAAACACTTGCTATTGCAAGGGAAGATGTTACAGACTGTCCAAAAGCAGCAAGTTTTTTGAACGGGCATATTTTGTTTTTTGAAAACTGGAACAGTAGTTCTAAATACTATTCTGATTTTATTGAACCTGAAACAGGTTTTGACAGAACATATACATTTACAGCATCTGATGTAGCTGGAACGATGAGTACTGAAAGACAAGAACAGCTTGCTGTTACAATCTACTGGATATGGCCTAATACATTCAGCCAGATGATGTTGGATAACGGACATAAAAATTTAGGCGAACAGGATTTGGCGATGTTCAGCAGTTCTCAGACTGCTGATGCAGAAACAGGGAAAACGCCCCGTGAAGAACTGATAGATTATATTTGTGCAAATAACAGCTATTTTTTTGAAAGTACAAATTCTATTTTTTCAGATACAACAGATGAGAATACAGGTGAAGTTATTACTGCTTCATCAAAAATTCAAGCTCAGATTCAGGCACTTTCACAAAATCCTGACAATATTATTGCGTTGGGAAACGGATATAACAATGCCGACCAGATTATCGGTGAGAATGTACAGATATTGTTTGCTGAAATTAAAGTAAGTACAGAATGATTTACAGAAAGGAGACGGTTATGAAAACAATTTTATCAAAATTCAAAGAGCTGTCTCTTCGTGAAAAAATCGGGGCGAGTATTGCATTTATGCTTACAATTGCTCTTGCAATTACAATTCCGGCAGCTGCATGGTTTACAAAGCAAAGAAAACTTGCGGATTTGCAATATGTAAATTCTCCGACAAAACTTTATATTACAGCCGGACACGGAGAGGAAGCAAAATATATTGACCTTTCCAATGTACAGGTAACTGCCACAACAGATAATGCAAAATATTATGTGTTTGCTGTTACAGGAAGCAATGCTGCTTACTACAATCTTCAGTTTGCCTATACGACCAATAACCAATTTGAATATTTTTTATATCCGGCTCAAGAACATGAGGGAAATGCCCCTGCCAATACAGCAATGCCATATGTCTCTTATACTGCCCATAACGATACTGGTACTGACGGAAATTTTTATTACACCATTGATACATCTGTCATTAACAATAGTAATTCTTCGGATGTTTCCAGTTACAAAATCTCAACCGGAACAATAATAACAAGACAAGAAACATCCAGCACCATTGCAAGCGTATTTTTAAACCAAGAAGGTACACTCATCAAAGCAGATAAAGAAGATGATTTGCATGAAGATACTTATGGAAAAAATTTTAGTACTGCGCAGGTGCAGGACTGTGCTGAACCGTTATATTGGCAGGTTCGCAATATTAAATCCGGTATGAATCCTACAACAAGAGAACTGAAAGATTATTATATTCTTGAGGTAAACTGGGAAAAGACAAAGGCAGAATTTGCAAGACAAGACATTCCTTTTACTGATAACGGAGAAACAGATGTTATCTATATTTCTGTAGCAAGCGGAACGAGTGGTGCCTAAGTTCTATACAATTTTAAGAATTAAAGGGGTGAGGACACAATGAAAGAAATATACAAAAATTTTCTGAAAAAATACTGGATTGTAATATGGCTTCTTGTGACCTCTCTGTCATTAGTTTCAGTAATTGTCACACAGGCGGCATATAACAAAACAAGTACTGTAAAAAGTGTTGTTGCAAGAGTGGGGACGGTTGGTAAGCATTTTTCTTCCAATTATCTTCAAGCAGGCTCAGATATGGTAAATGTTCCTATGTATGTCAATGCAGAAGATACTGAGCCAGGAGATTACATTCGTATTTTTAACTATCCATATGGTAACCCAGGAGACCCATATTACAGGCAAATTACATATACTCTTTCAATGAAACTTGTTTACTATAATTCCAATACTGACAGGTATGAAGCAGCTACAGCAGAAATCGTTGGTGACAGATATATTACTGCAACCCTCGATGGTTCAACTTATACATTCGGAAAAGATGAAAATGGCTATTCAAATCTTGGTGATACATTTACTCCGGTTACATCTGCTTTAGCAGGTGCTACAGCATCTACAGACAGTATGAAATTAACATATAGCACCAATCAAGTATCGACTTTGTCATCTAATACAGCATTACCAGCACAGCCCAAATTATATCTTGAAATTACAGCAAAACCGACTCCTGAAAACACTTATCTTGATTTGGAAACAATACAGGCGAGAATCGATTTGAAACTGAACGGAACTGTTATTCCGGTTACATGGAGCGGATATTTCAATGAAACTGCATCAAGTCCTTCATTACTAGAAGGGTTTAATTATGTGATTGCTGGTGTAGGCTCTGGAAGTATTACATTATCATGGAACAGTGATTATGTGGAATTAAATCAGAATTTTATTACAGAATTAGGACTTACTCCTCCGGCAGGAAGTGGAAGAAAATCAATTACATTTCCTGTTGATTCCAATACAGTCAGCCGTTATGATACACAGTTTTACTGGACAGGTGCGCAGGGGACTGATATTACATGGAATGATATGGGGACTTTAAAGGGCAGTGATGCTAATACAAATTCCAGTGCATATGTTATCTGCACTTTTACTGAAATAACTTGAATCAGCACAGTTACGTGAAAATGACTGGTGCGTGTGATAATGATAGGAGAATGGCTATGAAAAGAGAAAATAATAAGCCAAAAATCATAAATCGCTTAATTAGTGCAGCAGTTTCTGTTGCACTAATGGTAACAGGTGTGCCTTTTCCAGAATTTTCAGGCGGATTTCATTTTCAGAAAAAAGAAGTTTTAACAATATCTCCTGTTATTGCAGAGGATACAATTCCAGCAGGGATTACAGAAAATTTATTTGACCCAAGCACAGAAATTGGGATTACTACTCCAGAACAATTGAAAAATTTTGCATGGTGGTATAATACCTATGCACCAAGTACAGCAATCAATGTAAGTATTGGAATCACGGATACAGTAACATATAATGGTGTCAGTTATATCAATCTTCGTGATGGCTTTACAAGTATCGGAACAGATGAAAAACCATTTTATGGAACAATTAAATTTACATCTGGTTCAGCAGATACGTTTTCTTTAAGAGTACCGTTATTTGGGACAATTCATCAAGGTACTGCAATTATAGATGAAAATAACAGCTCTCGTGAAATTCAATTTCTTTGTTCGGAAGCTTATACGGGCGATACTTTAAATCTTCCTGTTACTAATATATTGGCTAGTAAAGTTGTAAACCCTAATTCTTCCGCTACATTACCGCTTGAATTAAAGGCAACATTACTTTATACGCTGAATGTTGGTGATGATAGTATTGCAACAAGAAATATTTCCGGAATGATTGGCACAATTGAGGAAAATGCTTCTGTGAAACTTACTTTGACCAATGATGCTTTTGGTCAGACAGATTATAGTCGTTTTGTCAATGTAACCGGTTCTGGTTCAATTGGTCTGCTTTGTAGTGAAATGAAGGAAAATTCCTCATTGGAAGCAAATATTCTTTCAGGAACGAATAACAATTATTCTGTCACCAGTTCAGATGGAGCAGCAGGCGGACTTGTCGGAAAAATGAATACTGGTTCTAAGCTGATTATGCCTACTGCTGACGGTGCAAATGCTGGATTTAATGGACTTACACAAGCTATCAACGGAACATATGCAGGCGGTTTGGTTGGTTATGCCGAGAATGCATATGTTGGCACGACAGTGCCTGCAACTATGTATCCTATTTCAATGATAGTTGGTTCATCTGTAAAGACTACAAGTACTACTTTAAATGGTAGCAGTGGAAATGGTCAATTGTTTGGATATTATAAAATTTCAGATGTTACTATTCCAGCAGTTATGGAAGGGGAAACCGTAGTAACTCCAGAAGTTGTCAGCAAAAACTGTACCATTACGCTGGACAGCTTATCCAATATGCCTGTTAAAGCTATAAAGGGAAATGCTGGCGGTTTAATAGGTGAATTGGAATTTGCCTCTACTGCTGAAACGTCAGCGGCTGACAGTCCTGTATTCACAATTAACGGTGGAGCAGGTGTCACAGATACCAGTGCAACAGGCACAAAAAATCTGACTTTAAATTTTTCAGGAAGCAATAATGGCGGATTGATTGGTGTATACAAAACCGCTGATTTGAAAAATACTCTTGAAATTACAAATGTGTACACATCACTTTCAGGTACAAGTAATGCCACTGTCGGCGGTTTAATCGGAAAGATTGATGATACTGATTCTGCTGCATATGTGAAAATTGAAAAAGCACATACTGAAGGAAATAAGGGCGGTGGTTTCATCGGCACAGCTGGAAGTACAGATACCAAGGGAGCTTTTATAGATATATTGGATTACAATAAGGTTAATGGTGGAAGCACAGGAGGACTTGTCTGCTCTCAGCCGTATGGTGTACTGCGTTTAGCCGGTGTTACAGATTTAACCAGCCTGTCTTCTGGAAGTATCATTTTGAACAGCCGTGATACAACTCTTGTTTATTCAAACGGAGACGGAAATGACAGTACATGGACATTAAAACGACCTAATATCAGTAGTGATGATATTGGTACATGGGGTGAAGTGTTCCGTCTGACGGGTATCATTGATGAAACAACTTTCAGTTCTGCACACACAGTCAGCATTCCTGCTGCTCCTGTTTCGACAGAAAATACTAATATCACAACATTGGCGGATTTTGCAAAACTTGCATTGAATATTCAGCATAACACAACTAACTCTGGTTCGCCTTTGATTACAGATACTACAAACACAAGCAAAAGTAGTAATATTCTTAACTCTGATATTTATCTTAACGGAACATTTGACCTTTCAGGTACAGGCATTACAGGTCTGACAAGAGACGGTGGAAGTTCCGAACAGGTATTTACTGGAAATCTTACAGGCGGAACGATAAATCTCGCAGTCGGTGAACATTATGGAAATAATGAACTTACTGAAGGAAATGGAAGAATTTATTCTCATCGCTGGAGTGGTCTGTTTTCAGCAATTCAAGGGGCAACTATCAGCAATGTAACTATAACAGGTACTTGTGATAAAAAGCCCAATGGCAGCGATGATAATTATTTCGGTGGTTTGGCTGCTGTGTATGAAGGCAGTGATGCAACTAATCTTACAAATGTAAGCAGTTCGGTAAGTTGTAATATCAAATCTGGAAGTAAAGTCGGCATTATTGGCGGTATCATCGGTGGAGTTTACAGTACTACAACTGGTGAATTATCATTTAATGGCTGTTCCAGTACAGCGACTATGACAGACGGCACAGGACAGGATAATTATTTCGGCGGATATATTGCATATGTAAACCGCAGTTCAGATGCAATCACAATTAACTTCGGCAATACTTCTCAATGTACCATTGGGGGAAGTTATACAAATTCATCAGCAAAGGCACGCCCGATTTACGGGGGGCTGATTGGTGCTGTTCGTGGAACAGATGCACACAGCATTGCAACTACTATCAATATAGATGATGTTGCTGTCAGCAGTCTTTCAGTCACAGCTTCTTTGAATGGTTCATCTCCGAACGGTGCAGGTGGTTTATTGGGGTATGCATGGTATGATGCAGAAGTCAATATTCCAAAACTCTCTGTTACTGGTTCTTCTGTTACCGCAACTGGAGGAGCTGGAAATCTGGGCGGTTTAGTCTATGCTGCAACAGGTCATTGGACTGTTTGTGGTTCAGGTACAAATGATACTGTAACATTCGCAAGTTCAACCCTCACGGGAGCTGGAAGTCTTGGACTTCTGGTAACAAGGGCATTCAATGAAGTATCTCTCGGAAGTGACAGCACTACAGACAGTGAAGCTCATACCGCAGATAAAAACTCTGCACTTTACCTTGAACTTAAAAATCAGGCTAAATATGACTCGTCAGGTGTGACAGTTTCAGGTGCAACAGTTTTTGACGAATTAGTTGCCTATTCCAAACACCCTGATAAAGATATTACTGAAAATGATGGTCATGCTATTGTTTCTATCAATACAGACGGAGCTGGTACAGGTGTCATAATGAGTGGCTCTGCTTGCAATACCTATCAGAATAAAAATAGCTATAGTATTAAGAAAAACAGCAATACTCGTTATTATTATAATCTTGATACAATCCGTGCAAAAGCAAGTAAAACAGATGCAGAAAATTTCTTGCTCTGGAGCGTTAATCGTTATGCACATTCAAGTATTAGAAGTAATTTCCCATACACAACACCGACAGGGACAGGAACTTTCAGTCTTGATATGAATGGATTGTCTTATTATACAATTGACTATGATAGTACTTTTCCATATAGTGGAAAGAATTTTTCTATTAAATTCTACAATAAAGAAATCGAAGATGGAGAAGCAGGCACTGGGAATTCTGACGGCACTGTCCGCAGCACTGTAGATTCAGATTATCAGCATTATATGATGCATTGTGGTATGTTCCGAAATGCCGGTGCAAGCACTGTTTCAGTCGGAAGTATCACTGTTTCTGGTAATGTCGGTAAATATAATAGCGGTTCTGGTTTTATTATCAGTGGTCAGCTCGGCGGAGATGCTGGAATAAACTCTAAATTTTCTGCTTCTGGTATCACACTTAATGGAGCATATGTTAATGATGGTTCAAGTGGATACGCTCCTATGATAATTAACAAAATCAGAAAAAATACTTCTTTGGATATTAAAAATGTCCGTTCTTCAAATTACTTGGATAAGACTGTAGCTACAGTGATTGACCCTGAAACAGGTAACTCTGTGGCGAATAGTTGGTATGCAGCATCAAGTCTGATTGGTGAAGTTGGTGATTCAGGTGAATCGGACAGTAACATGAACCTTGAATTTTCAAGTATTGCACTCGATGCAAGAAAAACGGCTGATGCTATTTCAACGGATTTCAATAGTATTTATGGTTCTCATCGCTCTATATTTAGTCATTCCAGTTTATTGGAACACTATATTTACAGCGGCACAGATTCCAAAGGCGTTTATAATTACCGCTGGGAAGAAGACTGGACGAATATTGAAAATGCATCAAATCCCCATCTTGTCACTTATGGTGCTGAAATTGACAATACTGTTGACAACATAGATGAAAACAGCATCAGTGAACAGCTTTATTATTTCGGTTACTTTGAAAATCTCTTTACTCATCCAACAAATAAAAATGCGACATTTAATAAAGATGGTGCTGATAATGCTGCAAAATATGCCAATAAATACGGGGCATTTGCAACTAATTTCTATCCCTATGTGTATAATATTGGAAGTACCAAAGGCGATAATATTCATGAACTGCGTGTCAATATGCCTGTTGCTGACCTGACACAAGGCTGTGGCACTTATAATGACCCTTATGTAATATCTGACGGAAAACAGCTTTATGCAGCTGCAAGCCTTATTGCGAATAAAAACTTTACGGATACAACATTTAAAATCAATTTACCAATAGATAGTATCACAGGAAATTTGCAATGGTGTGACCCTGCTACAGATGATGATACTTCAGAACACAAAACATTTCAGTTAAATACTGCTTCTACTCCGCAATTTGCAAACGGAAGCAAGACTTGGGATAGAAATGCTGTCCGCAAATATCTTGCAGGGGCTTATTATCTGATTGATGGAAATATTACATTACCAAGTGATTTTTCCGGCTTGGGTGCTGGAACAGATGAAACTACTAATTATGACTATGCATTTCGTGGTGTGATTGTAGGAAAGGACATCAGTACAACGGAAACCCCAGTATATCCAACAATTACTCTCACAAATGGCGTTCCGTTTGTAGAAAATAGCAATGGCTGTGTTATCAAGAATCTTGAATTTACAAAAGGAGCATTTACATTTGGTACTCAAACAGAAAAGGCTGAATTTCTGTATAACGGTGGCTGTAAAGCATATGGCGGTATTATCAACAAAATTATGGGCGGTGATAATATCATTGACCATGTTGGTGTTACAATGAATGCGCCTACCAATGCCACCAGTACTTATGAACACACAATTCCTGTTGGTGGTTATGTCGGGGTTGTCTTCAATGGCGGTCTGTTTTTCCGAAATATGGATACTGTCACAAATAAAACAGGTATCGCTGCTTATAAGACAGATGCAAATAAAAAATACCTCTACCGCAATCCGATTATTGGCAGAGTGCTGAATGGTTATGCTGTCTGTGAAGACTGTGATTCTCTTGATAATGGTGACAAAAATTACTATATTTCTCATTTGGATTCTACAGATACTAATAAATTGACTATTACAAGCAATTCTATCACGGCAAATGATGCACAGTCATGGTTTGTATTGTCGCTTTTGGTGAACAGCGGAACAATGTCAGATAAAAGCCCGTATATCAATGAAAAATCAAAAACAAGACACCTTGGCAGTTATGATGACGTTGGCTGTCTGAATACAAAAACATCTTCTACAATTTGTGATGCGGATAAGGTGATTTTCACAGCAGGAGCTGAAACAGGCAATGTCGTTCCATATCTCATGTACAAATATACTACCAATCAGGCAACATGGCTAAATACATCAACAGGATATGCTATCACAATGGGCGGTGGAACTTGGAATCTCCCAAAAGGTTATAGAGGAATTGGGGGATTTAATGGATTTGATACAGGCTCTGCAATTGATGGTAGTGTATCAAAAAATTGTAATAACACTTGCAATATCAAAGTTAGTGGCATCACGGGCAATTCTACAACAATAAATTTGGATATGAAGCATTTAGGATATCGGCATGAAGTGAAAAAAGAAAATGGTTCTTATGCTGTTACTCAGGATAATTATTCAACGACAGAAAATGGATTTGGTTTGTTTAATCTATTTTCACCTTCAAAAGATGGAGTAACTGTTGAGAATATAACTCTATCTGGAACGGTTTATTCAGATTATGTAGATAAGGACACAGGTGAAGTATTTCATGCTTATCCTGATAGTAAAAATAATTGGAATGCTTATTATGCTTGGACAATCACAAATAGCAGAAGGTTGTCCACGGGAATGTTTGCTGGTGCAAAACCAGATTCCAGTAAAACACTAAAGGTAACATTATCAAATGTTTCTTTAAATAACGCTTCTGTTCACTCAGGGAAACATTCAGGCGGATTTATTGGAAACGCTTCAAATGTTACACTTTCTGCGTGTCCAGCCACAAATGTTAGTTCTTTTGGACGAAGTAGTGTCGGCGGCTTGATTGGATATGCAAGTGACAGTTCCAAAGTAAGTGGTGCAACAGGAGGTACTGCTGTAACGATCAATGCTGTAACCGAGCAAGCAAAAGGATACTCAAATACTACTGGTAAGGAAGGTACTCTGGTGTTGGCGGACTTGTTGGGATGAGTACCGCAATCACAATTGAAAATATTAATCTTTCTTCTGTTGCTGGAGGATTGGTTCAGTATGATAATCTCGGAAGTGATGACAGCTCTTATGTTGGTGGAATACTTGGTATGAGTCGAGGCGCTATTACTATTCAAAATTGCAGTGTTAATCAAGTTTCCGCACTTGGAACAGCTAACAGAGTTGGCGGCTTGGCAGGAGGTACACTGGGTAATCAAACGCTTACAGCAACAAATGTTACAATTGACGGAAGAGGTACAGCTACTCTTACTTGCACTGGAAAGGAGTCTGTCGGTGGCGTTATTGGATATGCATCCGCAAAGGTTTCCCTTACAGATGTCATAATCAAGAATTACACCATGCAAAAGTATGACATAAATGAGAGTTCTGCCAATGCAATGGGTGGAGTTGTTGGTTCGCTTTACTCTGATTTAGATATGAAAAATGTACTAATCACCAACTGCACTCTTGAAAAAATTGGTGCATCAGGTTCAAATCTCAACTTAGTAGCAGGAGGAATAATTGGAAGGGTAAGTACAGTTACTATTCAGGGCTATAATGTTGTATTACGCGACATAAGCGTTAACAACACACTCGATAGTGATGGCAAATACAAAGGAAACTTTATAGGAAGCGGCACACCAACAAATTATAAAATTGTAGGCTTGTCATTACAAGGAAGTTTACCTACTAACAAGTTAATAAACGATACTATCACAAATCCAACAGCTGCCAGCTCTAATAACAAATATATTATTTTCTCCAATTATAAAGGCACAAATCTTCCTACGGCAAGCACCGCAGGTACAGGAAGCGCACCAAAATTCAATGATGTAGCTGTTTCTATGGTAGATGTAAAATCTCCTTATGCAACAGTCAATCCAAGAGTTACTATTGATTCCGCCGATACTCCTGCAAACGAACTCACTGGTGATGGCATGGCTGTCAATGCAAATTCTCTCCCGATTAAAACAATTCTGACTGATATGCAGAAAACTGGAACGGAAAAGCCCAATTATGCTTATACAGTATCTCCCTTGCAGACAAATTTCACCAATGCACTTTCTGATTTCAATGCCGAATTTACTGATGCAAACCTTACAAATAATTTCGCTGTTCTGCTGTTAGAATCCTTGAATCATGATACTTCTGATAACTTGATTAATAGCTATTTACAGCTTATTACAAATACTAATTATGATTTCGGCAGTGATTTGAATAGCGTTTATAAAGTAGACATCTACAGGATGGAATATAATAAGACTACAAAAAAATTTGAGAAAAATACAACAGATGTTCATCTGAAACGAGATACAACAAATAAACAGTTTTACATGGCAGGTGGTGATGATGTCGATACTGTTGATACTACTAAGCCAACATTCAGCTTAATTGATATTACGTTCTTTGACCCTACTTCTACCAGTAAAGCAGCATATCATGTATATGTTCCTGTTCTTACTAAGAAGATGCTGAAATACAAATTTGAGCTTGCAACTGGTTCAGGGACACCATATGAACCGAGCTGGTATCAGACAAATAACCGTTTTACAAGTGGTATTTTAGCAGAAAATATCGGTTCTCCAGGCACATTGTATTTCAAGTACACCTATCAAAGAACAAAAAAAGAATGGCAGGACGCTTTGAATTATGGTGAAAATTTCCTGAGTAATTATAATAAGTCTTTGGAAATGACACCAGTAACCAATAATACTGTAATTAAAGAACTGCCAGCTGAAACAAAACTGATTCTTGTAGATGCCAACCGAAAAGGAAAGGCTTATTATTCTACAATGGGAACAGCTTATAGCAATCATACTTTAAATCTTTCTCAATTCACCAATTTTGAGCCAATCCAAATCAATGACCTAATTTACATTACAGCCGCTCAAAGCGGTAGTGGAGAATATTTGGAATACAATGAAGAAAGAGATGGTACAGATAAACCTGCTACAGTAGAAGCCTACTTAAATGGAACAAAAACAAAATTCCGACTTGCTAATAATGACAGCGGTACAAAATATCACTTAACCGTTGTAGACAGTATGGAAAACAAAGATGCTGCTACTCATCCGACAAGTGATGATACCACTATTGAATTAGAAGAGCGATATTATTTATCTATTTTTACCAACAAGGAAAATTATAGAACAGCCTCCACAAGTAATGAAACTGGTGAAAGTACTGAACCTGAGAATATCGATACACGTTTACTTTATGATGAAGCAATTCATTATTTCACAGTTGGTTCTGGACGTTTAGTGCCAACAAATGGTCTTTCTCCTACAAAATATGTTGAGTCACAGATGAAACAAGTTTTGTTTGCAAATTTGTTTAATCAGAACAATGTAACTTATCAAACATTGAAAGTGAATTCAACGTCCAGTATTAATCCTGAAGAAATTAACAGTGTCAATAACAGTGTAAAAGTTTCTCTCAATGCAGATATCAGTTTGACAAACAACGCAAACAGCTTGCTTGGCACACAATTGACTACAATTTCCATCTACCAAAGTTTTCTGGTTTATCTTACTAAAAATGACAGCAATGAACATACACGAGCAATTCAGGGTTCTCCGACTGCTGCTGCAAACATTACAATTAGCTCCAGTAATGAAAGTATTACACCACAAACTTTTCAAGCTAATGCCACAAATTCTTATGCTTCTGTTGGTATGGACTATGTAGAAGTTGCATCAAATGCTCCGCTTGGCACTTACATCAATAATGGTAATACTGCAACAATTCAGGCAGATGTTTTAGTTCAATATGAACTGCCTGCACAACAAAAAGCACAATTTCCGTCACATACAGGAAATCCAAGTGATGACCAAAATAAATATGCAGAAGTTTCTGCATATTCTAACCTTGGATTTGAGCCGGGAAAAACAGCACTTAGTAAAAATCAAAAATTAGCAGAGCTTGCTGGAAATGGAAATAATTACCATTATTATATCGTTTCTCAAGAAGACCCGTTGCTGAATTATTATGCTTATGCATCAGATGGCAGTCAGTTTGGGCAATTGGGAATTAATGCAAATGATTTACCTGATAACACAGGAAAAGTGCATATCACTACGGCAGCAGATTTTGATATTAGACCGATAGCGTCACAGGTTGCAGAAGCAAACTATGTGAAATTTACGTTAACATTGCAACAAAAGAAACAAAAAGATACATTTAATTATAGTGAATATCAAGTCGTTGATAATATAAAAAAATATCTTTACAATGTGCAGATGAATTTAGAAGGTGTCGAAAAGACTGAAACAGTTGAAAATGGAAATACAATATCCTATACTTTCATTGTTCCACGTGCAAATGTTATTGCTCTTGATGAAAATACATCTGCTACAAGTAATTATATGAAACTTCCTATCAGTTTTGATGTGTATACAGGTTCTGATGCTTCTGTTGACGAAAGTGGAAATACTCTAAATTCATTTGAAAGTCGTGGTTTGATGTATGCTAACTATAAAATAGCTGTTTCAGCAGAAATGCTTATTAGAACAACTACTAATGAAACTAGCAGTGATAGTATTGTTGGTAAGAATGCAACAGGAGAACTGGTTTATACTAATGCAAAACTTTTAGGGGATTATATCAAATAGTTGCTCGTCAAAAACTCCCAGCGACCGCAAAGAGGAAAATACCCTCCAAGCGGTCGCTGGGATAGCGGCGGCGATTTATGAATTTAAACCGATAAATTATTTTATAATTGCAAACTACTTTATAGAGTAGATGAGAAACTGTGAGAAACTGCGATTTAGTCTATGGAGTGCGCTGGATTACATTGGAGTAAGTTAGAGTGAATTAGTGGCAGAAAGATTTAAACGCTCTCTGCCATTATTCTTGCGGGTGACGGTTTAGCGATTTAAAGTGTTAAAATAGCAACAAAAGGAAAATCACGTCTGCCTCCAATTAGAACTGATGCGTAGAATTGTGCTGGCAGCCCCCAATTTTCTAATCCCGCATCAAAAAATTCACAGTAAGGCACAATTGTGTGCTACTATATGCAACTGTGCCTTACTGTGTAAAACTGTGGCAAAGGAAATAAATGCACTCTGAAAAACCGATGGAATGAAAAAAACTATACCACAGGTTTACTTGACATTCTCTCAATACTGTGCTATAATAGAGACATCAAAGGGAGACACTCCCTCACAGGATTCTAACTAATGAAAATAAGTGTATGAAAGGGTGAAAACAATGAACACTATCATGAACAATGCAAAGCTGAATAATAGTCAGTATGTCTTTGAATATCAGCAGTTTAGCTTTTTCCAGTATCAGGAGGAAAGCTCCGTTGTGCTGCACCAAAGACGTACAAGTGCTTGTTCAGGTCACCTGATTT
>Ga0326511_10002163_pt1 | contig 16115 bp, 14 predicted proteins | sample 0_2496_0518_D_FD_203701 | JGI IMG/M metagenome (GOLD analysis project Ga0326511, IMG submission 203701) | Bovine rumen microbial communities from UC Davis, California, United States - 0_2496_0518 | ecosystem: Host-associated > Mammals > Digestive system > Stomach > Rumen | place: USA...
TCTGATAGGTTTCTTTCACAAAGTCCTTGAGTTCTTTCTTTTTCATGGGAATCATTCTGAGTTCACAATCTGTTTCCATGTAATATCCGTCATTTTCTTCAAAATAAACCGGGTAGATGATACCGTCATAGCGCATGAGAAAATAAACGCTTGCCATTTCATGGACTTCATACTGTCCGAAATTGAACCGGCTGAGATATTCCTGCAATTTCTGACGAGTGCGGAATTTCCGGAAATGTTCGGGATTCAGAGCCTGCACAGGGTACCAGCCCGGCACGAGTTCCTCCCGTTCCTGAATTTCGGCTTTTTTTCTTTGTTTTTCTGGATTCATGAAATTCACCTCATTATCAGAAAAGCCCCTGACGGAACAGGAGCTTTGAGCATTCCAAAAAAACGGCAGACAATTCTGTGACATGCTCCCGGGATTTTTTATAGTCCATTGGAGCTTAAAAACCGAGTTAAAAGGAAGCCACATGAAAACCCTGCCCGACTTTCGCCGGGGTCTGGGAAACCGGGAACGCCTGCCGTATTTAAAAAATTCAACAGACAAATCCGCGACAGACTTTCCGTCTTTTTAACATAGTTTCTCCTCCTATCCAGGAGGGAATTCATAATCATAAAAGGAAGTCGCGGAAACCTTGCCATAAAAGGTGGATAGACGAAAAACGTCTGCTGAAAAATACGGATTGGCGGAGCTTCACAAGCTATGTGATGACTGACTCTCCCTTGACGTTTTTTCATCCAGTCTTCATCAACGATTAAAAGGATGTCATCTGTTTAAAACGGGGTCTATGACGTGCGATTTGAAAAATTCAAAGGATTTGGGCAGATTTCAAAGAATCCTCACCGCAGGTAACTGCACTTTGCGCCGTACGCCAGGAGAACGCTTACAAAGCTCCATCAAAGTATTAACATGAGTTTATTATAGCACATGATTCACAAAATGTCAAGCATTTTTTCAAAAATTTTTCAGCAGACAATGCTGTGACTGACTCCCCGTCCTTTCATACGTTTGCGATGTATTAAATTAAAAGGAAGCCACAGAAACCGCGCCCGGAGGCCGGTGAGACGGGAAACATCTGCTGAAATTGATTTTTTACTTATCCATAAAGAAATTATTGTCTACTAAGCTGATTTCTTTCTCAGAGGACGGCTTCCCCGTGACGAGAATCAAGTCCGCCTGGTCTTTGTCCTCTTCGGAAACAAGCGTGACATTCTGCGCTTTTTCCAGAATTTCGAGATATTTCCCTAAATTGAACTTGCACGGCTCTGTCTGGACATCCTGATACCATTCGTTAATCTCCCGGCCAACGAATATCGCTATCCGCTTCTTAACATCAATATAGCCGTACTGCACACATCTCACAGGCATATGCAGATGATGCACAAAAATGCAGTTCTTCGGGTCATAGAGTTTAACTTCCTGTCCGAGTTCGCTCACAGCCATGCACCCGGCAAAACATGTCTCCACTTCGGCAAAAGTAGGCCGTCCGTAATAAAGATGAATATTCGCCGTCATCTTGTCGATTTCAACGGAATCCAAATCGAGGTCGATATATTCCGCCGCGTCACTGTGCGTAATATCCCCCGAAAATGCCATTGCATCAGAGCGATAATGATTATTCCAGCCAATGGCGATTTTTTCGCCCTTCGGCGTGATGCCTGCGGCATGTAAATCAACATCCACACGGGTCTTGTCATTCCAGTAGACAAAAAACCGGATTCTGTGAACGCCTTCGGGAATCTGATAGACCATTCCGGAACTCAGATAGCCTCCCTCATCGGATTTATCATTCGTTTCAATCCGGGAAAATTCCGGGCTGATTTCACCGAGAGAAATGAAAATTTTCTTATCTTTGAGAGGCGTTTCATGCGCCGCCAGCCGTGCGAGCAGGAGAGCTTCACAAATCTGAAAGACCTGATTGGCTTCATATTTTGCATTATAAATCGAATCTTTGCCGAAATGATTCAGCAGGGTGATGATTGTCTGTGTCCGGAGTCCCCCGGCATTGGGGATGAGAGCTTCCTGAATCTGTTCAGAAGTGTAGCCGTTCCGGAGCAGATACGTCAGCATCCGGAGCATCATGCCCGGCCTCCGGGCAATAAAGCTCAGTGCATCAGCATTTTTCTCACTGACAAGAGCCTTGGCCTGTCCCTCCCATGATTGGAGTTCCCCGTTCCGGAGCATGGCGACAGCCTTTTTATGGTCTTCACTCCGGGAATAAAGATTAAAATCCAGATACCGGATAATCAATTCAGAACGCCGGCTTTTCTTATCGGAGAGAATCAGATTCGCCTTGAAATCTACTGCCGGATAGGATTCTAATAACTTCGTGAGCAGCCGCTTCTGAGATGTCTTGAAATGATATTTCGATTTTGATAAAACATAGTCCGTGCATTTGAGAACATCCCCTGTATGCTGACAGAGGGCATGTAATGCGTTCTGCTTCTGTTCAGACGTGAGATTCTCATCAGCAAATACAGCATGGAAAATATAAAGCAGATTCTGCTTGAACTTCACGGGAACACCCGTCATCTGTTCAACTGTCAGATTGGGAATGCATTTGAGGATGATTTGTTTTTCAGGGGTTGTCATGCGTTCCGTTTTGGAAAGAATCTGCCGGAATGCGGTGATGTACATGTCATTGACATCCACCAGGGCAATGACTTTGGCATCGAGGAGCTTTCTGTCCGTGATACGCTTTTTATTTTTTTCGGGTGAATCGGGGAGCCAGCCTTTCAGGACGGTCTGACCTGAAAATGTTTCCAATCCATAAGTAGAGAGATAATGCAGAAACTGATGGAACCGGAGGACGGCTTCATCAAGCTTCATGACTTCTTCGGGGAAACCGGGATACATGGGCTTGGCCTTGACATCGCCGTGCAGATGTCTGACATAGGACGGGAAACTATCCAGTTCTTTTGTCCGTGCTAAATTGACAACATCCTTGGGGCTGAGGGTATAGCCCAGGTTCAGCAGTTCCTGATTTGCGGTCACTGCTTTGAGCATTGTTTCCTGTGTGATTTCTTCACTGACATAATGCACAGGAATCAGGCGGAGTTCGTGAAACAATAAATTTTCCATAAAAAATATACCTCCGTATCAAAACAAAAACATAAGCCAACGAAATATATTATACAATATTTTCATGAATTTGTCAATAGTTTTTTGTAAAAAAATAAACTGCCGTGCCATTGACGGCAGGGCAGTTCCTGATATTTTTTGGCAGATTATCTTCTTTTCACAAGTTCACAGAATTCAGCCTAATTGATATAATTTTCCATCGAGGCGGCCAGCACCCAGGGAATATAAGTGCAGATTTCTATCTGTAACACAGGCCGGGGAAAGTCTTTCCGGACATAGCTTGTATGCTCCGGAATGAACACTGCAAACTGCTCTGAAAGCCGTAAGTCCGCACTGTTTCCCCATTCCCGGACTTCTCCCACAACATGATAAAACCCTCCGTACAACATGCCGTTATGGATTTTATAATCCTGGAGTTTCGCCCCGAATGGAATCGTTTCGGCGATATTGGCCATATTGTCAATGCCGAACGCCTGAAACTGTTCTGTCACTTCGGGAGGACAGTATTTTATCCACTGCCGGAAATTCTGACACGCCAGACAGGCGCAGGAATTGAAAGTATTTTTCGTACTGTAATAATTTCTGGTCGCTTCCGTATGGATTTCCGCAAGCGTATCACCAAAACGAAACAGCATAAAAGCTATCCCCCCTGATAATCATCAATAGAACGTGGCAACTTCCTGCTCCGGCGGATTTGTCAGCACGAGCGACTGAATCCGGAATACGGGTCCCTTGCCCTTATAGAATTTATGACGCTGAACTGAAATTTTTGCCGTCAGGCGCACCCATTGGCGCGTATCGAACATGACTGCCTTGTCCCATTCACAGACAAACCAGCAGAATTGAATATCTTCCACACAGCATGTCATGATGTTCCGTCCGGCTGCAAAGACCGTTTTCGGAAACTGCCTGTCACGGGTGGCAGAGGCGCGGAATGTGATGGTTTTCCCATCATATTTTTCAGGTTCTTCCATAATATCACGATAGAATAAAGCATAATCTTCATCATTGATAGTGATTTCATCAGCATTGACATCAAACGGGAGCGGGTCCTGAATATCATCATAAGCCACCTGGCCGTCCGTAGTTTCATACGCGATTTGGGCTCTTCTGGTGATACCGCGGACGATTTTGTGAAATTCCATCTGATTCATGCTGTTTTTGTCGAACCGGTTAAAGACCACAAGTTCACTGACATTGATTTTATCCACGACAAGGCTTCGCATATTGGCATTATAATTCAGGAACGTGCCGGAATCAATAAAGCACATGGCCTGATAGACTGCCCATTCGATGGGCAGTTTATCAAACAAGTCATTAATAGTCCACATGCCGTTATATTCCAGAACCACGCGTGTCGCTCCGGATTCTTTGAGAATGTTCCGGAGGTTTGCTTCGTTGAAGTCTTCCTGTTCCTCAATGACGTACTGAACAACATTTTTCTCTTTGCCCGGCCATCTGGACGGGTCATATTCTTCCTCGCCCTCTTCGCAGATTAAGAGCAGGGTTTTTTCACCGTTATTGAAACGCTTGTCTTCGAGGGTTTCCTGGATGAACTTTGTTTTTCCGCCTTCGAGAAAACCGACAAAGAGATAAACCGGAATGTCTTCTGTTGGCTGATTTACGGGCATGAAAAATTCCTCCTGAAATTATTCGGCATGGAAGAGCTTTGCAATGGCATCTTCCTTGATATCGGCACCGATAACGCACAGACGGCCTGTTGTAGAGGCAGAGCCATGGCGGACATCGGGTGTTCCGGGAACATAGTCATAATGAATCCACTGGCCGTCCGTTCCGGGAACAATGCCCTTTGCACGGAGAATTGTGCCATAAGTGGCTTCATCTTCGAGGGCTTCGAGTGCGGACTGAATTTCTTCCACGGTGTATTTTCTGGAAGTTTCCTTGCCCCAGCTTGTGAAAATATCATCTGCATGGTGGTGATGATGGTCATGGTCATGATGGTGATGCTCATGCTCTTCGTCCTCATCATGGTCATGATGGTGATGATGATGCTCATGCTCTTCGTCCTCATCCTCATCATGGTCATGATGGTGGTGATGATGGTCATGTTTCTTCTCTTCTTCGAGCAGGGCTTTCAGTTCGTCATCAAGCGTATTCTTCTGCGTCATGGCCTCGGTCAGCTGTGCGCCGGTGAGTTCATCCCATTCTGTCGTCACGATGGGCGCGGTCGGGTTCTTCGCACGGAGACGATTTACACAGTCATCCAATTTTTCCTGGCTCAGTCCCTTGGTATGGCTCAGAATCAGACAGCTTGCATAGGTAATCTGATTATCAAAAAATTCACCGAAATTCTTCTGGTACATCTTGCATTTTTTCGCATCGACAACAGTCGTAAAGCCGTCAAGTTCCACGTCATGCATTTCGAGATTCTGCACCGCTCTGATAACATCACTCAGCTTGCCCACGCCGGACGGCTCAATCAGGATTCTGTCCGGATGATACTGCTCAAGTACCTGCTGTAATGCTGTACCGAAATCACCCACTAAGGAACAGCAGATGCACCCGGAGTTCATTTCCGTAATCTCCACGCCTGCATCCTGCAAAAATCCGCCGTCAATGCCAATCTGTCCGAATTCGTTCTCAATCAGGACGAGTTTTTCATTCTGGTACGCCTCTGCAATGAGCTTTTTAATCAGCGTTGTTTTTCCTGCTCCGAGAAATCCGGAGAAAATCGTAATTTTAGTCATGATAAAAAACACTTCTTTCTCTGTCCGAAATTCACAGCATCAAAAGCTGTCAATTTATAGTATAGCACTTTTTCCGGAAACTTGCAAGGGGGTATGAAAAATTTTTCCGAAATTTTCACAAAAATCAAAATCTGGATTTTTTTCATCTGTTACACTGGGAAACATCCCCGGCAGGAAAATTAATGATTCTGCCTAATATCTCATCGTGTTTCAGAAAAATTTTGTTTCAGGTAACAAAAGATGAAAAATTGTCTTGACGTTTGCCTGAGAATATGCTAAAATATCTAACGTGAGAATCAGAAGTTAGTGAGAACTAACTTCCGGCTCTTGATAATAGATTTATTTGATAAGGAGGCATTAAAATGCCGTTACAGAAAAAACGGCTTGTTTGTGCTGTCAGTGCAGTGTTGCTTTGTCTGCTGATGATATTGCTTCCGTTCGCACAAATCCGCGCGTTTGCCGCTGGTGAGTATATTGCTACCTGGGATGATTATAAGGCCACCGGCGCACCTGCCGGAACCTGGAATGATGTCGCCAATGCCATGGATGCTGTTCTCACTGCCGCTGATGAATTATATCAGAATGGTGATGCCACCGGCGCACATTCGGCAGTCAATGCGGCCTACTATGGTTACTATGAAACAACCGGATTTGAACGTACTGCCATGGGCTATATCGCCGGAAGCCGTAAAACAGAAGTCGAATTACAGTTCAGCTCCTGCAAAACCGTCACCAAAAACGGCGGGTCAACTGATGAATTCTTTGCCGAACTCAGCAAACTGAGCGAAATGCTCCATACTGATGCAAACAAGCTCGATGGTATCGGTGATACCGGTTCCAGCGGTCTCACCCAGGGCGGTGCTGATACTGCTGAACCTGAATCACAGGCCGATGAAGAACAGCCCCAGGAAGACGCAAATCCTGCAACAGAGGCCACACAGGAAGCCACTTCTGTCACGCCCGGCGCAAATGCCGTGAGTGTCGGCGGAGGAGGCGGCGGAATGGTCACATTCTTAGCATGTTTCGGTATTATTTTAAGAGAAGGGTTAGAAGCGATATTAGTTGTCGGCGCGATTATTGCATATTTAGTCAAGTCCGGCAACAAGGATAAACTGAAATATGTCTATTTCGGATGTCTTTTGGCCATCGGCGCAAGTTTCCTGTGTGCATGGCTGTTGAGCCTGCTGAAGCTGGCCAATAGTGCCAATCAGGAAATTATTGAGGGCATTACGGCACTCATCGCCGTGCTGGTGCTGTTCTACGTCAGCAACTGGATGGTATCGAAAGCCGAGTCCGAAGCCTGGACAAAGTACATTGATGAACAAGTCAAAGTTTCTACCGAAACCGGAAGTATGTTCACTTTGGCATTCACCGCATTTTTGGCCGTATTCAGAGAGGGCGCGGAAGTGATTCTGTTCTATCAGCCTTTGCTGAGTGATGACCCCAAATATGTCTGGGGCGGTTTTGCTGTCGGATGTGTCGTACTGGTATTTGTTTTCTTGGCAATCCGGTTCCTGAGCGTCAAGCTCCCGATTCGGCCTTTCTTCCTGGGAACAAGCATTCTCATGTTTGTGATGTCCATCTCGTTCCTCGGTTCCGGTATCAGAGAACTGATTGAGGGCGATGTCATGACAATGACTTCCCCGGCAATCCTGGCCAATCTGATTCCCTCCAATGATGTCTTTGACGTATTGGGAATTTATCCCTGCTTAGAGACACTCATTCCGCAGTTGGTTTTAATCTTCATCACGCTGATGATTTTCGTCATGCAGAAATGGGGAACGAAAAACAGAAAAGAGGCCGGTATTCTGGCGATTGTGCTGGGCGGTCTCGGCATTCACAAATTTTATCTGGGCAAATACGGAAAAGGCCTGATTTATGCGGCTTTCAGCTGGTCATTCATTCCGGCACTGATTAGCATCGCCGAGGGCATTCACTTCCTGACGGAATCTGACGAACAGTTTGAAGAAGAACTCAGCCCCAAGCCCAGAACTCCCAAGCCTGCAAAGGCAAAAGCTTGATTTCCTGATTTCCATCAGGTTGATATATCAAGAACACACAGAAATCTTTGTTAATTTTTATGGAGGTTTTTATCATGACAAAGAAATTAGTTGCAATTGCACTGTTCGCTTCTCTGGCCATGTCCCTGACAGCCTGCGGCGGCGGTACAGAATCCTCAAGCACAGCCGAAAATACACCTGCCGCTACTTCCGCCGCTGAAGAATCCTCTGCCGCTGAAGATAGCTCTGCTGATGATGCTTCGAGCGAAGACGAAAATACTGCTGAAGAAACTGATGCCGAAGTCAAGTCCGATGCTGCCGCTGATGCTCCCGGCGTTGATGATAATGCCGGATTCACCGAAATCCCGATTTTCGAGGGCGAAGAAGCCGGGTTCCTGAGCGTGAATGCCGTTTACTTCCAGCCCGTTCCGATGTCCGGCGGTAATGAAAGCGTTGAGGGCTTTGACATGCACCTCGAAGCTGATATTTCCGCACTGCCGAATAATCTCGGATTTGGCGTTGGTGACTGGGTTCCCTATCTGACAGTGGATTATGAGGTAATCGGTTCTGACGGTTCTACTGCTGCATCCGGCACATTCATGGAGATGAGCGCATCCGATGGCCCCCACTATGGTGCCAATATCGCCCTCCCCAATGCTGACACTTATACACTGAAGTTCACCATCCACAGCCCCGAAGAAAATGGCTATCTGCTCCATACCGATGCTGAAACAGGTCCTGGCGGAAGCTTTGATGACTACTTTGCAGACGGCAATCTCGAAGTCGTTTACGAGGGTTGGGAATATCTCCCCCAGGAATGGTAATTTTTATCAATCCAAATACACAAATTTATGCGCCGTGTTCACCGCGGCGCACTTGTGCATTTTTATGAATGAAAAAAAGGAGGAATTTCCTTGCTGAAATACTTTGTCGATACTACAGAATCACTGCTTCTTGTGGCTCTGCTAATCGGAATGCTCGGCTTCTGTCTGAGTTCCGCTTTCGGGAAAAAAGGGCGTGTTTTCGCATGGTTCGGCCTGATTGGCGGTATTGCCGGAGCCGGAACAGTCGCTTATCTCAAAAACGGCACCAAACTGCTGACCTCTTCAAGATGGAATGAAATTGTTCTGCTCCTGTTTGAAATCTCCCTCGGCGCATTGGTCTTATTCTGGATATTCTCGGCACTCCGGAAACCGCTCAAACAGGTGTCAGAATGGCTTTCCTGCGTGATGCTGTGCATCATCATGCTGATTATGCTCACTTATGGGCTTCCGGATGTCATGGTCTATCCGTATTCGATTTTATTAGTAGAAAAGTCTGTTTTGTCAACGACATTTATCTTCAAAGTGATTGGGATTATTTTCGGCGTGATACTGGTCTTTTTAGCCGGGCTGTCCGCCGGAAAGGGGCTTATCCGCCTGAAACAGAAACTGCTGATTGTCAATTTAGCACTCGGTGTGAATGCCGTCCGTCAGATGAGCATGTGCCTGAGAATCATGCTGACAAAGAAAATCATCCAGAATGTCAAATTATTCGGTGATTTTTCACTGTTCAAGATAGCACAGTTCTCTTCCAATCATGACAACTGGTTCACCTTTGCAATGGTGATTGTTTCTTTTGTGATTCCTATCATCATCTGGGTGAGCAGTTCTCATGTCAATGAACCCTATAATACCCCTGCGGAACGCCGGAAAATCCTCAAAAAATGGATTATCAACAAAAGATGGGCTGGCCTGGTCTGTGCCTGTCTTGTGCTGGGGTCGCTCAACATCACCGTACTGAAAGCCGTTGCCAACCGCGAAGTCGAGCTTTCCCCTGTCGAGGATGCCCCTGTCATTGACGGCAATGTCGAAGTCAGCTTTGAACAGGTCGAGGACGGCCATCTGCACCGGTTCGCCTATACCACAAAAAATAATGTCGCTATCCGGTTTATTGTCATCAAGAAGCCGAATTCCTCTTCTTATGGCATCGGCCTCGATGCCTGTGACATCTGCGGTGAAACCGGCTATTATGAAAAAGATGGTCAGGTTGTCTGCAATCTGTGTGACGTTGTCATGAACATCAACACTATCGGATTCAAGGGCGGTTGTAACCCCATTGTCATCCCCTACAGCATCGAAAACGGCAAAATCTTAGTCCCCGTGGACGGTCTGACCGCATTTGAAAAAGAATTCAGATAAGAAAGGAGCCGTTCCATGTTTTTCAGAATGATAAAAGGCACACTGCTCCGGCAGTGGAAAAAAATGCTCATGATTGCATTTACTATCGCATTGGGTGCCTCCCTGGCAGCCGCCATGCTGAGTGTCATGTTTGATGTCGGCGACAAAGTCAATCAGGAACTCAAAACTTATGGTGCCAATATTACTGTCGTCCCGAAAGCCTCTTCCGTCCTGAATGAACTCTATGAAGTCGAGGGCGGTGAAAGTACAGGCGCATACCTCCGGGAAGACGAACTCGGCAAAATCAAGACGATTTTCTGGGCGTTCAATATTGTCGATTATGCGCCGTTTGTGAATGTTTCCGGCGAACTCGATGACGGCTCCGAAGTCAGAGTCGTGGGAAGCTGGTTCAATCATCATATGTCCCTCCCCACAGGTGAGGAACTCGATGCCGGAATTGCCGGCCTCCGGAGCTGGTGGGAAATCGAATCCGGCGAATGGCTCGATGAACAGGCCGATGAAAACGCCGAAATCGCTATGATTGGCACGGCATTGGCCAAAAAATTAAATCTCTCTGTCGGAAATACCCTCCATGTCAAAGGCTCGGCCGGAGATAAAAACTTCCGCATTGTCGGCATTTTTGATGCAGGCGGTGAAGAAGATGACCAGATTTTTGCACCCCTGAATCCTGTGCAGGCTCTTGCTAATCTGGACGGCTGTATCGACAGCATTGAGGTCAGTGCGCTGACTACCCCTGATAATGAACTTGCTGAACGCGCCGCGAAAGACCCCAGTTCCCTGACCGTTTCCCAATATGAAATCTGGTATTGTACCGCATATGCAAGCTCTATCTGCTATCAGATTCAGGAAGTTATCACGGATTCTGTGGCTTCTCCCGTCCGGCAGGTGGCCGACTCTGAGGGGGCAATTCTCGAAAAGACACAGCTCCTGATGATTTTAATCACGATTCTGAGCTTAATCGGTGCCGCATTAGGTATCTGCAATTTAGTGACGGCGAGTGTCATGGAGCGGAGCAGTGAAATCGGCCTGATGAAAGCCATCGGCGCACAGAACGGCGCGATTTCAGGCTTAGTCCTGACGGAAATCTTCATTACGGCGATTTTCGGCGGATTGATTGGCTTTTTTGCCGGGTTCGGCTTTGCGCAGATTATCGGGCATACCGTGTTCGGCTCATCCATCGCCATGACCCCGGTAGTCATTCCGATTGTCGCCATCCTGGTGATTTTAGTCACATTGGCCGGGAGCATTCCGGCTATCCGGATGTTGCTGAGATTACGCCCTGCCGAAGTTCTCCACGGCGGTCACTAAGAGAGGAGCATCATCATGAAAAAAAGACAAATGTATTTTCGTATGATTACGGCCTCTCTGATGAGACGGCGTTCCCGGATGTTAGTTGCATTGCTGTCCATTGCAATCGGTGCAACGGTACTATCCGGGCTGGTGACTATCTATTATGATGTTCCCCGGCAGATGGGCGCACAATTCCGGAACTACGGCGCAAATATGATTTTTACTGCCAAAGATGAAAAATTTACTCTTGCCGATGTTCAGCAGGGTGTTTCCCTGATTGATGCTGATGCTGTTGTCGGCGTTGCACCCTATCGGTATGAAAACGTCAGAATCCATGAAAGCCCTGTTGTTGTGGCCGGAACGGACATCAACGGCGCACAGAAAACAAGCCCTTACTGGCATATCGAGGGCGAATGGCCGTCCGCAGACGGACAAATCTTAGTCGGTGCATCACTTGCCGAAAATTTCCGCCTCAGAATCGGCGAAACGCTCGAAGTCAGCTATACCCCGTCCGAAGCACAGGAGGGGCAGGAAACTATCTTAGATAATATCCTTGAATTTGAAATCACCGGCATTCTTGACACCGGCGGTTCAGAAGAAGATTATCTGTATATCTCTCTTGCCGATTTGGAAGCCCTGACGGAAGAATCCGGCTCGATTGACATCGCTGAACTGAGCATTTCCGGCGGTGCTGATGAATTATCCGCTTATGCCGATACTATCAGCAATTCGGTCTCAGCGGTCAATGCAAGACTTGTCAAGCGCGTGACGGCATCTGAAACAACCGTCTTATCCAAATTACAGGCATTAGTATTATTAGTAACAGTCGTTGTACTGGCATTGACCATGATTTGTGTCGCTACGACTATGACGGCAGTCGTCACGGAACGCCGGAAAGAAATCGGCCTCAGAAAAGCAATCGGCGCATCTGATTCCAGCATCATCAAGGAATTCCTCGGCGAAAGCATGTTATTAGGCGGGTTGGGCGGTATTTTAGGCTCTGTGCTGGGGTTTGTCTTTGCACAGCAAGTCAGTATCCATGTATTCAGCAGTACAATTTCATTCATGCCCGCACTCGTGCCGATTACGATTCTTGTCTCGATTCTCGTCACGGGGCTGTCCAGCCTGATGCCCATCCGGAGTGCTACCGAAGTTGACCCGGCACTCGTACTCAAAGGCGAATAAAAAAGAGGTGTTATTTCATGAGTTTATTAGAGTTAAAAAATGTTTATAAAATCTATGGTGAATTACATGCCCTTGATAATGTCAATATGAAAGTCGAAAAAGGCGAATGGGTGTCCATTATGGGTCCCTCCGGCTCTGGCAAAAGTACTATGATGAACATCATCGGCTGTATGGATAAGCCCAGCAAAGGGGAAGTTCTCCTTGACGGCGTGGATATTTCCAAAGAAAGTGCCAAAAATCTCACCACCATCCGGCGCGATAAAATCGGCCTGATTTTCCAGCAGTTCCATCTTGTCAACTATCTGACCGCCGTTGAAAATGTCATGTTAGCTCAATATTATCACAGTCTGCCCGATGAAAAAGAAGCCCTCGAAGCGTTGGAGCGTGTCGGCCTCGCCGACAGAGCCAAACACCTGCCCAGCCAGCTCTCCGGCGGTGAACAGCAAAGAGTCTGTGTCGCAAGAGCCTTGATTAACTATCCCGAAATCATCTTAGCCGATGAACCGACCGGAAATCTTGACGAAGCCAACGAAGAAATCGTTGTCGATTTGTTCCATAAACTCCATGATGAAGGTACTACCCTGATTGTCGTCACCCATGACCCCGAAGTTGCTGAAGTCGCTCAGAGAACTGTCGTTCTCAGAAACGGCCGTGTCGTCAAAGAAGTCACCAATCAGAACTTTACAGGCAAGATTCATTTCAATGAAGAGGGTACCCATGTCACCAAAACAGATTTGAAATCAGAAGAAGAAATTCAGGCGGAGGAACAGGCCAATGAAAACAAATAAATGCTTATTATTATTAATGTCCGGCATCATGCTGACAAGTCTCACATCCTGCGGAAATAAAAGCTATGCCGATGGTACTTATTCAGCACAAAGTCAGGAATATGTCAATGATGAAGATGACTCCACAGCCGGGAACGGCTACGGCGTTGTTGAACTGACCATTTCCGGCGGTGAGATTTCGGCATGTACATTCAAGACCTATGAACTTGACGGCAGTCTCAAAGATGAAGAGTATGGCAAGGAAAACGGCGAAATCGCTAATAAAGATTTCTATAATAAGGCTCAGAAAGCCTTGGCCGCCTGCGATAAATATGCACAGCAGTTAGTCGAAAAAGGCGACATCAAAGAAGTCGATGCCATCAGCGGTGCAACTGTCAATTATAACGAATTCAAAGAAGCTGTCGATTTAGCCCTCAAACAGGCCGAACAGTAAAACCCCTATACATCTATAATATATATAACTATCATGAAGATACTCAAACATATTGTCTGTGACATCCTGATTCTGTTTCTCCTGCTCGGAGTGCCGTTCCTCAATACCAATTACGCAAAAGCCCTCTTCAGCAATCATCCCGATGCCGTTTCAAGTGCCTCCGTGATTGTTGACAAACCCTCCGGAGAATATCTCGTTTTCATCAATCTTGCAAACCATACTGATGCTGATGCCCTTGCCATCTGGCGCGATTTCTTCGCCGGAAAGGATATTGACCTCATTTTCGAGGATATTATCTGCTCCGTGGCAAGCAGTGACATCAATGCACGGACACTGGCCGAAAATTATCAGTCCCGGCTTCCGGAGCATCAATGCGAAATCAAGGCCGAAGATGCGACTTTGCTTCTTTCCAAGGCCGAGCATCTGAAATTTGATATTCTCGTCATGTCGGCGGAAATCGCTGATTTCTATCAGGCTTCCGCACTCAATGACATGCCCGGAATTGAAGTCATCCATGTACAGGGGGCGGAATCATGAGAAAATGCAATGCCATACTCAGCATGAGTATTTTAGCACTGTTTCTGATTCATGCCATTGCCGGAGGCTTTCAGCTTGCCGGAATCATCCCGGGCGGTTCAGGCATCATGCAGGCCATTGCCTGGCTCATGGTGATACTCATCATCATCCATGTGATTATCGGCTGTAAACTGACCGCCGATACACTCCGGGCATGTAAAAAATCTGGAACATCTTATTATCAAGAAAATAAATTATTCTGGCTCAGGCGTTCGAGCGGTTTCGCGATTATGATATTTATCCTGTTTCATGTCCTGATTTTCCTCGGCAATCATGAGAACGGCGTTTACAGACTGAACTACTTCGGAACGATTCAGCTCATTTCGCAGATACTGCTTGTGATTTCGATAGCCGTCCATGTACTGACGAACATCCGGCCATTGATGATTGCTGTCGGCACAAAGAGCTATCAGAAGATTTTACTCGATATTTTATTCATCCTGTCGATAATTCTCTTTCTGACGGGTGTGGCCTTTGTGATTTATTATTTGCGCTGGAACGCGCTGTGAGGTGAAAACATGCTGAAAGTGATAATTATCGGCGCAGGGCTGGCCGGATTGTCGGCATCTGTGACACTCGCGGAGCATGGAATCCCCTGTGATTTGATTTCGCTCCAGAACTCCGAACGGGCGCAGTCCGTCTTAGCCGAAGGAGGCATCAACGCGGCTTTGAATACCATGGGCGAAGAGGATAATATCAAATATCATTATGAAGATACCCTCAAAGGCGGTGTCTATTTAGCCGACCCCAACGCCGTTGATAATCTGACAAGCCATGCCCCCGAAATCGTCCGCTGGTTAGAGGGTTTAGGCGTTCCGTTCAATATGACGGATACCGACATCATGCTCCGGAATTTCGGCGGTCAGAAGAAAAAACGCACGGCCTACGCCCGGAGCAGTACGGGGAAAATCATCATGACGGCGGTCATTGATGAAGTCCGCAAACATGAAGCCTCCGGCCTGATTCACAGATATTCCCATCATGAGTTTATCAGGCTCCTGCTTGATGATGCTGTCTGTACCGGAGTCAGAATCAAGGACACTTACACCGGAAAAATCAGCGATTTCAGGGGGATTGTGCTGTTATGCTCCGGCGGTATGAACGGCATTTTCCCCGGCATGACCACGGGAACGACACAGAACTCCGGTGACGTGACGGCAACCGTTTTCCGGCAGGGCGTGAAGCTCGGCAATCTTGAAATGCTCCAATATCATCCCACAACTATCGGCATTTCCGGGAAACGCTGTCTTGTGACCGAGGCCGCAAGAGGTGAGGGCGGACGGCTCTATATCAATCGTAATCATGAAAAATGGTATTTCATGGAAGAAAAATATCCGGAATTAAAGAATCTCATGCCCCGTGATGTTGTCGCCCGTGAAATGTATTTCGTCCGGAGGGAACACGGCGGTTCTGTTTATCTCGATATGACAGGTTTATCTCCGGAGACATGGCAGAAAAAGCTTTCTGATTTGCGTGAAGAGATAATCCATTATCTGTCACTTGACCCGAAAACTGACCCCGTCCCGGTCAAAGAGGGGATTCATTATTTCATGGGCGGTATTGATACGGATGAATCTCATCAGACAAATATCAAGAATTTATATGCCGCCGGAGAATGTACCTGCCAATATCACGGCGCAAACCGCCTGGGGGGAAACTCGATGCTCGGCGCACTCTACGGAGGGCGGAAATCCGCCGAAACGATTCTTGCAAATCCGGCTGATATTCCTGAACATCAGGAAATTCCTGATTTTCCTGATGAAGATGCTCCGGCATCTCCGGCATTGATTCACAGCATCAGCCGGATATTGCTGTCCGGTCTCGGAATCGTCCGGAATGCGCAGGACTTGACAAAGGCTTTAAATGAGAT
>Ga0326511_10002164_pt1 | contig 16110 bp, 12 predicted proteins | sample 0_2496_0518_D_FD_203701 | JGI IMG/M metagenome (GOLD analysis project Ga0326511, IMG submission 203701) | Bovine rumen microbial communities from UC Davis, California, United States - 0_2496_0518 | ecosystem: Host-associated > Mammals > Digestive system > Stomach > Rumen | place: USA...
TAAATCATACTTTGCACCTTCCATCATCTTATTAAACTGTTCCTCCATACCTTCAGGATAGATAAAGTTCTGTAGCTTATCGCTATGCTCAAATGCACCAGGACCTATTTCCTTCAGTGATGAAGGTAGTTTCATTGTCTTTAAATTCCTGCAGAATTCGAAAGACCCAACACCAATAGACGACACACCTTCCGGGATGACAATATTGTCAATGCTATGACAGCCACTAAATGCGTCATTGCAAATCGTCTTTAATGATCCTGGCAAAATAACCTTTTCCATTTTGACTCTTCCACAGAATGCTCCTTGGGCTAATGTTTCAACACCGTCTTTAACAACAATCTCCTTGTCATCATTAACACATCTGAATAGTATTTTTCTATCAGCACTCATGAGCATCCCATCCACAGCGATGAAGTTGGGATTGGTGTTCTTAATGACAGAAAGTTTCTCGGCATAGTAAAAAGGATTAAAATTCATCCACTCTTGTTCCCACATAAAGTCACCTCTAATAGTCAATTGCTCCAAATTCTTACAACCATAGAAAGCGCCACCTCCTAAAGTATGTAAATGTTTGGGAAGAACTAGTTTCTTTAATCCTTTATCAAAACTACCACAATAATGAAACGCATATTCGTCAATTTTGACAAGTGAGTTGGGAAGATTAATACTCTCCAGATAATGAGCTCTGAGAAGAGCGTTGGGCTCTAAAATGCGAATGGTATTTGGCAAATGGACATGTCTAACTCGAGTGCTGTCAAACGCTCCACTAGCGATAATTTCAACCCCTTTCCTGACTTTTACCCTTCTACAATTCTCAGCTACTTTCAATAGGGTTTTACCATCCTCACTATAAGTTATTTCCCCATCATACTCCTTTAATATACCTTTCAATTTGAAAAGGAACACTATCGGCATAACGATAGCGAACAAGCATATGAATGGCCATATGAGCCAATTTATCAGAAGACGCATCTTCACAGCTTTGTTGTTTCCGGTTACCGATTTAAACAGCACATAGTCTTTTTCTGTCCATGGTTTCCATGAATATATATCCTGTGCTTCATCTCTATAAACAGGATAAATATAAAACAATGCATGAACAACAGCAATAGAACAAATGATATAACCCCAAATCATAAGCCTTGTATAACTCTAAAATTAAACTTGGTTGCAAAGTTAGAATTTTCTATCTCTGCAACCAAGTATTTTTATCCCACAAGGCTTGTGAAAAATTGATTTTATTCCCAGTCAATATAATCTCTAGGTATCATGACTTTCTTTACTTCTCCACTCTTACCCGTTACAATATATTGTTCTAGCAACGTTGGGTCAACTTCCGATTGGAATGCCGCTCTTACACGCGAACACTTTTCGTTTATGGAGTTAAGCAGCGGGTTTGTTACATCTTCAATACTCCTTATGGCTCTATCTGTCAGCCCAAAGGGCTTTATCTTCTGGTATATGTCTGCCAATTCTTTCCTGTAATCTGGCAGGCACTTAAAGGCAATACCCTCTGGATGTTTTAAGAAGAGCAAATAAATTGCTTTGACTATGGGTTCCATCTTTACCTCTTTCTGGTAGTCTGCCAGAAGTATGGTACAATCTTTTGCAATAGTCAATCTGCTGACTTTTATTGCGTTCTTATTCTTTTCATCGCGGAACCCCATCCTTCTGGTGGTCTTTTCACACCCTTTCCCCTCATAATACTTATCAAGCACGTTGCTGAAAATGTCGTTGGGTGCTACCATGTCGAACAAGGTCATACACGATTGAACCTTCAATACATCAGGAAATCCCAATATGTTAAAGGCGGATGGATTGCTACAATCCAACAGAGCCTGAGTTATATCTCTTAGTCTATTTCCAAGAGTTGGGTGTTCTAGATACGCTTTAGCTTCTTCTTTACTACTAATGCCATAGTATTCGGACTTGTAGCTATGGCCCAATCCTTTGATTTGAGGGAACACATACCATATCCAGTGTCCTTTCTTGTGTCCTTCTCGAATTTCGTTCAGGGCTTCAGAGTAAGTATACAGTTCGGTATCTTGGGCATTAACAAACCTATCCAAATCATAGCTAATTTCACCTCCCTTTAAAGCATCAACAAAACTCTTAGGTAAGCTGACATTATTAAGATCTAATGCATCTTTAAAGAACAATGCCATCTCATCATCCCGGTAGCCGCCAAGTCCACAGCCTATTCGAGTTACAAAGAAAAAGAGTTCAGGGTGTTCTTTTGTGAATGCCAAGAACCTACTTACAGATTCCTTCACCTCGTTGTCCTTCCTTACACCTTTACCAAAATCGACCGGAATAGCATAGCTGGCACCTTGCAATCCCTCTGCCTGTCCCCAGACTGCCCCAAACTTTTTACGTGCAGTACCAGAAGCGCCACCTGTATGATATCCCAAAGTGTTACTGCCAAACACGAACACTTGATTTGGCAACAATCTGTCTATATAATCGGGAGTAAACCCTTTGTAATCATTATCTGTCATAATTATCCGATTTCTATAAGAGGTTTACAATCATTAAACGCTTTCTCATCGTAATCCATGACGGCCAATGAATAGTCATCATCGGCAATAAGTTTAAGTCTTTCCCTGTGGTTTGTCATTCCACTACGGAAAATCATGTTGCTCTTTGACAACTTTAACCAATACTTCATTCTTGTATCAAAATCTGAAATCTGATTCGAAGCCAATTTAATGTATTGACTGTTTTTCGTTTGGGCATTGATAGCTTCTTCTATTTCTGCGTCAAACTTATGACTACCGAGCTTCTGAATCCCGGTTTCGTACATCATTAAGACAAGGTGAGATAGAGCGTCACTTGCACAGAAAACAACAGATGTTTTCGACGTTTTGAACGTTCCAGATCTAAAACCTTTTTCATCAAGAGGGTCTTTACAACTAATCAGATAAGGAGGGTTATTAAAATCAGCCAATTTAGTAAACGAATACTGTAAATCTCCTTTTGCTCTGTCATAACAAAAAGCCACACTGTCCCCATAGCTAATCCATCTACATTCACTCTCCGATACTTTCCACACTGCAACTAATGTAGCGAAAGAACCCTCATCGTAGAATTTGTTAAGGAATAGTCCTCCTTGTTTTTTTGCCAATGCCTCATGATCATTGTAGAACTTTTCCCAGATACTATCAATCCATGAATCAAATTCTGCAAAATTATGTATTGGCTTATTGGGTAGGTTGGCGACAAGATATTGTGACCAATGATCTGCATAGACTCCACCGCCACCCGCACCATCAGAAACAGCAATCATGCCGTTTGTTGCAAGAACAGCATCTTCGCTGATTTTTTCTCCAAATTTAGGGATAGATACACTTTTTGCTTTCATCATTTGGGACTTATATTAGTTGGTGTTCCGATATCCATTAACTGTATCAAAGTCGAGAGATCTGTATTAGTGGCCATAGCAACATGTCTTGTATCCTCTGCATCACCACGTAAGTCGCCAATAGGCTGATTATACCTCGATGGTAATAAGCTTGACATATCATATAGCCACTCAGAATACTTATCTTCATTCAATTCTGTCTTACTGATAGGCAAAAGAATCTGCTCATGATTGTCTGGTGTGACATGAATATTCCACAACAAGACGTTTCCATCATTCGTAAACAGAGCCTTCAACTCGTTTGCTAATTGAGTATTCACTTCTCGGGGATTGGCAATACCATTGAAAGCACCATCTGTAATATTAATAATCGTCGGAGGATAACAATCTTTCTCATGATGCTCCTTCATCCACTTATCCAAAAGGTCTTTTGCCATAGCGAATGCTTTATGCGCTCTTGTGTATTTGCCTGCTGCAACAGGTTCTACCCATTGAACCTTATCCACTTCCTTTAATTCCACTCCTTTCCTTGTCCGCTTCTCTTCCTTGATAGTTATCTTTTTAAATGGATTGTTCTTCAATTCTTCTGGCGATACGAAATCTCGTCCTGATAAAGTACCTTTCCATCCATAACTCGCATCATCACCATAACCAATAACTGCAATATCATAGTAATGTCTTACTTCATTGGTCTTAATACATCTAAGCACTAATTCGTTAATCTGGTTATTAACTATTCTGGATACAGCATCAGCAAGTGTAATGAATTCACCACGATAATTCAATTTACGGCTCATGGAAATCGACTGGTCAATCATGAAGATAAAGGCCGTTGGTGTATTTCTGGTAATCTGAGCCGTATATGGATCCCTGATTTGCAGTTTCTGAGGCTGAGCGGGAATAGGTATGCCAAAGTTGCCTATGTTCTTAATATACTCAAGTGGGATATAATTCTTGACCAACACCTCTGCCTGAAAATAAGGCTGTTCCTCTTCTGGCAAATCAAAGTGTTTACGAGCTTTTACCGATTGAAAATGTATCTGCTTGAAGTCAGAAATAGTTGGGCCGATATTTGGTTTGAGTGTATATCTTGCCGCATTTAGATTAGCATACAAGGTTTCATTCCAATAAATGGTTTCCAAATCGATCTCCAATATAACGGGATTGGATATTCTACCATCTTTCATTGCCACAAACATCATTGGATGCTGTGTTGTGAAACTTACTCTCACATAGTCCTCAAGATTTCTACTACTATCCAATAGTCTCGAAGCAGTACTGCCACCAGGTTTATTAATCCTAATGCCTTTACGTTCACAATCCATCCATGAATACAATCCACCATTCTTTATGATTGACTCCAAGTTGTCTCTATCAGTGAAGTGATACAACTTCGTTATTCTGTGCTCATCCAGCACAGCCTTGAACTCTTGCCAATTACTCTTCTTATCCATAGTTGTCATTTTTAATCATTAAACAAGTCCAATTGAATATTATTGCCTTTCTTACTTGACTTTCTCTTTTTGGGTGGTGCAATATCCTTCTCTGCCTCAGTAGAAATCTTTTCTCCGTATGGATATATTCCTTCTACATACGCTTTGATCAGCGAGGCATGTGACAGCGGTTTCCTAGCATTCTCTACGTCTGCATTCGTATCATAATCTAATAAAACTATGGTTTTGCCCTCTGCATTTGCAGACTTCAAACGCTCAATTATATGTGCCACTTTGTTCTCTAGCACCCAACGATATGTTGGTATATAAATTTGCTTTCTAGCCTCAATATATCCAAGTAACTCTGTTCCATTCACCCCCTTTCTATGTCCAAGAGGCTTACCAAAGCGTCGGATCGTTCGTTTGATATTCTTCATCGTATCATTCTTGAACATCTCGACATCTACATCACACCCCTCAAACACTTTCAATCCTTGCCAAATCGCCTCTACACAGGTTGCTATATATCCCTCACTAAATGGTACAGGTATTCCACCATGCGGATAGAATGGACTCAGTTTTACCAATCCATCCTTTGCGCTACTTGTTACATCAGCTAAAATTGCATCCGGATATTGTTTCAATATCGTTGCAGCCTTCTTTCGTTTTGATTCAATTATTATCATACATATTGTTCTTTTAAGAATGGAAAACAATATATTAGAATGTATAAAATAGCATTTATAATAAACTCCTTCATGCCTAACTCGTATGGAGGAATTGAGATTGAGAATATGGAATTCAAAAATTCTGTAAAACCAGCAAATGCAAAAGGTATAGTTATCATAGGAAGAAACACTTTCGCTAAAGATATATTCCAATACATTTTTTTTAATTTGTGAGAATACACAGCATACTCGTCTTTTAATATAGGTTGAACAAGGAATGTGGTTCCTAATGACAACAATGCAATTATTGTGTTTGTATAAATTAAATCTAAATACAAGAAATAGAAACAATATAATGTATAAATAAATAACACTAAAGCTATAATATTAACAATTATAAGACTGAGTAAACGTGAATTCTTAAACTCTTTCGAGTAGTTGTAATTGTACTCATCTTCACTCAATTTGTCTATAAACTTTTCTCTTTTGTTCGTATATTTTTTGTTTCTTATATCAAATAATAATGTGTCATAATCGTAAACTTCTTCCATAAACGAAGACATAAATAGTTGATTGCTTAAAAAGAATAAAAACCAAATTACAACTGTAATATACCATGGTTCATTGTATGTCGGAATATGAAGCCAACTAATATTGTTGTTTATTAAATCTTTAGTCAGATCTGACATAAACAATACTGGCATAAAGATTCCAATACTGCCTAAACAACCAAAACCGACATAACGATCATCGTCAATGTTCAGGCTTGATTTCTTATCAGGCCTGAATGAAGCAATCGTAAATAGCAATAGACAAAACACTATGTTCGAAATAAGCATTGTTATTGATACGCTTAATAAATTAAGCCCAGTATATGATATAAGAATAAAAGGAGCTATAAATGCTAACACGCTACACGCAGAGGTAAATTTGACTAATTTCTTTTCTAATCTTGCGTTTGGACCTTCATAGCGATAAGGATGGATATCCTCTGCTTTAGATAGCCTATCTTTAAATAAATAGTTTATTTCTTCTTTAGAAAAAACTGTCGAACGCAATTGCTGTTTAAGACAAAGGACGAATGAATCCCAAAGAAGGTATTCGTTAATACTTTTGAAAAGATTACTTTTGTCTATATTCGTATAGTCTTCTTTCTTGAGAAAATATCCATAAAAATATCTACCTTTTTTCCAAGGCTTTGATGTAGACTCTAATTGATAATTCAATGATACCATTATTGATACTAAGGAAAAATTATCAATATTGTCTTCATATTTAAAAGATGTCTGACTGGGGTTGCAGAAATCATCATCTTTCATCTTATCAATTGATACAGGAACGGCATCATCATCGCTAAAGACCATCTTGTCATAATCTATTATCAATGTGTTATTGTCTTTTGTTACAATAATGTTTTTAGGAGAGATGTCACCATGAGAGAAGTTCTGTTCAAGTAACCATGATGACATGGATTTATAACTAGAGATTAACTGTTTGAGGTCATCCTCCGCCTTTTCAGATTTAGGATGATAATGATCCAACGTTACCCCATCTACCCAGTCCATTATAACTACAGGGAAATAAATGCCTTCTTCATCTATGAGGTCGTTAACACTAATATTTATTTCATTGTATATAATATCAAATTTAACAAGGTAAGGGGAGTCTACTAAATTAAGTTTGGTTTTCACCTGTTCTAACCTATTAAAGATGTCATACTTCACATCAGTGTAACATTTTATAGCATAAAATCTCCCTGTTAACTCATCTTGAACCTTGAATACAACCGAATTTGCACCCTTTATATATATAACTTGATTATTTTTTGTTATTACCTTAAGGTGCTCTAATGTTCTAAAATAAAAAGCATAATTAGAGATCGCATTTATATAATCTTCTGCACTTGGGAGATCCCTATCTTTATTCAAGGTACATACTACGTCACTGGTTAATATTCTTCTAACACTATTTATGACGAATAAAGAGACGGGCTCACCATTACATAACTTATATAATATATCTGTTACTTTTCTTATTTTTCCATTTGATGGAAATGAACTGATTATATAATTAAAGAGTTCGCTTTGTTGCAAATCTAAATAATCGTTTACAGAAAAGAGCAATCTGTCTTCTGCTCCAAAACGTACTAATGTGTCACTATCGTTGGCAACGATTGATAATGATAGAAATATGGAAACTAAAGAGAATAAATCCATATTTTCATCATATTTTTCCATTGCTTTATTAGGATTTTGGAAATCAGGGCTTCCCAATTCCCTTATTTTCTCTCCTTTCATAGAAGGAACAAACATACCATCATAATCAACCAAAACCAAAGAACCATCTTGTTTTACTAAGATGTTGTCTGGTTTAAGATCGCCATGAGCAAATGGCTGCGACAACAACCATAATAACAACTTCTTGAAATTGTGTGAAAGCTGCCTGAGCAAACTTGATTCATTAATATTTTGACGAATATATTTGTTCAATGGCACCCCATCAACCCAATCCATAATAAGCACAGGAAATTCTGTTAAATCAGTTTGATTTGTATCTACAAATAATTCGTTTTTCAAATATAGAATGGTTAGGATATAAGATGATGACACTTTTCCAAGTTCCTTTGCAATCTCACGATATGCCTCAGCACGCCCTTCCTGTTCTCTTGTAAAACACTTCACAGCATAAAGCTTCCCACTCTGCTCATCCTTCATCTTAAAGACCACTGCAAAGTTGCCACTTGTCATCACAGGCAGTCCATCATCTCCCAACACTGGCCTAAGATAACTTAGTTCCTCAAAGTTATCTTCTGCTGACTTGATGGCCTCTATATATTCTGAAATTAGCGGGTATGACATAACTCTTTATTTATAATTCTTTCATCCAAATTCTTCTAAATTTCTCACCATCATCATAAAATAATTCAATGTTCTCTATATAAAAAGATGTTTTACGCTTAAATGTTACTTGGAATTCACCTTTATCATTGCGTATCCTATACAATGATTTCGCATTTGTTTTATCCTAGTTTAGGGTAATAATTAATTGGTGACGAGGTTGATTCCAATTATTAATTGATGCCGTCAAATAGGACTCGAAAGTCTTCGTTTCTCCTTTTTTTAAATCCAACACATTATTACTTTTATGTTGGCGATATACAACAGATACTTCTGTGCATGAAGGAGCTTTAATTAATACAGAGTCTAAAGCTTTACACATCTCATTAACTGGATACTGAGATATCATTGAGTCGCCTTTGTCAAACACTTCATACAAATCGCCTTGATAGCAAAGAAGCATTAGCATTTCAAATTTTGTTAATTGCCACTTTGACAGTTCATGTTTCAGTTTGTCTGATAATATTCTATATTGTACACGAATATGCTTCTGCGCAAAAAAGGACAAGTTGTCGATATAATGATCTCTAGCATAATCAAGATGTTTCTCATTATAATCTTTTTCCATCTTCAACAATTCTTCTGCAGTTATTTCTTTTTTCATTTGTCAATAATTAAAATGGTAAATCCTCTGTTGCAAAACGTTCCAATGCCTTTTGAGCATTGTTGTTCCCTTTTCTAGCTGCTTTTTCGTACCAATATCTCGCCTTATCTCTATTTGCCATTGTTCCATATCCATTCTCATAACAATAAGCCAGGTCGTACATTCCTTTATCATATCCTCTCTTTGCAGATTTATCAAACAAATAAAAAGCCATATCATAATCCTGTACAACAATTTCTCCTTTAAAATAGAAGCTACCGAGTAATTCTTGACTTCTTGAATCTCCTTGTTTGGCTGCATTATTCAGTAAACTAAGGCCTAACACTTTATTTTCAACGACTCCATCAGCTGTCATATAACATAGTCCAAGTATTGCTTTTCCCAAAGGATTACCTTGATTAGAAGATCTTTCATACCATTTTATTGCTTCATTTTTGTCGATGACAACACCTTCTCCAAAATGATAACAATAGCCCAAATATACTTGTGCATTACTATTTCCTTCCTCTGCTGCTTTTTTTAAATATAAAATAGCCTTATTCACATCTTTTGGAGTTCCATTACCCCTTAGAAGGCAAACGCCTAAAACGCACATTGTGTCACTATTATATTCTTGATCATCAAGCATACGTCTTGCCCTTCTTACGGCATCACTAAATATGAAATCTGCATCTGCATTATTCATTTCTCTGTATATATCTCCAATATTATAGAGAGCTTGTAAATCTCCTTGATCTGCCGCTTTCTTAAGCCAAAGTAAAGCTTCGTTATAATCAATATTAACGCCAAAGCCATTAGAATAGCAAATCCCTAATTGATATTGTGCTTTTGTATATCCCAATTCTGCAGCAATTTTGTAATAATGAACAGATAAAAAACCATCTTGTTCAACTTCAACCCCTCTTTTATATTTTTCTCCTAACTCGAAGTAGTGAATAAGGCATGCTGTGCTTATGTGGCATGAGTAAAAATGTGCGGGAAGTATCCCCATTTGATTATCGGACAATAAAAAAATAAAAGTGGAACAAATCCTATTAAATTCTTTATCCGCTGAGGGAAATAAAAGTTTGAAAACTTCGCATTTTTCTATACTTTGATAATCATTTCCTGAAAAAAGTAGCCCATCCGTCACACCAAATTTATCTACTATTTCAGGAGTCATGGATATAGCTTTCAAAGAAAGTAGTATCGATGCCAATGAGAAATCATCAATATGCTCATCGAAATCATCTTCCGTTCGTTGAGGATGACGGAAATCTGGGGAACCAAGTTCGCGAGCCTTTTGGCCTTTCATAGTTGGCACATACATTCCATCGTAATCGACAAGGACAAGAGAGCCATCTTCACGAACCAAAATATTGTCAGGCTTTAGGTCTCCATGAGCAAAGGGCTGTGGTATAAGCCATTGTGCCAATTGGCTGAAGCGATAAGCCAGCATTTCGAGAGCATACTTATCATCAAGATTCTCTCGCAGATATTTATCGAGAGTCTTTCCTTCCACCCAATCCATCAGCAATACGGGGAATTCTGCTTCTGTAGTCTGGTCTGTATCCACAAACAGTTCCTTATCCAAAAACTGGATAGAAACAAGATAAGGTGACGAGACATCTTTCAGATCCTTGGCAATCTCACGATAAGCTCCTGCCCGACCTTCCTGTTCTTTAGTAAAACACTTCACAGCATAGAACTTTCCACTTTGCTCATCCATCATCTTAAATACTACAGCAAAGTTGCCACTTGTCATTACAGGCAATCCGTCATCACCCAAAACTGGCCTAAGATAACTCAGTTCTTCAAAGTTATCCTCTGCAGCTTTGATGGCCTCAATATATTCGGATAATAGCGGGTAGTTCATTCTATTATTTTTTATTGTCAATTATTTCATCAAAACCATTTCTTGCCATGAGATTAATGCCTTCAAAGAATCTATACAGTTGGATTATTCTAGTGAATAACACATCTACGTCTATAAGTGGCATCTCTATATCCTTATTTAGCACCTTTTTCGTTAAACTACTCCCATATCTGAATAGTTCACCATTATTATCAACAGTATTCAACTCTGTAAGAATTCTATGAACGTTTTTTACTTCAGAATCATTTTTGTCAAGATACATCTTCAGATTATCCCATAACACAAGTAAGTTATGTCCTTCCAAATTAGACTCTCCCGAATACGCAACTCTCCTTCTTAATCTACAATATAAGATAGAATCTTTCATTGTTAATTCCAGATACTGTCTAAAACAGAACATTACGGGATAAATATAGCATTCCCTTAGATATCTGTCATTGGATAAAGAAATCAAATTAAGTAACATGGCACTTGTACTTGCATACCCATTTTGGATATACATATCACTATCAACATAATACTGATTTCCTTCTTCATGCTCAACAAATAACGAGTCGTTATTGGTTAGAAGAGGAATATTCGTATCAAAAGAGTCAATATCTTTCTTTGATAAAAGATATAATTCTCTTTGCAATTGTTTTTTTATTGCATCTTTATAGCGTCTCTTTAAATGATAACCTATATGCTTTTTCCGTTTTCGCTTGTTTCGTTTCATATGTTTTTTTTAGAATGGGAGAAGGTCCTCTTTATAGCCTCTATTTATAGAGACACTATCAGACAAATATTTAATTCTTACCAAACGGATTTCATCCTCTGTATATTTTTTCAGACAATGCTGAGTTTTGGAAAGATTATCCGTTCCTTTTTCAAGAAAATACTCGTATATTTCATAAACCTGTTCCTTGTCATAGTAATCGTCAATAAAATAGTCAATATCTACCGTTTCGCCTCTATCTATAAATCTTTCTAAAATAGTGATAATATCATGCATGGTCATGCCATGTGATTCTGCAAAGATGTCCAAGGGAATTTCCTGATACATACATTGATAAACACTATCTTCCATAACATCCCTCTTCTTACCTATCGGTAAGAACAATTTCATTTCTGCTTCCGTTATTTCATAATCCTCAGAAGACACCAAAATATCTTTTTTCCTCCAACATGATAATATGTTCCCGTTTTTATCATATAAACAAAAATCGATAACAGTAAAATTGGGAGACTTACTTTCAACGATTAATTGCTCCTCATGATATTCCATTTCAACAAATGGATCTTTACCGATATCTTCAACATTTTCTCCAATGATAATGTGTTTGGATTGACAACCATAGAAGGCATAATCATCTATACGCTTCACTTCTGTGGGAATGGAAAACGTTTCAGATTCAGAAAGACATTGAATTAATCTTTCTTTTCCTTTCGAGTATAAGGTTCGATCTTCAACTTCAAAATATGGCGAAAGGCATATGATTTCAGACAAATTGCAATTGAAAGGGTTTTGGCCTATCTCTATTACAGAAGACGGAATTGTAATCTTCTCAAGATATGAACAATCACATTCGTCAAACAAATCTGAAAATGCATGACTACTGATTATCTTAGTCCCTTCAATAATATTATATTCTCCAATGGATTTCCCCACCCACTTCAAAACCTCTTTATTTAAGCTATAACAACCAGAATTCCCATCCCACCAAGAATCCTTCCATTGTTCAACTTCCCATTGGGCCTTTTTGTGCCCTTTAAGTGCTGCTTTTTTAAAAAGATTTAATGCTTGATTGAGATCACAGTCGACGCCATAACCATTCCAATAGCACTGGCCAAGAATATATAGACCATATTTATTGCCGTTTTCTGCAAGTTTTCTGAAGAAATGGAATCCATTCTTACCGATTGGACGCATGTAGATATCAAATTCTTCCATTGCTTTTGGGGCTTTTGTATTTCCTTGTTGTGCAGCTTTGTCAAACCATTTGAATGACTCTGAGAGATTCCCCCTAACACCAATCATATCACCTTTGTAATACACTCCTACTTGGTATTGAGCATCAGCATGACCTTTTTCTGCAGCTAATAGAAACCATTTGAAAGCCTCAAAATAACTTTTGTTTACACCTGTACCTTGTTGATAACAAATACCCAAATTATAGAAAGCGACAGGATACCCATGAGACGCAGAAGCTCTATACCAATAAATGGCTTTTGCATAGTCTTGGGATAGTTCTTCTCCATAATAGAATTTATAACCTAATGACTTTTGTGCCACTTTGTCACCCACTACAGCTTTCGATATTATCTCTTTTAGTTCATTTGACAAAGAATCATATTGTTCATTATTCAAACCTTCAAAATACACACATAAGCATTTCAAAAAAGAAGCGGGTAATATTTTTGAAGTAAGAGAAAGCAAAAATATAGACATTATATTTCTACAATCCTCTTTTGCCAAAAATAATTGTATTTCCGAAGCGACAATACTTTCACTTATACTACTATAATCATTCACAGAAAACAACAATCTATCAGAAGTTCCATATTTATCTAGAAATAACGGATTGAGTGAAATGGCTTTCAATGACAGCACAATCGAAATTAATGGAAAATCATCAATCTGCTCATCGAAATCTTTCTCAGTTCGCAAAGGATGACGGAAATCGGGGGAGCCAAGTTCACGAGCCTTTTGGCCTTTCATGGCAGGTACATACATTCCATCATAATCAACAAGAACAAGCGTACCATCTTCACGAACTATAATATTATCAGGTTTCAGGTCACCATGAGCAAAGGGTTGAGGAATGAGCCATTGTGCCAACTGACTGAAACGATAAGCCAGCATTTCGAGGGCATACTTGTCATCAAGATTCTCACGCAGATACTTGTCGAGTGTCTTGCCTTCCACCCATTCCATCAGCAGCACAGGGAACTCTGTTTCTAGAGTTTGGTCTGTATCAACAAACAGTTCCTTATCCAAATATCGGATAGAGAGAATATAAGGTGACGAGACATTTTCCAACTCCTTAGCAATCTCACGATAAGCCTCAGCCCGTCCTTCCTGCTCTTTCGTGAAGCACTTCACAGCAAAGAATTTTCCATTCTGTTCGTCCTTCATTTTAAAGACTACAGCAAAGTTACCGCTTGTCATTACTGGCAGCCCATCATCACCCAACACTGGCCTCAGATAACTCAGTTCCTCAAAGTTATCCTCTGCCGATTTGACAGCCTCAATATATTCTGATATCAGCGGGTAATTCATGCTACACTACATTTGACCCTGCAAATTTATCAAATACTTTTTAAGATTATACCAATTACGTCTTCACAAGGCTTGCGAAAACTCATTTTTCTCCTCATGAGTAAGGAGATAGTTTTTCTTATACTCGCTAACCAAGAGTTCTTTTATGTCAACCCCCAAAAGTTCAGCTATTTTAAGCAGGTTGCTAATATCAGGTTGGGAGGAGTTCGTACACCATTTCGAGACGGTAGATGGCGTGACCCCAAGTTGCTCAGAAAGCCACTTACTGGTTCGTTTCTTTTCCACAAGCACCAATTTGATGCGATTAATATCTTCCATATTCTAGGTTTTAATGCTACAAATATAGTGAATTAATTTCAATTCCTAATAATCTATAGTTAGAATATGTGACAAAACGCATCGTTTTTATGTTTTTTTATAAATCATGCCCTATTTTTTCCGAAAGAAATCCTCCCAATAAAGAAAATCCTTCTTTCGCAAGCCTTGTTATCCGTTTTTACTTGGATTGGAAAGACAAAAATCGTAATTTCGCAGCACTATAAGTAACAATTTAAACATCGAGATTATGAAAAAGCTAATGATGACACTTATGGCAGTCGTATTCGCCATCACAGCAAACGCTCAGTACAATGTCGGCACTTCGTCAACGACAACTGACTATTTCGGAAATCAGACTACTACTCATCGCAATCAGTATGGGCAGACTACTGGTACATCAACTTCGTCAACCGATTATTTCGGTAATACGACGACCACTCACCGTGACAGCTATGGTAACACTATCGGTACGTCTACTACTTCTACCGACTATTTTGGTAACACGACAACAACTCACAGAGACCGTTATGGCAACACAACAGGTTCGCAGAGATCTAATACGGATTATTTCGGTAATACCAATTCAACATACACAGATTCTTATGGTCGTTCTACAGGTACTTCAACAACCTCTACTGATTACTTTGGCAATACTACGACAACATATCGTGACCAGTATGGCCAATCTCGGGGTAGCTCAACCTCTTCAACTGACTATTTTGGTAATCGCAACACTCAACAGCGCAGTAACAATTCTAATACAACCATTTGGTCTTGGTAACAATAGTCAGTCCCGACCTGCAAGTAGCAAGCCGGGACTTCTTGGATATATATGGTATGGCAAACAGTTATGCCACTGAGTGCATGATATGACGGGCTGATGTTACTTTTGCATCGTAGATGACTGTCAGTTCACGAGTACGGGGATTCCACTTCGTGTTCATTACACCCTTCATGTGTTCAGCCTTTGCAACAGCCTTCCTGTGAGAGTCATGGCGACTCACTTTGAAGGTGCAGGCTTTCACATCAGGACGATAGGCATGTCTGTGGGCATCAAAGTGAGAAGCCCTCTTGTCAACCTTATCAAAGTGCGTTGTTTTCTTATTGTTCGTCACTACAATAACTGTGGCCTTCTTGTTGTTGCCATACTTCTTATTACCTGCCATTGCCGGCATTGCAAATGTGATAGCCATCATCATAGCGGCTGCAATCACCTTATTCATCATCTTCATATTCAAATCTCCTATTCTTTAAATGTTAGACATTTGTTTCTTAATCACAGTGCAAAGATAGGGCTATTCCGTGGGGTTTCAAAAAGATTATTCCTATTTGGAGGGAGCGTTTCCCTAAAGTTGAGTGGGGAAAATCCCCAATACCGGATTGCTGTGCCTCTGCTTCCGTAGCCGTCTGGTCTTCCTTTTTGACGATGCAAAGGTAAATCGCTGTTTCCGAATGTCCTCGGTATTCAGTACGGATTGGGTAAAATCTTCCTTTCCCTTTGGTGAAAGAGTATTTGACGTAATCCGCACCGCACCTTCCGACTGCCTATCGTACCCATCAACCTTTAGAAAGCATCGTAAAAAGAAAAGGCCATTCATTTCTCGCAGAGCCAGTATTCCGAACAGCCGTTCACCATGCGATGCTTGAAGCCGAAACGATAATTATTCATCGACTTGCCCAAGACAGTGGGTGTCGCCCTTTTCGCATCGAAG
>Ga0326511_10002165_pt1 | contig 16109 bp, 8 predicted proteins | sample 0_2496_0518_D_FD_203701 | JGI IMG/M metagenome (GOLD analysis project Ga0326511, IMG submission 203701) | Bovine rumen microbial communities from UC Davis, California, United States - 0_2496_0518 | ecosystem: Host-associated > Mammals > Digestive system > Stomach > Rumen | place: USA: California...
ACTCTTAGAGATTGAGACTTTGGAATCGGGACATCGGACGTTGCCGTTACGCAGCATTGCATGCGGGGAGGCCGCCGGAAGTGTCAAAAGGTCGCTGCAGACTACGGCAAGGTTTTGACAACTGTCCGGGCCTCCACAGACTTCCGCCGGGGATGCCGGGACACCGGGCATCGTCCGGCAGCGGGGCGGAACCCCGTCAGGTGCTTTTGCGCCCGGGTCAAAAAAAAGGGGGAAAGATCGTCTTTGGAACGAAATTTCCCCTAAAGCTGTTCGTCGGCTGAGGCCGAATCAATTATTCAGCGCTCTGCTCGCGAAGGTGCTGTACGTAAATAGCGCGTTCCATCTTCTTGCGACGCACGTCACAGGGAGCATTGAACTGCTGGCGCGAACGGAGTTCTTTCTGAACGCCGGTCTTGTCATACTTACGTTTGTAGCGCTTGAGGCACTTTTCAATGTTGTCACCTTCTTTAACGGGTACAATAATCATACTGTCAGTACGGCTTTAGTTTACTATAGTCGGAGCGCCGGACCTCTTATTTACAACTCCTTTAGCCTCGGTCCGGTGGTGCTCGTCTGCTGCGGATTTTCCGCAAAGCGAGTGCAAAGATGGTGAATTTTTCTGAAATTTCAAAATTTTTTGCATTGTTTTTAAAGATTTCTTCCTCATTATTTGGCTATTCCGTCGGTTTTTGCTATATTTGCCAAACAATTTTAATAAATATGAACGAACGAACAGCCCGACTCAGGCAATTGAGAAAAGCGATGGCCAAAGCCGGCGTCGAATACTATTATCTTTCGAACGGAGATCCTCACGGCGACGAATACCTGCCCATGCACTGGCAGGTCGTGAAGTGGCTTACCGGCTTCTCCGGTGACGTGGCACAGATTGTCATATCGCAAGAAGAGGCATTGCTGTGGACCGACTCCCGCTTCTTTATCTCAGGAGCGCAGGAACTGGCCGACTCACCCTATACCCTCAAGAAGCTCAAGGTTCCCGGCGAAGGGACACCGCTCACCTGGCTGGACGAACAGAATCTGCTGAAGATGGGCGATTTGAATATCGGTGTGGACGGCAGTCTCCTGACGAAGGATTTTGCCGATGCACTCGCAGCCATCGGGTACAAAGCTGTGGATCTGCGTCCGTGGGACAAAATCTGGACCGACAGGCCGCCGCTCCCCCTGAATCCTGTCGAAATCTATTCCGACCGGTATTCGGGCGAGACGACCAAAGGACGGCTCCATCGTATCGTGGAAGCCATCCGCGCCAAACAGGCCAATGCACTTATCCTGACCCGTCTGGACGATATTGCCTGGGCGCTGAACCTGCGAGGCAGCGACATTCACTGCACACCCGTCTTTGTCAGCTATGCCATCATCTCTGAATTCGGCAGCACGCTCTTCGTGAACCGGAAGAAGATGAGCAAGGAGGTGATGAAATGCCTGCAGATGGACGGGATCAAAGTGAAATCCTACGACAGTTTCTTCACCGCCCTGCAGACCCTGGGCAGGAGATACACCCTATTGGCCGACCCTTCGGAAATCACGCTTGAACTGGACAACGCTCTGCAGACAGCTTCCCCGAAGGTAATCCTTTCGGCCAACCCGGTGACCCTAATGAAAGCTCTCAAAAACGAAGTGGAAAGCGAAGGCGAACGGATTGCCATGCTGAAGGACGGCATCGCCCTGACACGGTTTTACCATTGGCTGGATGACCGTCTGAACCGTCCGTCGGAATTCATGATGGGCAACGAGGGTAATATCGTCATCGCCAACGAAGTGACCGAGCTGGACTGTGTGGCCAAACTCCGCGAATTCCGGCAGGAGCAGGAAGACTACCGCGACGAGAGTTTCGATGCCATCGTAGGCTGGCGCGAACATGCCGCCCTGCCACACTATTTCCCGACGGAGGAATCCAACGTACCGATTTCAGGCAACGGCCTCCTGCTGATTGACACAGGCGGACAGTATCTGGACGGCACGACCGACATCACACGCACCATCCCCGTAGGCACACTGACCGAAGAGGAAAAGCGGGATTACACGCTGGTGTTGAAAGGACATATACGGCTGGCCACAGCCTGTTTCCCGGAAGGAACGCGGGGTGACCAGCTCGATGCCCTCGCCCGCATGGACCTGTGGAAAGAAGGCAAGACCTATCTCCACGGAACAGGGCACGGCGTAGGACATTACCTCTGCTGTCATGAAGGTCCGGAAAGCGTACGCATGGAACATAACCCGCAACCCCTTATGGAAGGGATGATCATCAGCAACGAGCCTGCCATGTACGTGGAAGGGTCGCACGGCGTACGCCATGAGAACTGTATCCGGGTCGTCCGGCTCTGCACGGGATTCCTGCAATTTGAAACGCTGACGCTCTGTTGGATTGATACGACACCCATCAAGCGCGAACTTATCGGCGAGGATGAACGCCGCTGGATTGACGAATATAATAATAAGGTATATAACGAGTTGGCACCGCACTTGAACGAAAGCGACCGGATGTGGCTTGCCGCCAAGACCCGACCCATGGCGAACTAAAAATGATAAGCCGACGCCCAATCTGAGCATCGGCTTATTCGGCGGAAAGAAGGGGATTCGAACCCCTGAAACGCTTTTGGCGTTTACTCGCTTTCCAGGCGGGCCTCTTCAACCACTCGAGCATCTTTCCAATGTCGGTTGAATTGCAAAGTTTTAATTTTGCGAGTGCAAAGATAGCGTTTTTATGCGACACTTCCAAATTTTTTGCGATATTTTTCTCAAAAAAAGTGCATTTAGCGTTTCAGAGACCTTTTTCGATGGGTATTTTTTAAAAAAAATGGTGTAAAGTTTGTTTAATTCGCAAAAAAACCGTATCTTCGCATCGTTGTTTTACCAAAATACAATATACACTTTTTGATGAGAAAATATTTAACTTTATTCCTCAGCCTTGTCTCTTTGACAATATCTGCGGCACCGCATCACTATACTTTCCACCGGTTGGGCATCAATGACGGCCTTTCCGGCGGAGCTGTATTCGCCATAGAGCGAGACTCTCGCGGGTTCATCTGGTTCGGCACCTCGACAGGTCTGGAGCGCTATGACGGCTATACAGTGGTCAACTATCAGGAACAGGCTTCCGACACCACGTCGCTGCCCGGCAACCTCGTGAACAGCATCCAGGAGATTCCGCAAAGCGGTTCCCTTTGGATCAAGACCGACAGGGGGTACTCCATCATGGACAGGAAGACCGGAAAATTCGATTCGCAATGCCGTCAGGTAATGTTACGCATCGGCAGTCGCGAAGTGCCCGATTTCGTATATGTTTCCCCTTCGAACAAGCGCACATGGATTCACACGCCGTCAGAAGGGCTTTGGGTTGCGGAACCCGACGGCAAGACCGCCCGCCTCATCAAACAGGAAAATTTCCCCGAAAACACAGAGGTGAAGTACATCACCGACTGCAAAGACGGTGTATTGGTATCCTTTTCCAACGGACAGCAATTCCTCTTCGATGCCAATGAGTTGAACCCCATCTGGAGGCTAGACGACCTCAAAGACCGCGGCGCAAATGATTACAACACCTTCCTGGACAGTCAGGACCTGATGTGGATCTACAACCTGAACGGACTTTTGGTCTATGACCTGAACGCAAAGGAATGGCGGCCGGAAATGGCGTCTCGCTGGGCCGAGGGAACAGGTGTCATCATCCACGCGGTGGCTGAAGACGTGGACGGCAATATCTGGATCGGCACCGATGCCACAGGCATTGACGTTTTCGACAAACACACAGGATATGTCACCCGACTCTCCCACGATGAAACCAACAACCAGACCATCTCAAACAACACCATCCAGTCGTTGCATCTCGACCAGGAAGGTGTCATGTGGGTCGGCAGTTACAAAAACGGCGTAGCCTGCTGTTATGCTCGTCCGACGGGACAGGAGATGTACCGTCTGCAGGACATCACATGCATGGTGGAAGCCGACCCGGAACACCTCTGGCTGGGCACCAACGGCAAGGGCATCATCCGCTGGAACCTTGAAAATGGCGAAATTGAACCTTTTGCGCTCACCGGCATCACCGAAAACCATCCCATCGTAGGCCTTACACAGACCTCGGCAAACAACTTGTATGCGGCCACATTCATGGGCGGCATTTACGGCATCGAGAACGGCCATACCAAACACTGGACCGGTCCGGCCAGGGGCGAAAAAGCCACAGAGGGCCAAGTGGCCAACGCCAATGTGTGGAGCCTGAAAGAAGACAGTAAAGGCAATCTCTGGGTTGCCACATTGGGCGGTGGTCTGCAATATCTGGACCTAAAAACCGGAACATTCACCACCTACAACATCGCAAACGAAGCGTTGCCCAACGACTACCTCACCTCGCTGGACCTCTCGCCGGACGGGCGCACCCTCGTATTAGGCTTTGCGTCAACCGGCGTAGGATTCTTCGACACCGAGACCCGCAAATATTCCGACATCATGGTCGAACACATACTGCCGAGCGGATACGACAATCCCGGATCCCTCCCCACTAACTTGAAGGGAGTCAATCAGGTCATGTATGACTCCCGCGGTCTGCTTTGGATTGTAAGCAACGGCGGTGTGGGCGTTTATGAAGAAAAACACCACTCGGTGAAAGTGTTTGTCAATTCGGTTCCGCAGGGTCTCAGTATCACCGAGGACAAAAACCATAAGATATGGATTGCGACGCAGCGCTCCATCAAACAGGTGTCGGTGACAGAACACCAGGAACAGACCGGCAGCTACGTGCCCACATCGTGGGATTTCAACGTAATTTCCTATGGCGAGACTGTGGGCTTGCTGAATTCAGAATTCAACCAGCGTTCCATGACCTGTCTTTCCGACGGACGCGTCATAGCCGGCGGTATCAACGGCATTGACATTTTCGACCCCAATACGATGCAGCACGACAGTACTGCCAGCGATGTATTCTTCGCCGGCGTTCGCATCATGGACAAATTCCTGTCCGGTGACATCAACGAGACACGCGTTATCAATCTCACCCACAACGACAAGGTGGTTTCCATTTTCCTGGCCGCCAACCAATATGCCCAGCCCGGCAAAAACCGCTTCATGTATATGCTGGAAGGATTCTCGGACAAGTGGATGGCACTGCCCATGGGAGCCCGCACCCTGACATTCACCAACCTCAACCCCGGCAAATATGTGCTTCACATCAAATCGGCCGATGAGTTAGCACAGAAAACCGGCAAGGAAGAAACCATGAAGATAAATATCGCACCTCCTGCCTGGCAAACATGGTGGGCATATCTCTTCTATTTCTTACTGTTCCTGACCATCATCATCCTGATGTGGCACTGGTCGCTGGCTCGCGTCCGTACCAAGGAACGCATGGCACAGATGAGCCAGCAGATGAGCCACGACGAGGAAGTGAACCGCTTGAAGACGCAGTTCTACACCAATGTGAGCCACGAACTCAGAACGCCCCTTACCCTTATCCTCGGTCCGTTGGAGAAACTGATGGCCACCGTCAAGGATCCGGAGCAGAAAGAACAGCTGGGTCTCATGCAGCGGAATGCCAATCACCTCCTGGACATGGTGAACCAGCTGCTTGATTTCCGCAAACTGGAAGACGGCCGCGTGAAACTCAATCTGACTGAGGGCGATATTGTGGATTTCATACGGCAGGTTTCTACAAGGTTCGAACCCATGTCCACCCATAAGCAGATCCGTTTCTCGTTCTATACCGAACCCGAATCGCTCACTATGGCATTCGATGCCGACAAGATGGACAAAATCGTGAGCAACCTGCTCTCAAATGCCCTCAAGTTCACACCCGAAAAGGGACGTGTCACCATTCAGCTGGAAACCGAAACAGACTCCACGGCTGGCGGAATAACCCAAGACAACCTGACCATCAAGGTTTCCGATACCGGTTCGGGCATTTCCGACGAAGACAAGAAGAAGATTTTCGACGTCTTCTATCAGGCAATGCAGAAAGATACCAGTGCAACAGGCTCCGGCATCGGGCTCAGCATGGTGAAAGACTTTGCCGAATTGCACGGCGGAAGTGTCTCCGTTTATGACAATGCCGGCCGCGGCACGATTTTCAAGGTTAAGATACCCATCCGGCATATCGCTCCCAACGCGCCCGATGAAAAGACACCGGTTGCCGAGCCTGAAGTGGAAGAGAACTCCGAAGAAGCCACCGATCCTACGGCCCAGAATATCCAGACCACGATTCTGATCTGCGATGACAACGATGACTTCCGCCTTTTCATGCGCACTTCGCTGACTGGCAACCACAAGGTGATTGAAGCCGTGAACGGCAAAGAAGCGCTCAAGATTCTGGAAAAGACCGTACCCGACTGCGTCATCTCCGACATCATGATGCCCGAGATTGACGGCAACGAATTGTGCCGCTGCATCCGCGAAGACAGTCGCCTGCACCTTGTGCCCGTACTCCTTATCTCAGGATTACAGACCGCCGAAGCCCGTATCGAAAGTCTCGAAGCAGGCGCCGACGACTATCTGACCAAGCCCTTCTCGGTCAAGGAACTGAACCTCCGCCTGAAGAACCTGTTGGAGGTGTCGCGTCTGCGTCAGGGCAAACCGCGCCTGATCGACCCCATGCCTTCCGACATCAAAGTGGTGTCGCAGGATGAGCAACTCGTCAAGAAGGCGATTCAGTATGTCGAAGAGAATATGGGCCGTTCGGATCTCAGCGTTGAAGATATGAGTCAGGAACTCGGCATGAGCCGCGTGATGCTCTATAAGAAACTGTTGGGCCTCACCGGACTCTCTCCCATTGAATTTATCCGCAACATCCGTCTGAAGCGTGCGGCACAGTATCTCCGGGAGACTCCCGACCGCATCTCCGAAATCAGTTACCGCGTCGGATTTAACAATCCGAAGTTCTTCTCCCGCTATTTCAAGGCGCTCTATGGCATGCTGCCCACAGAATACCGGGAAAAAGAGGGCCAGAAATAAGGCAATTTTGACAACTTATCTAATTATAAACCTATGGACGTATTAATGATTATTCAATTCCTGATCGTGCTGCTGGCTCTCTTTGTGGGTGCGCGATATGGAAGTCTGGCTCTCGGAGCCATCTCGGGCATCGGTCTGGCCATTCTTGTACTCGGATTCGGGCTCAAGCCCGGTACGCCTCCCACCGATGTTATTTACATCATCATCGCTGCCGTAACCTGTGCCGGTATGCTTCAGGCCTCAGGCGGTATGAACTGGATGATTCAGGTAGCCGAGCGTATGCTGCGTTCTCATCCCGCCTACATCACGATTCTGGCTCCTTTTGTCACCTTCTTTCTTACGGTGCTGGTAGGTACCGGCCATGTGGTTTACACCATCATGCCTATTATCTGCGACATCTCCCTGAAACAGGGCATACGTCCCGAACGTCCCTGCGGCATCGCCTCCATCGCGTCCCAGATCGGCATTACCTGTTCGCCGATTGCCGCTGCCGTCGTTTCTTTCATGACCATATCAAATGCCAACGGATTCGATGTCTCCATCTTCCAGATTCTGATGGTGACGATTCCCGCCTGTCTGATTGGCATCATTTCTGCAATTATCTTCAGCTACAACCGCGGTCTGGACCTCGACAAGGATCCCCAGTTCCAGGCGCGCTGCAAGGATCCCGAGACATACAACTACATGTACGGCAACTCGGCAACGACCCTCAACCAGAAGATTGAAACACACTCAAAAATAGCCGTTTGGATTTTCCTTGCGGCGCTGGCAAGCATCGTTATCTTCGCCATCTTCCCCGACCTGCTTCCCCGGTTTGCAGATGCCAAAGGCAACCTGAAACCGCTCAAGATGAACCTGCTCATCCAGATTATGATGCTGACAGCGGCAGCCTTGATGGTCTTCTTTGCCAAGGCAGAACCCAAGAAAGCCGTGAGCGGTGCCGTATGGCAGTCAGGCATGGTGGCCGTCGTTGCCATCTTCGGTATCGCCTGGATGGCCGACACTTATTTCGGGAACTATACAACCCAGATCAAGGAAATGATGGGCGACATCGTCGCCCAGTACCCCTGGGCCATCGCCTTTGTCTTCTTCCTTGTCTCCGTTCTGATTAACTCTCAGGGTGCCGTCGTGGTTGCCATGCTCCCCCTGGCCTACGAAATGGGCATCGATGGAGTGATTCTGCTCGGTGTTATGCCCAGTGTCTATGGATACTTCTTCATCCCCAACTATCCCTCTGATATCGCAACGGTGAACTTCGACCGCTCCGGAACGACCGTTATCGGCAAATATCTGTTCAACCACTCGTTCATGATTCCGGGGTTGATTCATGTGGTTGTGGCCACTATAGCCGGTTTGCTTTTAGCCCAGTTTTACCACAGCATGAATTGGCTTTAACGGGCTTTTTGTGTAAAAAAAATTACAAAAATACATCTTATTCACAAGATTTTTACAAAAAATACCCCGCCAAATACAAAGAACCCCTCAAAATTTTACTTTTGAGGGGTTCTTATTTCAAAAATAATGCGTATCTTTGCACCATAAAAACATTAATAAATAAACACCATAGTATGAAAACTATTTTTATGAGCCTTGCAGCAGCATCCGCTGTGCTGCTTTTTACGGCTTGTCAAAACAATCCTTACGAACAGAAAGGCCAGCAAGTGACTGTTTCTGTGGAAAATCCCCAAGAGGGACACGCGAAGCTCGTCCGGGTGGAAGTGCGCGGACCCAAATTGTTCCATGTGTCGGCAACCCCTGAAACGAACTTTTCCGACCCGAAAAGTCTCAGTGTGCTCGACAAGGCAGACGTAACACGCTACAACGTCAGACTCCAAGACGACTCCGTCGTGGTAATCGCAACCGCATCAGCCGCTGCACGCGTAAGTCTCAAGAACGGCAAGGTATCCTTCTACGACAAGGAAGACAATCTGGTGCTCAACGAGGATTATACGACATTTACCCCCTTTGAGTCGGTTCAGGGCGGCAAAGGTTACTCTACCCACCTTGTTTTTGATTCGCCGGACGACGAAGGGTTCTTCGGACTGGGTCAGCACCAGGGTTCCGATTGGAACTGGAAGGGCAAAAACGAAGAGTTATACCAATATAACACCAAGATTTCGATTCCCTTCATCTATTCGACCAAGGGCTACGGCATTTATATCGACAGCTATTCGCTCTGCCGTTGGGGTAACCCCAACGACTACTCGCAACTGAACCGTCTCTTCACCCTTATCGATAAAGATGGGAAGGAAGGCGCGCTCACAGGCACCTATACGGTGAAAGGGAAGCCCGAGGTCGTTCGTCGCGAAGACAGCATCTATTTCGAGAATCTCAAGACCACGAAGAATCTGCCCAAAGACGTTGATCTCGCCAAGGCTGACGTAGTATATGAGGGAAAAATCGTGCCTAAAGCCACCGGTGAATACAAATTCATTCTTTACTACGCAGGCTACATGTCGGTTTACATCAATGGAGAAAAGGCCGTCGGTGAAATCTGGCGAACCGCGTGGAACCCCAACGCTGTCAAGTTCAGTGCACGCCTGAAGAAAGACGAACCCGCCGACATCAAAATCGTATGGCATCCCGATGGCAGCGAGTCGTATTGCGGACTCCGCGCCTATGCCCCCGTTCCGGCCGGGATTCAGAAACAGCAGTCTTGGTGGAGCGAGATGACGCCCCAGCTCGACTATTACTATATAGCCGGTCCCTCGGCCGACGAGGTCATTGCAGGATATCGCACCCTCACGGGCAAAGCGCCTGTTATGCCCCGTTGGGCCATGGGTTTCTGGCAGAGCCGCGAACGCTACAAGACGCAGGATGAAATTCTCTCAACCGTAGCAGAATTCCGCAAACGCAACATTCCGCTGGATAACATTGTGCAGGACTGGTCCTACTGGAAAGTGGATGAATGGGGTTCTCATGAATTCGAAGCCAAACGCTATCCCGACCCCCAGGCCATGCTCGATTCCGTGCATGCCATGCACGCCAGATTCATGATTTCGGTATGGCCCAAATTCTACACATCCACCGAACACTACAAGGAATTCGATCAGAAAGGCTGGATCTATCAGCAAAGCGTGAAGGACAGTCTTGTGGACTTTATCTGGCCCGGCTACCATTACGGTTTCTATGACGCTTATGCGCCCAACGCACGTCTTATGTTCTGGAACCAGATAAACGATCATCTCTTCAAGTACGGCATCGATGCCTGGTGGATGGATGCTTCCGAACCGAACGTACGCGACTGCACCGACCTTCCCTATCGCAAAGCGCTCTGCGGTCCCACAGCCCTGGGTCCCTCCGACCAGTACTTCAATGCCTATGCCCTCGTCAACGCAATGGCCATCTACGAAGGACAGCGCAGCGTGAAGCGCGACCAGCGCGTCTTCCTGCTCACCCGTTCCGGCTTTGCCGGTCTGCAGCGTTATTCTACGGCTTCTTGGAGCGGCGACATCGGCACACGCTGGGAAGACCTTTATACCCAGATTCAGGCCGGCCTGAACTACTCCATCTCCGGCATTCCGTGGTGGACGATGGACATTGGCGGTTTCAGCGTGGAGAAGCGGTTTGAGGCTGCCCAGAAACTCTATGACGAAACAGGTCGCGACAACGAAGACCTCAAGGAATGGCGCGAGTTGCAGGCCCGTTGGTATCAGTTCGGCGCATTTGTCCCCCTCTACCGCGCCCACGGGCAGTTCCCCTTGCGTGAAGTCTGGAACATAGCGCCCGAGAGCCATCCCGCCTATCAGTCCATTATTTACTACTCCAACCTGAGATATATGCTCATGCCCTACATCTATTCTCTCAACGGCATGACCTATTACAACGACTACACGCCCATGCGTCCTCTGGTGATGGATTTTGCCAACGATCAGCGTGCCATTGATCATGGTTTCGACCAGTATATGTTCGGTCCCGCCCTGATGGTCTGCCCCGTCTATCACTATGGAGACCGTACGCGCAATGTGTATCTGCCCAAGATCAAGGGCGGCTGGTACGACTTCTACAGCGGCAAGCATTTCTCGGGCGGTGACACACATCCTGCCGAGGCTCCCTACGAACGCATTCCCCTGTTTGTTCGGGCAGGCAGCATCATTCCCGTCGGTCCCCGCATGCAATGGGCCGACGAGAAACCCGCCGACGTAATCAGTCTCTATGTTTACACAGGCGACGACGGCAGTTTCACACTGTATGAGGACGAAAACGTGAATTACAACTACGAGAAGGGCGCACGCGCCTTCATCCCGATCTCCTACAGCAACAAGACGAATACTCTCACCATAGGCGACCGTGACGGCAGCTTCCCCGGCATGCTCGAAAGCCGCACCTTTAAGATTATTCCCGTCACGTCCAACAACCGACTCGGATTCCATCCCTATCAGGACGGCAAGGAAGTTATATACAATGGCACGAAGATAGAGATAGCTCTCTGATAACATCACCCGAAATGAACAGATTCTTTTTAACAGTTCTCATGTCAGTTACATTAGCATCGTGCTCACAGTCCGGACAGCAAACCGTCTCCGGACCCTGGCTGGACACCTCTCTTCCTATCGAGGATCGTATCGACGCCGCATTGGCTCAAATGACGCTCCAGGAAAAAGTGCGCATGTGCTATGCCAAAACGAAATTTATGTCACCCGGTGTACCCCGCCTGGGAATACCGGATGTTCACTATAGTGACGGTCCCCACGGCGTTCGTGCTGAAATCAATCCAGACGACTGGGGCTATGCAGGCTGGACCACCGACAGTATCACGGCCTTCCCTGCCCTCACCTGTCTGGCAGCCACCTGGGACATCTGGCTGGCCAACAAGTACGGCAATGCCTTGGCCGAAGAAGCCATCGCCCGTGACAAGAATGTGATGCTGGGACCCGGCGTCAACATCTACCGCACTCCACTGAACGGCCGCAACTTTGAATACCTGGGCGAGGATCCGTTCCTGGCCGGCAAAATGGCTACGAACTATGTACAGGGCATGCAGTCAAACGCTGTGGCTGCCTGTCTCAAGCATTTTATCCTCAACGACCAGGAGGAATATCGCGGTCACATCAACGTCAAAGTATCCGAACGTGCCTTCAACGAAATCTATGCCGCCCCCTTCAAAGCCGTGGTCAAAGACGCCGATCTGTGGTCCATCATGGGTAGTTACAACAAGTATCTTGGCACCCACTGTTCGCACAACGACACCACGCTGAACAAAATCTTGAAACAGGAATGGGGCTTCGACGGAATGGTCGTCACCGACTGGGGTGGCTGCCACAATACCAACGAAGCCATCTTCGGCGGTCTGGATGTCGAAATGGGTTCCTATACCAACGGTCTGACCTCCGAGTCGGCTTTCGGCTATGAAGACTACTATCTGGGACGCGCCTACCGCGAGAAAGCAGAACGCGGCGAAGTGCCCGATAGCATTATCAACGACAAAGCGCGCCGAATCCTCCGCACCCTGTTCCGCACTACGCTGGCCGCGGATCGCGGGCAGGCTGCCCAGGCTACCAAAGATCATTTTGAACTCTCGCGCGAGATTGGAGCCGAGGGCATCGTATTGCTCAAGAATGCTGCCATCAACGGCAAAAAGCTGCTTCCCATTGACATCCATCAATACCATACAATTCTTGTGGTGGGCGAAAACGCCACACGATCGCTCTGCAAGGGAGGCGGTTCATCCGAACTCAAGCCCCAGCGCGAGGTGTCGCCGCTCGAAGGCCTGACTGAACGTTTCGGCATGGACAAAATCAAGTATGCCCAGGGTTATGTCTCCGGTCGCCCCATGTACGGCCACGTGGACATCATCCCCAAGGCAACCGAGGATTCCCTCCGCGCCGAAGCAGTCGCAATGGCACGTGAAGCAGACCTCGTCATCTATGTGGGCGGTCTGAACAAGAACCACAACCAGGACTGCGAAGGCGGCGACCGGCTCCAATACGGACTGCCCTTTGCGCAGCCCGAACTGATTGACGAACTCGTGAAGGCCAATCCCAAGACCGTTGTCGTCCTGATTTCGGGCAATGCCGTCGAGATGCCCTGGCTGGACAAAGTGCCCGCACTGGTACAGTCGTGGTACAACGGATCGGCAGCAGGCTATGCTTTGGCCGACATCCTTTCGGGCGACATCTGCCCCTCCGGCAAAACTCCGTTCTCCTACCCCACAACGCTCGCCGACTGTCCTGCCCATCAGCACGGTGTCATCTGCTATCCCGGCGACAGCATCAACGAGGAATATCTCGACGACATCTTCGTGGGCTATCGGTTCCACGACCTCCCGCAGGCAAAGAAGGAAGCCCTGGCCGGACGGAAACTCAGCCCCAAAACTACACGCTTCCCCTTCGGTTTCGGCTTGAGTTATACTACTTTCTACTATACCAAACCTGAAATCTTCGCAAGTTCGCTGACGGAAGACGTGCGCGGACACCTGTCTGTCAAAGTCACCGTCAAAAACATAGGCAATGTTCCCGGCAAGGAGGTCGTCCAGTTCTATGTGGGAGACGCTCAGGCATCCGTTGAACGCCCCGTCAAGGAACTTAAGGGCTTCGAAAAGATTGCTCTCCAGCCCGGCGAGGAAAAAGTGGTCACTTTTATTCTCTCGCCCGACGATCTCAAGTTCTGGGATGAAAACACCCACTCCTGGCGTATCGAACCCGGTGAATTCAACGTCTATGTTGCATCCTCGGCCGAGGATGTCAAGGGCGTGGTTTCTTTCAAAATTTAGGTCTGAGATTAAGTTATGAGTGAAATTAACGACTTCGACAACAAACAGCTCACGCCCTATCAGAAGGAATATTCCGAAGAGAAACTGAAGGACAAACTTTCCAAATACGCCAAGAATGCGGGAGCCAAACTCGTTTTCTACGTTTTGGAGTTGTATTATGTGATGATGAGTTCGAAGACCTCACTGCGTTACAAAGCCATCATCGTGGGTGCATTGGGCTATTTCATTTCTCCCTTCGACATCATCCCCGACCTGATGCCCATTCTGGGCTACTCCGACGATGTGGCTGTGCTTCTTGCGGTCATCAAGGCCGTGAGCGACTCTCTCACGCCCGACATCAAAGAGCGCGCCTTCAAGCGTCTTCAGGACTGGTTCCCGGACATCAGCATCTCCGACATAGATTATTAAATCTTCCCACTTCAAGCAAATTAATGAAACTGACGCTCATATTTTCCATTTTGGCTCTGGGTACGATTACCTCCAAAGCTCAGGAACTGCCGGATCCGAACTTCATTCCTGAAGGGGATGCGCCCAATGCCCTGCATTTCATTCCGATGCCGCCTGCCGATGGCTCTGCCCGGTTTCTCTATGACAAGGCCCAGTATTTCCGCGGCAAGACGATGCGCAGCGGCGCCCGCGGCGAACAGGCCCGTCTCGATGCGAATCCGTATTTTGACTATACGCTCAGCGTCTTTGACTCGTCTTTCGGTGTGGCAGTCACGGATTCCGTCACCCCGGAGACCTACCGGCTGATGTATGGTGTATTCCATGCAGCAAAAAAGTACACCACCCGTATTCTGAAGAACTATTATTGCCGGCCCCGGCCGTACGTCTGGTTCGGTGAGCCCAGCCTGACACCCCGTTATGATGAAGAAATGCGAGACAGCTGGAGCTATCCTTCCGGACATACCTCCCGGGCCTACACAATGGCGTTTGTGTTGGCGTCGCTCAATCCTGCCAACCAGGACACGATACTGAGCCGGGCTTACTTCTACGGCCAGAACCGGGTCATCTGCGGGCATCATTGGCAGAGCGATGTGGATGCGGCCAAAGTGGTAGCTGCGGCTTTGTATGCCCGACTGCAGACCGACAGCACTTATCTGGTTTATTGGAACCGCGCCAAGGCCGAAATCCGCAAACTGGAGAACGAGGGCCGGATAACCCGCATTCAACCGGCAACAGGCAGTCTGTATGCCGCCAACTACGGTTCGGGCGATCAAGGAATGATACATGCCAATCTAACTGCCCGGAAACGAAAACACAGGGAAGCCCCCTATGTGCCGGATGCAGACTTCGCCAACAGTCTTGAAATACTGCCCGCTCCCCCGCAGGAAACCAGCGTGGAGTTCCTCTATGACCAGTATCAGTACTTCGACGGCAAGCAACAGCGACTCACTCCCCGCGCGAACGTAGCAATAGCGGATGCGGAATACACTGCCAAGGGTTTTGCCCGCAATTTTGCGGGAGCGTTCGGCATACTCGTCAACGAGGAGAATACGCCTGAACTTTGGAAACTCCTGCGCGCTGTGATGAAATCTGAAAGCGGAGCAGCCTCCCAGGCCAAGAATTATTATCAGCGCACACGTCCCTATGCCTACTATAATCAGGGCTCCTTAGTCCCTGAAGAAGAGGAAACACTCCGCACCAACGGTTCCTTCCCGTCCGGCCACACAACGATGGGAACCGTCTGGGGCCTTATCCTGGCTGAAATCAATGTGGCCAACGAGGATACCATTCTCAAGCGAACCTACGACTATGGTCAGAGCCGTGTCATCGCAGGCTACCACTGGCAGAGCGACGTCAACGCAGGTCGCTACCTCGGAGCCACCTTTGTGGCCCGCCTGCACGCCGACAAAGCTTTCATGAAACAGCTTAAAAAAGCCAAAAAAGAATTCCGCAAGCTCGAAAAAGCCGGCAAAATCCAACACTACGACCCGTAAACGGCGCCGAATCTGCCCGAAATCTCTGCCGGATTTTTATGAGTCCATCCGATTCGGATAGGGTCGTCAACGACCCTTATTGGGATTCATACGATTCGGATAGACCCGTGGAAAACTTTTTTTGCCGCTATCGGGCATCGATAGACACTCGGAAATCTTTTTTTGCCTCCATCGATCATCGATAGACCCGTAGAAATCTTTTTGTGCCTCTATCGATCATCGATAGACCCGTGGAAAACTTTTTGTGCCTCCATCGATCATCGATAGACCCGTAGAAATCTTTTTGTGCCTCTATCGATCATCGATAGACCCGTGGAAAACTTTTTGTACCTCTATCGATCATCGATGGACCCGAGGAAAACTTTTTGTGCCTCTATCGGGCATCGATAGACCCGTGGATTTTTGATAAATTTCTGGCCTTAGGCCATCCCAAATAACGGTTAACGGTTATCGGTTCAGGATTATCGGTTATCGGATTCAACCATCCATCATCCCTCATC
>Ga0326511_10002166_pt1 | contig 16109 bp, 14 predicted proteins | sample 0_2496_0518_D_FD_203701 | JGI IMG/M metagenome (GOLD analysis project Ga0326511, IMG submission 203701) | Bovine rumen microbial communities from UC Davis, California, United States - 0_2496_0518 | ecosystem: Host-associated > Mammals > Digestive system > Stomach > Rumen | place: USA...
ATGTAAACCACATGAACCCCTTGAGATTCCCATCCAAGGTTCTGACAGATTCTTATTCTGTAGAGGTAAGAAATGATTCAGTGGAAGTGCATCTGCCTTATTACGGCCAACGCCATTCGGTTAGTTTTAACTCTGACGGGCTGCATTTCAAGGAGCCTATCACCGTGCAGAAACTGAAGACCAAGAACAAGAAAAAGGCTGTAGTGACCGACTTGACTTTCCGTGCCCGTCATAAGGGTGAGTCTTACACCTTCCACATCAACGTGTGGGGTAAGTCTACCGCTAGCCTGGACGTGAAGCCAGACAACGGCGATGTATGTAGCTATAGTGGCGACGTAGTAAACGAATAATCATTGGGCATAGACAGGCTCCATCTGCTCTTCGTTCGGCCAATGCGGCAGATAGAAGAGTGGAAGGGGCTTGCCTCCCACGCCCGTCCAGTCTATCTTTCGTACATAACTGAAATCCGGACCTCCAAAGTCGAAGGAGCGCCCGTAAAGCAGTATGGCATTCCTTCCGTGGTCTATCTTCCATAGACCCCCTCCGTAGCAGTCGTCTTCTCCTATTTCCAGCATTTCCCGATGCAGGTACACGTGCCCAAACTTCAGCACGCCACTGGAAGTGATGATGAATTTCTGAAACATGGTTCTTTTTCTTACTTTGCTGCAAAGTTACGCAATTTTTTGCAGTACGAACCTTTTCTATTATATTTGCAAGACTAAAACCGATACGATGAGGAAAATAATCTTTTCGGCAGTGATGCTTTTGATGGGGCTGACTGCCACTGCCCAGGAATTTTATAAGGGTGCCGATGTGGGATGGATGACCGAGATGGAATCCAAAGGCCACAAGTGGTACAATGCAGAAGGGAAGGAAACGGAATGTCTCCAGCTGATGAAGGAGTACGGCATCAATGCCGTGCGACTCCGTGTGTGGGTAGACCCTTCCAAGCACGACAACTGGTGCAATCTGGACGATGTGATAGTGAAGGCGAAGCGTGCCCAAAAGCTGGGCATGGAAATCATGCTGGATTTTCATTATAGCGACTGGTGGTGCGATCCTGCCAAGCAGCCTATCCCTGCTTCCTGGATGGGACATTCCTATGAGCAGATGAAGCAAGACCTCAAGGAGTATACCATCTCCGTGCTGAATACGTTGAAAAAGGAAGGTATTACCCCGAAATGGGTGCAAGTGGGCAATGAAACGTCCAATGGCTTGCTATGGAGCGTGGAGACCGACCCAGTGACAGGCTGGGAAATCAAGGACGAAAAGGGGAACACGAAGATTACCACTTCCATGGGGCATTCCCGCTTGAATCCTACTCAGTATGCCGGGTTCATCCGTGCCGGCTCTGAAGCGGTGAAGGAGGCTTCTCCTTCTTCTCTGGTTATCGTTCATCTGGATAATGGCTTCGACAAGGAACTTTATGAATGGAACCTGGGTATTTTGGCCGAAAATGGAGCCCAGTGGGATATAATCGGCATGTCGCTCTATCCTTATTGGGCCAAGGAAAGCGGATTGGAAACCGATGCAGATAGATGCATTACACGCTGCATGGAGAATATCCGCGCAGTGAGTGAGAAGTATCACTGCGATGTAATCATCGTTGAGACAGGATTTGAGGTGGACGAGCAGCATCCGGAGGTAATGGAGGAAGGTTACCGCCAGCTGAGTAGGGTGCTTCAGGAGAGCAGCCACAGTACCAACGGACGGTGCAAGGGCGTGTTCTACTGGGAACCAGAATGTAAGCCTAGCCAGTACAAGCTAGGAGCCTTTACGGAAGATGGACACCCCACCCGGATTATGGATGCTTTTAAGGAATTTCCGGCAAAATAGAAAAAGTCTGCTGAGTTTCAGCAGACTTTATAGGGTGGAGCTGGAGGGATTCGAACCCTCGTCCAAACAAGGAAACAATATGCTTTCTACATGCTTATCTCTGACTAAGTTTTTCGAGCATCAGCAAGACCAGAGCCACCTACCAATACCTTAGCCTTTAAAATTTCATCCAGGCATCAAGGCCTACCTGAACTATCCCCGATTTAGCTGTGCCACTGAACCAGAGCGCTTCGGAGCAACAGCCTCTGAGTGACATCTCGTTCCAGCACCTGGTGCCGGAATAAAGCTAATCTACTATACTTCGATTAAGCAGCGAGAGCGTAGTTGTTTTCGCCAGATAATTGTTGGTAACTGATATTTAAGAGGAAATCACCGACCCTCTGCATGCTTACATACCCTTTCATCTCGCTGTCAAATCCAGTCAACCCCTTTGACGTTGCAAAGTTCCTTATTTTTTTTCAAATACACAACAATTTGGTCTTTCTTTTAAAAAATTCTAATAAAAGTTTTTCTATTTTTTTTTTTTTTTTTTATTAGCTTTGTGGTGTGTTGAACTTAAATCACAGAAACTGATAAGAGAAAACTTATTAATCTAAACATTATTATGAAAAAAGTTCTATTATTTTTGTTTATGTTTGTTGCAGCGCTGGGTTTCTTTTCTTGTCAAAAGGACGATATAGATAATTCTGATTCTACGACTTTTGAACTTAAACTTGATAAGAACGGAATGATTAGTAGCCCTAAATGGTTAGCTGTTAAAGTTGATTCTATTGCACATTTAAAGGAAAAAGTATTTTACCCTGACGTGCTGAAAATTACAGCAGGAAATGATTTTTATATCTGTATAAATAATCCTTCCGGTATATTTAATTCTTCATCAAGTAGTTCCCCATATTTATATTTTCATAAGAATGGAAAGCGTATTAATCCTTTAGATCCACTGTTGGATAAAATAAGATCTTCCACTAGCCGCGAAATTATTTGGAGTAAGCATTAAGTCTTTTTTCTAATATGCAACTATTTGAAATTTTAAACAATAAAGTTATGAAAAAGAGTTTATTATTTATATTTATGTTTGTGGCAGCGCTGGCTTTCTTTTCCTGTCAGAAGGACGATATAGATAATCCAGGCGATTCTACCACCTTTGAGCTTAAACTGGATAAGAACGGAATGATTAGTAGTCCTAAGTGGTTAGCTGCTAAAGTTGATTCTGTGGCACATTCAGGGAAAAAAGATGTATTATATCCAGAAGTATTGAAAATTACAACTAGAAGTGATTTCTACATCTATGTAACAGGGCTTCCATTTAGTTCTACAATAAGTCAATTATATTTTCATAAGAATGGAAAGCGCATATATTCTTCAGATCCACTGATGGATGAGATTGCATCCTCCACAAATCGTGAGGTTATATGGAGTAAGCATTAAGTCTTTCCAATAATGAAACGTAGTCTGTTACTTGTCTCGTTTTTAGTCTGTTCTCTCTTACCCTGTATGGGGCAGACCCGGCAGGAACTGGAAACCCGATACGTTTCCGTGATGGGTGACTATGCCCGTCTTTATATAGGAAAAGTAGAGGTTCCCTATGAAAGGCAGTTTTACAAAACACTACCTTACCTTTATGAGGACGGCTCTTTCCATGTAGGTACTGTAGGCACGGAGGAACTGGTCTATCCAGAAGTGGCTCTTAGATTTGACGTGTACCTGAACCAACTGGTGGTAGAGTCTCCCTATTCCCATGTCAAGGTGGTGCCAAGGAAGGAGAATGTTCAATTCTTTACCTTGGAAGGGCAGAGATTCGTGAACTGCAACGGGACCTTTGTGCGTGAGGAATATGCGGGAAAAAAGCTCAGCCTTTTTACTTATATCTATAAGGAACATGACTATCCAGATATTCAGCAGGCCAGAAAAATGGTGCAGTTCAAGTCGAAGTGGGACCTGTGGCTGGTTCAAGACGGGAAGGTAAAGACTGTAAAGAGCCTAAGCGACTTACAAGCTCTTCTCCCAACCCGGAGTCAGGAAATCAAGCGGTTTGCCGATGAGAAGAAACTGAAGTTTAATACCAAGAACCGCATAAATTCCGTGAAATCAATCGTTGAATTCTTAGACTCGTAGTGTATGCGAAAAGTCATCCTATTTTTACTTTGCCTCTGGCCTGCCATGCATGCCTCTGCTCAAGAAAAGGCAGACAGCATCTACTTGTCGCAGTTGATTCAGGAAATCCAGTCCCGTACCAGCCTGCAGGTGTATAGTGTGGCTCCAGATACGCTGAAAGTGCTAAAGACTACCGACTACTCTTTGGATGGAATACGCCGGTCTGTGCGTGGAACTTCCGTTCAGGTAACGGTTCTGCAGGATAATCTTTTCTTTTCCCAAGGGGAGCCACTCTCCACAGAGCTGGCATCCTTTCAGCAGAATACAAACCCTGATTCAAAGGCTTATCTTCCTGTAGTCATAGCCAGCAATGAGAATCAGATTTATGAGGTAGGAACTCAGCCACAATCCACTGGCTCAGAGAAAGTCACCTTGCAAGGTCAGGTGTACAATTTCCGCACAGGAGCCCCTGTGGGAGGCGTGCAGATTCTCAGCAGAGAACCCTGGAATACAGCGTTGACAGGCAGTGACGGAACCTTTACCATGGAACTTCCGGCAGGTTACCGTGTGCTGGAGCTGGAAGGTATAGACATTCAGAAAACCCAACGGAAATTTCAGTTGCATGCCGATGGCCGGGTCCGTATAGAACTGGATGAAGACAAACACATGCTGGAAGAGATTGTCGTGCTGGCTAGTCGGGTAAACCAGGTTCACAGCACCCAGATAGGTGTGGAAAAGTTTAATCCTATCCTGCTCAAGAATATCCCATCGGCCCTAGGTGAGGCAGATGTGCTGAAGATGCTTCAGACTCTTCCGGGAGTAAAGACCGTGGGAGAGGCCAGCAACGGATTCAACGTGCGAGGCGGTGCCACAGACCAGAACCTGATTCTCTTTAATAACGGAACCATCTTTAACCCGAACCACATGTTCGGTCTTTTCACGGCTTTCAACTCCGACATGGTGAACGAGGCTGAGCTCTACAAGAGCAGCATCCCTGCCCAATATGGCGGAAGAATATCCTCTGTACTAAACATCAGCAGTAAGGAGGGAAACAAGGAGAAGACAACCGGATCGGCTAGCATAGGACTCCTTACTGCTAAACTGAATCTGGAACTGCCCCTGGTGAAGAATAAACTTTCCCTTCAGCTGAACGGACGAATGACCTACAGCGACTGGATGCTGAAACATATTCCTGAAAAGAGTGGATACCGGAACGGAAAGGCAGGTTTCTATGATATGGGAGGCGTGCTGAGCTGGAATATCAACGAGCGAAACAAGTTCAATGTGTATGGCTACTACAGCCATGACCACTTTTCATTTATGGAGAAAGGGAAGTATGGCTATACCAACATGAATTTCTCTGGTGAATGGAAATCATTCTTCAGTGATTCTTTTTCCGGGGAATTCTCAGCAGGTTATGATCACTACGACTATTACAATGACGAGGGCCGGGTGGACGACAGCCCTTCTTCCACATACTCCGATTATTCTTCCTACAGGCTCTCCTATGCCATTCATCAGGTGTTCGGGAAAGCCCATTTCAACTGGCAGGTCAATGACCAGCATCAGGTGAATTTCGGTCTGAACGTGAACTTCGACAATGTTCACAGCGGAAAAATGGAACCCTTGGCAGCCCTCTCCATTGTAGAACCATGGGAGTTGGAATGGGACAATGCCCTAGAGTCGGCTCTCTATGTAAGCGACCTCTATGACATCACACCAGAGTGGAGTGTGGAAGGTGGTGTTCGTCTCAGTATGTTTAATGTGCTGGGCCCAAGGCATGTGAATTCTTACGAAGAGGGAAGTCTTCCTAGCGTAGAAACGCTGGTGGAGAGTACGCTGAAAGACGGAATCATCAAGACTTACATGGGGCCGGAGTTCCGCCTTTCCACCCGTTACCGCTTGAAGGAGAACCTGAGTGTGAAGGCTGGCTTTAATACCATGCAGCAGTATTTCCACAAGGTATCCAATACCAGTATCATGTCGCCTACCGACATCTGGAAACTGAGCGACGCCAACATCAAACCTCAGAAAGGCTGGCAAGTGGCCCTGGGCCTCTATCACGAGAGTCCTCGCCGAACCTGGGAATACTCTTTGGAAGCTTACTATAAGCAACTGAACAACTATCTAGATTACAGAAACGGTGCGGAACTGCTTATGAATGACCATCTGGAAACAGACGTAATTTTTACGGAAGGTTATGCCTACGGTATTGAGCTTCAAGCTAAGAAAATGTTTGGAAACCTCACCGGGTGGGCTAGCTACAGTTATTCTAGAACATTCATACGGCAGAATGACCCAAGGGTGACAAATCCGGTAAATGGTGGAAAATGGTATCCTACGGAGTACGACCGTCCACATGAGTTCAAGCTAACGGGCAACTATAAGTTTACTCAGCGGTTCAGCATATCGGCCAACCTGGACTATAGTAGTGGCCGTCCTACAACCATTCCAGCCGGGCAGTATTATGACAGGCGACAGATGAGGTGGCTTCCATACTACATAGACCGTAATAGCTATCGTATTCCAGACTACCTTCGCTTGGATTTATCTCTGAATCTGGAGCAGGGACATCATCGGACTAGGTGGCTGCATACCAGTTATAGTTTAGGTGTCTATAATGCTTTGGCACGTAGGAATGTGTATAATGTGTACTATGTGGTGGAAAATGGTGCCATTAAGGGTTATCAACTCTCTATTTTCGGTACCGCCATTCCTTACCTTACTGTTAATCTTAATTTCTGAGCTCCATGAAGAAGATCATATTTATATTTGGAATGTTGGTACTGCTGCTGGGTTCATGCATTGAAGAATTTGACGCCCAGCTGCCAGAAGGCGAGGATAATATATTGGTGGTGGATGGTTCCATTATTGGCGATAGCCTTTGTACTTTCTACCTGAGCCGGAGTGCGGCGGTAGGTGAAGGGAATGCATTCAAAGGTGAAATGTCAGCCTCCGTAAAAGTTGTAGGCTCCGATGGCACAGAATGGCCTGGAACCTTAGAGGGGGATGGGGTATACCAAGTTCAGGTAGGTACATTGACCCCCGGCGTGTCTTATCAACTTCAGATTCAGTCTAAAGGGCTTACCTATACCTCTCATCCTCAAACACCCATGGAAACACCTCAGTTGGCAGATTCCCTGTTGGTGAGAGAAAATGAAGCAAAAGAAGAGGCGAGTATGCTTCTTTACCTTACCATGCGTGGCTCAAGTAACGACTATTACCGTATTTCCTATCTTCAAGACTGGGAGATACGGGCTGTATGGAAGGCCGATGTGGAATACAACCGGAATACAGGGGAGATAGTTCCAGTGACCTTACCTATATACAGGGGATGGAAGAGTGATTATGCGGATAATCCATATCTCCTAGCTGCCAGTAAGTATGGGTCGGGCTCCAATTTCCCCATAGAGCTTTATCGTATCTCGTTAAGAGAGGATAATCTGTCTTATCGTCATTGTACCAGTGTACTGTTGCGTGCCATCTCTAAAGAGGAATATGAATATGAGAAAATTCGCAGTCAGATTAGCAATGAAATGGGGGGCCTTTTCACTCCTCAGCCATCGGAACTTCCTACAAACATTACCTGCAGTGATCCTTCAGTCAAGGTGATAGGCTATGTAGGAGTATCTAAAAATGTGGCGTTAAGTAGGTATTATATTAATACCACGCAGGTAAACTGTATCTATAATATAAATAATAATGAAAGATGTGAGGCACATCCCATGAGTTATTATAACGCAGATAGTTTTAATGTGATGTATAACAGGGGGTATAGGCTCGTAGGAAGTTCCAAGCTCTGGGCACGGGGTGGTTGTGTAGATGTACGTCTTAATGGAGCTACACTGGATAAACCAGCATGGTGGCAGGAAGAAAAAAACGGAATGCAATGAAAAGACTGTTGTTTTATATTTGGATAAGTCTGGTCCCTTTCATGTGTCAAGGGCAAAATGTTCTGGAATATCTGCAGGTGGTCACCGATAGAAATCTATATATAACCGGTGAGAGACTCTATGTATCCGTAAGGGTGGTGGATGATGGCCAGAACCCACTGGATATGAGTAAGGTGGCCTATGTGGAACTCTGCGACAAGCAGAAAGCTCATGTCCAGTTCATGATAGCCCTAAAGGATGGGCAGGGCTGGGGAGATGTTCTTTTACCGGCCACCATGCACAGTGGCAATTATGAGCTGAGCGTCTATACGAGCTATATGAAGAATTTTGGCCCCGATTGTTTCTATAGGAAGAATCTGGGTGTAGTGAACTTGAATTTTAAGTCGCCAGAAGATAATTTGGTATGGGAAGAAGGCTTGCCTTCAATTTCAGTTTCCAGTGATTATCCTATTCATACGGATAAACCAATCTATGGCAAGCGTTCTCAGATAAAGGTTCAGTTGCCTATTGAGTGCCAAGGGCACGCTACACTTTCTGTCAGAAGGCTGGATATGGAAATGATTTCGGAGAAGCCGACTCCTAAAGTACAATCTTACGTGGGAGAACCCTCAACCGATTATCTGCCAGAGCCAGAAGGACATTTGCTTTCTGTTCAAGCTGCAGAGGGTACTGGTTCTTTAGCACAGGTTCAGCTAGGTGTAATGGGACTGAATACCCATGTGGCAGACGGAAAAAGGTTCAGAGGCAATGAGTTTCTGCTCCCTATGTATGGTGTATATGGTCATCAACATGTAGCTTTGGCTGGCTTTGATTCCCAGAATAATCTGATACCAGTGACGATAAAATCACCTTATGCTCAATGCCTTCCCGGTGAACTCCCTAGTTTAAAAGTAAAGTACGATGAAATGGCATTGAAGTACAGATTGCTAGCTAGCCAACTGCAGGGAAGCATTGTGCCTCAGAGAGACCTACAGCAGCGCTTTACTGTCGAGGGTAGGGAACCCAGCTATATCTACAATCTCTCAGAATACACACCTATGAAGAGCATTCACGAAGCTCTGGTGGAATTTGTGGAAGGCATAAAATACGATAAGTACAAGGGTAGCTACGCTTTGTTTACTACTACAGAAGAGTTTATTGGCTACAGTAATCAGCCAGCTCTGGTACTTCTGGACGGAGTTCCGGTGCAAGATATAGATAAACTGATGGAGTACGATGCCCGTAGGATTCATTACATTCTCATCTATAGGGGAAAGTATACTTTCGGAGATAAAGTGCAGGAGGGAGTGATTTCGTTCTCTACCTATAGTGGGGAGTTGCCAAGTTATCAGCTGACAGAAAATGAAAGGCTCTACGAATATGATTTTCCACAAAACCGGCCTTCTTTCAATGCTGTGGAATACGGAAATTCTACGGAAGTTTCTACTGAGCGACCAGATTTCCGCAGTCTATTGTATTGGAACCCGCAAGTAAAAGGTGATGCTGTTTCTTTCTATTCCTCAGATATGACGGGTAAATATGAAATAGAGTTGACTACATACAATTCTCTTGGGGAAGAGAAAACCTATCTAGGCTATTTTGAAGTGCAATAGAGAAACTCCCCAGAAGGCTAATTAAATCGATCTGCGAAGTAAGAATGAGATGGCTCTCATGTCCTTCGTTCGCTAAGCAGATATAAGGAATACAAAAAAGAGAGGCATCCTATACTTTTCAGCTTAGGATGCCTCTCTTTTTATCATTATATCAAGAGAAAATTACTTAGCGTAGCTTACAGAACGAGTCTCACGGATTACGGTAATCTTTACCTGTCCAGGGTAAGTCATTTCATCCTGAATCTTCTTGGCAATCTCGCCACTCAGTTTCTCTGTCTGTACATCGTCAATCTTGTCGGCACCTACAATGACACGCAGTTCACGACCAGCTTGGATGGCGTAAGTCTTGGTTACACCTGGGTAGCTCATAGCAATGTTCTCCAAGTCGTTCAGACGCTTGATATAAGCCTCTACAATCTCTCGGCGTGCACCTGGACGAGCACCGGAAATAGCATCGCAAACCTGTACGATAGGAGCTATCAAGGTGGTCATCTCCATCTCATCGTGGTGAGCACCTACTGCATTTACAATGTCTGGTTTCTCCTTGTATTTTTCGGCCAGTTTAGCGCCATAGATAGCGTGTGGCAATTCAGGCTCCTCATCAGGAACCTTACCAATATCGTGGAGCAGACCGGCACGTTTAGCTTTCTTTGGGTTCAAGCCTAGTTCTGCAGCCATAATGGCACACAGATTAGCGGTTTCACGAGCATGCTGCAAGAGGTTCTGCCCATAGGAGGAACGGTATTTCATTTTACCAATGATACGGATAAGTTCTGGATGCAAGCCATGGATACCTAGGTCGATGGTAGTACGCTTACCAGTTTCAATCACTTCTTCTTCTACCTGTTTCTTAACCTTGGCTACTACTTCCTCAATACGAGCAGGGTGAATACGTCCATCGGTTACCAGCTGATGCAATGCCAAACGGGCAATCTCACGGCGAACAGGGTCAAAGGCACTCAGTACGATAGCCTCTGGGGTGTCGTCAACCACAATTTCCACACCGGTAGCAGCTTCCAAGGCACGGATGTTACGACCTTCACGACCGATGATACGGCCCTTCACCTCATCATTATCGATATGGAAGACAGTGACAGAGTTCTCTATGGCAGTCTCGGTAGCTACACGTTGGATGCTCTGGATGACAATTCTCTTCGCTTCCTTGTTGGCAGAAATCTTCGCTTCCTCCATAATGTCATTGATATAGCTGGCAGCCTGAGTCTTAGCCTCGTCCTTCAAGGACTCTATCAAGTGCTCCTTAGCTTCTTCAGCGCTCAATCCACTGATGGTTTCCAACTTAGTCAGTTCCTGCTTATGAAGATTATCTACCTCCTGAGCCTTTTCATTCAGGCGTTTCAGTTGGTTTTCCAGGTTCTGTCTCTGATTTTCGATCTCACGGTTCTTGCGGCTCAACTCATCCTGACGCTGGTTCAGGGACATTTCACGCTGCTTAATCTTGTTTTCCGCTTGCTGGATGCGCTGGTTGCGCTGCTGAACTTCTTTTTCCAGCTCCGATTTCTTATTTAGGAATTTTTCCTTTACCTCAAGGAGTTTTTTCTCCTTAAGAACTTGCGCCTCCTCTTCGGCCTTCTGGACAATACTGTCGTATTTGCCCTTGACTACATATCGGAATAAGCCGTATCCCAGTAATGCACCTATGAGGATAGCTGCAATAGCTACTATAGTTACCATTTATATTACGTTATAAAAATATAAAAAAGCACCGAACTAAGACATTCGTTATGAACATCTTAACCGGTGCGAAATCAAATTCTCAAAATTTATTATTTCAACAAGTCCACTACATCTTTATCTAGTAGCTCCAAACGTTCGAAGATAGGGGTAGAGTCGGCTATATGCTCGTTTCTCTTCAGGTTTACAGCAATGGTCAAAGCCACCATTCTCAGTTGCTTGTCGGCAACATTCTCTCCATAGCGGCTTCTATAAAGATTTAGTTTTTCGTCGATCAACTTAGCTGCGTCACGATAAATCTGCTCATCAGACCTACGGATAGTGAGCGTGAAATTTTCGCCTGCAACTCTAAGTGTTATGTTAAATTTTTCGTCTGCCATGTTCATTTGCACGTTTTACGATTTATGTATTCAGTAAAGCGATGCATTTGTCCACATCACGCACCAGTTTGGCTAATCTCTTTTTGGCGTTATCCAAATCGGAATCGCTTACAGAGATTATCTTGGCCAGTTTCAAATTGTCATACTGTTTCTGAAGTTCCTCGTGTTTCTGCTGCAGTTCTTTCAGGGCGGCATCTTTCTGATCCACCATATCATAGAGCTCTGCATTTTCCGCTTTCAGCTGAACGAATTTTTCCATCAGCATACGGAAATGGGCCTCAAATACCTGCAGTTTCTTGGTCTCTTCTTGTGTCATAAACAATTCAAACTAGGGGCAAATATAATGATTTGCTGCTAATTGGCCAAATTTTAAGGGCTTATTTTAAGCTCAAGTCATCGTCGGCCTGCTGAGGCTCTTTCTTAGCCAGCATGACGATGTTGTAAACGTATTCCGTAATCCAGTTTTGGCTGAAACCTAGATAAGCCTGACATCTTCTTACGTTGTTCACACTCTTAGCTACACCTGCGTCTTTCCAGTTGTTGCTGGTCATGATTTCACTCACGGTCTTCATGGTCATGGTGTAGAGCTGTTTCTTAAAGATGCTAGGCAGACGGAACTTCCACTGCATCAGGTTTCCCATCAGCATCATAAGTTCCTGGCTGAATGCCTGGAATACGCCAAAATATTGTTTAATATCATTTACATTGCGGCAGTTCTTCTTTACGCTACTGTCGATTTCTTTAAAGAAGTCATCTTTCAGTCCATAAATATCCTGCAGCATTTTCTTGCACTTGTTCTTTTCTCCTAAACCTAGTTTATTGTTTACAGTAGGTATCTTGAGGGTCTGTTTGAACTTGCGCAAATCGGGCAAGATGGCCAGGTTTGTCACACCTACCTGAGAAGCAATGATGCACTGGTAGTACACACTGATGAGGCTCATGAAATCTTCCATGCCGCCTACGCGTGTTACAGGCTCTTCCTTCTTGCCGAATAATTTACTAAAGAATCCCATTTATAATTCGAATTTATTTTTCCTAAAATATAAAATACCGTGCAAATTTACAACATTCCTTGGATAAAGCCAAGATTTATCTTCCTTTCTTTTTATTTTTCCTTTTTATCCACAATTTCTTATCTTTGCAAACTGTCACTTCCATTTCTATGGCACAGTTTGTGTAAGTTAAACAGAAATAAGGATGAATATGAACATATTTGAAAAATTAAGATTCAATAAGAATACTCAGGAAGAACCAAAAGCTCAGAAAGATGTGCAGCAGGAAACTGGTGTGGACCAGCCTGTTACTGAGATAGAACCGGTAAGTCAGGAAGCAGAGAAGGTACCGGCTTCAGTCTCTGTACTCAGCTTGCTGAAGCGCCTGAACTGTGAATATAAGACGGAAGAGCGGGAGCACTCTCTTTACGTCATCTTCGATTATCAAGGAGGACATTTTCGTATAGATGCATCAAAATATAATGAAGGCATAAGCATAGAGTTTCCCTTTATTTACGATGTAGAGGCTGAATACCTGAATTTGGTTCGCACTCACTGCAATGAGATGAATTTCCGTGTCCGTTTCTCCAGGTTCCTGTATACTTATGATGAGGGGAAGCACCGGATTATCATGCATATCTTCACAGGCTTAAACATTCCAGAGGATGCGAACTATGGGTATAAAGTATTTAAAGCCATACTGGATAGCCACTTCAACCTACAGCGTGATTTTGTGGCTCAGCTTGAGACAAAACTGAAAGATGAGGATAAGAAACGGCCTATAGATTTGGAAGCAGAGAATGTGCAGAATAGAAGACTACTTTACTTGCTGAATGAGCAGGAGCTGATTCACCAGCATCTAAACATGAGCACCAGAGCTAAAGCTGATAATCCTATTACTGTGGGACAAGTCATCGGGGAATTCTATGATACGGAGCAGCTTGAATCATTCATAGAAATGAAGGTTGTGACCGACAGCCTCCTTATTCTGGATGGAACGGAACAGATTAGGGATTATTCTCTTCTGGCTCCACTTTTGGAAGGTGAGGGCGCTGATGTGAAGTTGAAGTGTGATGAAGCTACTTTCATTCTGAAAGGCCAGAATGAATCGCTCACCATTCAAGTTTCTGCTAAGGTGGAATCAGAGTCTTCCATCTATTTCCGCATCAATGTGATGTGCCCGGGAGTCCAGATGAATGCCCACAAGCAGAAAGGAATGGGGCTAGAGGCTTATTCCTTTGTGGTGGCCTATGACAAGACGGAGGAGGCAAACCACCAGGCTGAGTTCAAGTATATGTGGGAGGATGCCCAGGAAAAGCTGAAAGCGAAGAACTTTAATGATATGACCCTGGAACAACGGATTATCTGCGATGTGGATGAACCGAACCTGGCCATAGAGTTTTACTGGGGAAAGAAGTATTTTGGAGAAAAGCGGTTCTATGAGGCGCTGAAACATCTGGAATATATTTATCAGGAACTGAATGACCATTTCCAAAAGCTTGACAAGGGTATGCTGGACAAGTTTTATCATGTCTGTTTCCTGATAGGTTTCTGCTACAATGAATTGGAGCTATATAAAAAAGCCCATTTTTATTTGGATATCGTATTCCAGTTCCACCGGTATGTAGAAACTACAGAATATGTGAACTGTCTGGTAAATTCAGGAGATTTTCGTGCCATATATGTTATCAATGGACTGCTGGATAGTCTGCAGGCTCAGGAAACGGCAGAGCAACAGGCCTACGAGGAAGAGGATGAGGAATCCGGACCGCATGAACTAGATCACGACTTTAAGTTGTTCCGTGATTTCCTGCGAAGAAGAAAGGTTTATGTGCTAGTGGAAGTGGGGAGACTGGACGATGCGGAGAAACTCTGCCAAGAACTTCTCAAGGAACCCATGAACTCTGATTATGCACTTGGTGAGCTGGCTTATATTCAGCAATTGAAGCAAAAACAGCTAGAGCCTAAGAAAGCAGAATAATAATACCTTGTTCTCTTTTTAAGAATATTATGTGTCTTCTGGAAGATTAGTAATCCTCAGCCCCTAAGATTACTAATCTTCAGCCCTTAAGATTACTAATCTTAGTGCCTTAAGATTATAGAGCATTTTACGAAAGATAATAGAAAAAGAAAATCCTGCTAATTTTTCAATTAACAGGATTTTTTCTTGTGGGTGGATAGTCGGACTCGAACCGACGACATTCAGAACCACAATCTGACGCTCTAACCAACTGAACTATACCCACCATCATGTTGGCTTTATTCTCAAAAGCGGTGCAAAGATACGACAAATTTTGAATCTGCCAAAACTTTGAACACTTTTTTACTTGTAAAACTCCTTTTTAGCTGCAGAGAGCGTATTCTTCATGAGAGAACAAATGGTCATAGGGCCCACGCCTCCAGGAACAGGGCTAATGTAAGAACATTTAGGAGCCACTTCATCAAACTGCACATCACCACTCAAGCGGAAACCGCTCTTTTTAGTGGCATCTGGTACACGTGTGGTGCCTACATCGATAACTACTGCGCCAGGCTTTACCATATCTGCCTTGACATATCCAGGCTTGCCCATAGCCACAATCAGAATGTCGGCCTGTCGGCACTCTTCAGCTATATTCTTGGAATGGCTGTGTAGGATGGTCACTGTAGCATCGCCAGGGTAGTGCTTCTGCATCATGAGAATGGCCATAGGCTTGCCTACGATATTGCTGCGGCCCAGAACCACGCATTTCTTACCCTGTGTTTCTATGTTGTAATGCTTCAGTAACTCAAGAATTCCATTAGGGGTGGCACTCACGAAACATGGCAGGCCAATACCCATACGTCCCACGTTGATAGGGTGGAAACCATCTACATCTTTATGATAATCTATGGCTTCGATAACCTTTTCTGCATCGATATGCTCTGGAAGTGGGAGCTGAACGATGAAACCATCCACATCGTCATCATGATTCAGTTCATCAACCTTAGCTAGCAGTTCCTCTTCGGTTACATCGCTTTCAAAACGGATAAGAGTGGATTTGAAACCGCACTCTCCACATGACTTTACTTTATTGGCTACGTAGGTTTCAGAGCCACCATCGTGTCCTACAAGGATAGCTGCCAAGTGAGGGCGCTTTCCGCCCGCTGCTACAATCTTTTCTACTTCTGCTGCAATTTCTTTCTTGATAGCTGCAGACGTTGCCTTACCATCTAATAATTCCATACCTATTATTTCATTTTTGGCATGCCTGGCATGCCCATACCTTTCATTTTAGACATTTGGCCCATCATGTTCTTCATTCCGCTGCCAGTTACCATCTTCATCATCTTGCGGGTCTGGTCGAACTGCTTGATTAACCGGTTTACTTCCTGGATATTAGTACCGCTTCCCTTGGCAATACGCATTTTGCGGCTTCCATTCAGAATCTCTGGGTTCGTGCGCTCCTTTGGGGTCATGGACTGGATGATAGCTTCGATGCTCTTGAAAGCATTGTCATCTACATCAATGTCCTTCAAGGCCTTACCTACACCAGGAATCATAGCTGCCAAGTCTTTCAAGTTACCCATTTTCTTGATTTGCTGAATCTGGTTCATGAAATCATTGAAGTCGAACTGGTTGCGCTGAATCTTTCTCTGCAGACGTTTAGC
>Ga0326511_10002167_pt1 | contig 16098 bp, 20 predicted proteins | sample 0_2496_0518_D_FD_203701 | JGI IMG/M metagenome (GOLD analysis project Ga0326511, IMG submission 203701) | Bovine rumen microbial communities from UC Davis, California, United States - 0_2496_0518 | ecosystem: Host-associated > Mammals > Digestive system > Stomach > Rumen | place: USA...
AACCTGTTCCTTTACCAGCTTTCTTATTAAATGCTTGAGCTTTTTCCATTTGGATTTTAGCTTGAGAATTCATAGAATCTAATTGTGCTTTCTGAACTGAACGAGATTTCTTCTTTTTCTTTTTAACTTCTTCAACACCAGATTCACCAGAAGTTCCTTGAAGTTCTTTATATATAGCATGAGCTTTATTAATTCTATCACTCATCATGTTCCATGGCATACTTCCATGTTCATATCCATAACCAAATGTTTTTGTAGCTTCAGTAACATCATTAATACTCTTTAATTTATTATAAGCATTACTATATCCAGAATTTTCAGAAATTTCTTTCTGGAAGAATCCTAACTGATTATCAAGAGATCCCCAACCACCTTCTTTAGAACTTGCATAATCATATAATTTCTTAGCACGACCTGCTGTCCATTGAGCTAGACCTACACCAGGATAATAATGTCCATCTACAATATATCCATTACCATTACTTATAACTCCTCGACTAATTAAGTTAGCTAAGAGTTTCTTAGTATAATCATCTCTAACTCCTTGATCACTAAAGAATTTATCATAGCCAGGAAAATATCCTGTATAATCACCTTCTACTCTTCTAGGATTATTACTTGATTCACATTGCCAACAACCCATAAGACCAGAAACACCTGCATCAGTTAAACCTTGTTCTTTAAAATAATTCCAAATTCTCTTTCTATATTCACTATCTGGAAGTTTTACATCTGTAACTGTAGTATTATTATCAGTACCTGAAGTTGAAGAACTTGAATCACTTGAAGAACTACTTGATGAATTTAGACTTTCTTTATAAGAATTTTTACCACCAAATAATTCAGAAGCAAATCCAGAAATCATTTCAGTAATTCTTGATAAGATATTTCCATTTCCTGAATTTTCAGAAGATGAAGAACTAATACTATTACTTGTTGAAGAACTTGAATCACTTGAAGAACTACTACTTGAAGAATCTTCACCTATATGATCATTATTTGATTTACCATTTGTAAGTCTATAAGTTTCTGTAAATACACTATTAGATATTTCATCTCCAGGATTTGCAAGAGATTTTGTATTTCCTCCATTATAAGTATATCTTGTTTTACCATCAGAACCCATATGTGAAAATACTTCAACATGACCATTTTTACCAATAATATCACCTTCTTGAAGATTCTTTGGATCCCAAGGAAGATGTTTAAATCCTAATTTCTCTAATGCAGGAAAACTTGTAAGACCATAACCACCACCTGTTCCTCCATCATAATTAAAATCAGAATTATAATAATGTAGCATAGCATTAATTATACCACTACAATCAGGTCTATATTTTACTTCTTTTCCATCTAATGAGAAATTATAAAATTTTTTACCTTCTGCATAATAAATAGGTTTTGGACCTGCAGTTTTTGCTTTAATAAATTTTACTGCTTTAATCCAATCAGCTAATCCTGAATTTGTTTCTTGACTTTCTTCATCTTCACCCATAGCATATCCTAAAACATTTCTTGATAAAGATGTACCACCTGTTCCAAAATTCCATGAAACATCAGAAAGTTTAGAAAGTTCTGAAGCTGAGTAAGAACCATTGTAAGCACTTCCTCTTGGATCATATACTTTAATCGTTCCATCATCATTTACACCTGTAGCTACTAAATAGTGACCTTCAGTAGTAAATGGAGAACCAATTCTATTACTATTTGAACTACCTGCAAGAATTACTGGACCTCTCTTTAAGCCACTCTTGATATCTCCTGAAGAAGGTTTATATTCTTTCTTATTAGAAAGTCTTAAACCTGATGAAGCAGTATCAATAAAATCATAAAGAGTTCCTTGATTTGTAACTCTACCAGTTTTATTGGCATATGCAGCCATTTCTAGAGGATCTATTTGAGTACCAGTTAATTTAGATGCAACCATAGCCATAGCTGTAGGTCCACATCCATCTGTACCCATATTATTAGAAGCAAATGGTAAATTTGACCATGCAGGATCAGTTTGTGAATAATAAGGGAAACCATCTGTATAAGTTTTTGAATTATGTTCAGTAGCTTTATATACCTTATTATCTTCACTACCTTTACCAGCACCAAGTAATTTTCCAAGAGCTTCTACCCAACTAGATTTTGAATTAGCTGAAGATACATTACCACCTTCACTAACTAATGCATCAAGTTGGAAACCTTTTACTAACAACTGATTTGTTTGAATAATAGCTGCAATAATAGATTTAGCATCATCACTAATCTTATTTGTATGAATAGATTGTAAACTCTTACCTGCAATAGCAGCTGCAATAGTTGAGTTAGATAAACTCTGTGCATATTTTACTACAGATTTATCATTAACTAAATCATTTGCATCTGCACCATTACTTGAAGGATTTTTACTAATATCTTTTACATTATCAGCTCTAGTAACATCAGTTGTTTTTGAAGATATAACTTCACTTGGATCTATATTAAATCCTTTAAATAAAGTTTTAGAAATAATCTTAAGTAATTTAATAGTTCCTTTATAGAAACCATAAGTTACTTTAGTAGTTACTTTTTCAGTAGCAGAGCCTTTATCTTTAGAAGATTTTTTCTTTCCACCAAAGATTCCTTTAACTCCACCTAGTACTTTTTTACCTATGCCACCAACGCCTTTAGCAACTGCTCCTACACCTTTAATAGCTTTACCAGCAAGGTTTTTAGCACCTTTAGCAACTGCTCCTACACCTTTACCTATAGCTCCACCAACAGCACCTAATGCTGCAAGAGGTCCTGCTGCAAATCCAGCAAGAACACCACCTATTTTACCAAGAGCTTTTGTAATAGGTTCTAAGAACTTAGCTACTTTCTTTATACCATCCTTTATAAGTTTAATTGGATGAGATAATTGACCAAATACTTTCTTTATACCACCGATAATCTTTTTCATTATATCGATGACTCCACCAAAAGCTTCTTTAAATCCTTTAACAACCCCACCTATAAATTTTCCAATAGGATTATTTTTTAATTTATCGAATACACTCTTTTTGGACTTTTCAGCATCCTTTGCAATACCATCTGTCTCACCATCATCAGTTTTTGGAGCTTTACCTTTTTTCATTTCTTTGATCTTTTTAGCAGCAAATAAACCAACTGCAGTTGCACCAGCAGCAGCCATAGCTACAGCAGCAGGAATACCAAAGATAGTACCACTAGTCGCTTTAGCAGCACCTTCAACAGCACCACCAGTAGCATCTGAAGCACCAGATACAACAGCACCTGTACCTTCAATAGCTCTATTTTTTACTCCACTAGCATGATCTAAAGCTGTTTCAGTAGCAGTTGCTTCTGTTTTCTTAACAGCTGAAGCAATTCTAGATGCTTTTTCTCTTAAGAAACCTTGTTTCTCTGTTGCAATATCACTTGCAGTTGCAGCATCTTTTTTAGCTTCTCTAGCTAGTGCTCGTTTTTCTTTCATTTTAGCTATCTTATCAGATATATCTTTTACTTTATCTTTAGCACCCTTGATATGACCTTTTTCTTTATCATCATATCCATTAATAAATTTATTAATTTTATCTTTCATTCCTACTATTTTTGCAGGAATACTTGTAACTGTTGTTATTACTTTCTTAATAAGACCAGGAAGTTTAATAATAGCTTGAATACCTTTTCTAACTAATCCGAAACCAGATTTAATAGTAGAGAATAAAGGCATAATTCCAGCAAAGAGACTCATTATATTGAATCCCTTATTTTTCTTCTGATCTTTTTCATCACCAGCTACCCAATTATATAATTTACTTAAAATAGAATTTTCTTCTTTTTCTACTTCAAGTTTTTCTTGTTCTCTAGCATCTGCTTGTATATCAACTATAGATTTACCAGCTTTTCCGTCAGCATCACTAGAAACAGTTGCACCTTCGGCAGCAGCAGATACTTCAGCCACTTTTTCAGTAGCAGTTTTAGCTACATCAGAAATTGTAGAAGTAGCTTTAGCTACAATATGAGAATCATTATCTACAAATTTAGCATCAATGCCATGTTCATCAGCAATAACTTGAATTTCTTTTTTAAGTCTATTATTTAAATATTCACTATATTGCTGAATCTTATTAGCTAATTCTTCTTCATCTTCTATAGTTTTTGTATAAGTAGCTATAGTTTTCTTTCTTAATTTTTCATATTTCTTTTGAGCTTCTACAACTTCTAATTGAAAGTCTAAGACTTTATTTTGGTTTTCTAAAGAAGCACTTTCGATTTCACGAATTTTATTATTCATTTCATCGATTTTATTAAGTCCTTTAGTTGTCCATTCCTGAATCTTTTTAGTAGCTTCTGATTTAGAACCTTTTTCATTAGCTTTATTCCATTTATCTTTTTCAATAGCACCTGATTGAAGCATTTTTTTAGTAAGATTACCTGTAAGCATACTTATAGGTATATGTTTATTTCTCTTTTCTTCATCTTGCTTTCTAAATTCTTCAACTTTTTGAGCTATAAATTCAGGAGCATCATCTACAAGACCTAATTCATTAGCTAAATTTTGAGCTTTAGCTAAATATTCAGCTTCTTTATCTTGTTTTCTAGCTTCTAATTTGGCATTTCTTTTATCAATTCTCTTTTTAGCTAAATCAGTAGCTTTATTTTTACCCCATATTTTAAGGTCATTAATTTTCTTTTTAGCTTTAGTTCTAAGACCTATTGCAAACTTATTCTTGAAATAATTTTTAATTTTCATTTCAGCATATTTTTTTAAGCCATTAACCCATATTGAAAGTTTTTCAATAGGTTTAAAAAGAGTTTTATTTAAAAGATTACTTAAACCACTAATTATATGTAAACCAAATTTAGCAAAAGTATTAATAAATCTTTTCTGAATTCTAAGTGCCATTTTAGGAAATACACCTAGTTGTCCTTTATAAGTACCATCTTCACCTTTCTTAGGTATACCAAAAAGCAAATTAGTTAATTTCTGTTTATTTTCATCAATAAATTTACCACCAAAAGCACCTAAAAGAGTACCAAATATAGGACCACCTGGAAGGAACATACTTCCTATTAAACCACCAGCTATAAGACCTTTATTATCAATACCAAATTTCTTAACTTTACCTGCAATTTCATGAATTTTTTCTTTACCTTTTTCACCAAAAAGCATAGTTTGAAGTTTATCTGACTGAGCTATAAGACCTAAACCAGAACCCATTAATCCACCAAATATAGGACCACCTGGAAGGAACATAGCACCTAATACACCACCAGCTGCTACACCCCATTTTCTACTAATACCTTTTGAATTATAACCTTTAAATTCATCTTTTACAGTATCAAAACCACTAGAAACTTTACCTTTAGTCTCATCATAATCTTTATCACTTTTACCCATTTTACCGAAAAGTTTTCTTCCAAGATTATCTAAAGGTTTAGCTATTTTTTCCTCAGCTAATTTCTTAGGTTGAAGCTCTTCTTCTATTTTTTTAGCTTCATTATCTATCCATTCTTGATCTGTTATACCTTGCTCTCTAGCTCTTCTTTCAGCTTCTGCAATAGCATATTCATTTATATACTTACTACCATTCTTTTTAATATTATCGTAAGTATTCTTACCTTTTTCTCTTATATCGTTAAACTTTTCTTTTAATTTTTTAAATGGATTAAGCTCTTTTTGTTTTCTCTCTTCTGTCTCTTGTTTTTGATAGTCACTATTTTCTTTAAGACCTTTTACTTTATTACAGATAAATTGAACTGAAGTTAAAAGTTTATTAGTTGTATTTCCTCTATAAATATCAGCAATTTCTGATTGATCACTAGAAACTGTTACACCATCAGCTGCTTGAACTAATCTCTTACCTTTTTGAGTTCTAAGAGTATCTTTATGATTTAATACATTAAGAACTACATTTCCATTAGCATCTTGACCAGCTTGAACTGTTTCAGTATAAGGACCAGCTGTTCCAAGAGATTTTGAACCTGGACGATCTCCAACTATTACAGGCTTAGTTGTTTTAACAAGACCACCACTAGAAAAAGCATCTATATCGTCATCAGAAATAAAACTACGTAATTTACTAATTATATCTTTGTGTTCTTTATCATAATTACCAGTAAAATCACCTTCTGAAAAGGTTTTTTCAAGACTTCTAACGAATTTAGCAAAATTATCACTAAATGTTCTTCTAAAAGCATTAGTATCAGAACTACCAAATTTTTTAAATTTTTTGATTTGTTTTTCTATTTCTTCCTTTTTCTTTTTTAATTTCTCTTTTCTCTTTTTGTTTTTTTCTCCTTCAATTTCTCGTTGTAATTCATTTCTAGCAATTTCTAATTCAGTAATAATTCTATCTTTTGAAAAATCTTCTTTAAATTTTTTAACACTATCTTTTACAATAGATTTTTTCTTAGTCTCAATACGTGTATTATTGTTTTTAGTAACTAATCCAATAGCATTATTTTTACCTATTCCGAGTAAATCTTTTTTAGAATAGTCAGTGCCTCTATATTCATTAGCTTCTGCAAGTTTTTCAAAAGATTCATTTATAACTTCTCTTGTATCTGCAAGAATTTGATCTTCTTTAAGATTTCCTCTAGATTTACTTCCACCAGCATCATAAAGCTTAACTAATTCGTTAATATCTTTATCAGTAAGTCCATGTTCTCTAATATAATTTCTTAATTTATTTTTCTTAGTTGTATCTTTTTTAAGTTCAATTATATATTCTTTAAATGTAAGATGATCAGGAAGTTGAGCTAATAAAGATATAAGAATTTCTCTATTATTAAGAATTCTTTGAATATGAAGTCTATTATTTTTATTTATCTGCTCTTTCTTTTTTATATTTTCTTTAGTATCTTTTTTAGTAATTTTTTTATCTTGATATATTCGTCCTAATACATACTCAAATTCACTATTGTTATCAATAGTATTATGAATATCCTCTCTTATTTCCTTACGAATTTCAGTCATTGCTCTCTTAGGAGAAGAGAATTTACCTGTAGTATAATCGTAAGTTGTTTCTACTGCTTTATCTCCATTAAGTCTTGCAGTATTATAAGAGATAGAAGATAAATATTTAGGTATTACTTTAGTTAATGCAATATGATCTTGATTTGTAAAACCATGTACTTTATTAAGTGATTCTTTATCTTTTCTGAAAACATCATAATTGAATTTTTCTTTATCTGAAATTCCAAATACTTGTGTAAAAAATTCAAAAAAGGAACGTTTTCCTTTGCTCCATTTTTCATCGTAGTAACCATTATCTAAATCTCTTTGCATTCTAAGAAGTTTTCTATTAAAATTCTTAGGTAAATTAGCTACTACTTCATTTAAATCATTTAATGATCTAGTAATCTGAGGTCCCATTGCTTTAGATACACCCATTTTCATTAAGAAACCTAATGGGTTATCAGCAACACCTGCAAGAAAACTTCGATCATCACCATCTCCACCCATTCCTTGATTGTATATATCTAAGAATTCTTTAATTGCAGATGGTGACATACCTATTCTATCACCTATTGCTTCATCGAGGTTTTTCTTCCATTGTGCTTTAGTTGCTTCAAAATTACCAATAGATTCTTTTGCTAAATTAGCAATTACTTCTTCATTTTGTTCCTCTTGAGCAATGCCTATAGTTTTAAGAAGTTCAAATGTACTAGATAATGTTTCATTTATAGTATTTAATGCATTAATATTATCCTCATAAAATTGAGTAGATACTTCTATATAATTATTCATTGATGAATTATTGAAATCAATAATTGCATTTACATTATTATTTATAGATTCTAGTCCACTACTTACTTGATTGCTATGTCTATTAAATAAATCACCAATAAAAGAAGTATTTCTATTATCATTCTGCATTTTAACTTTAGTCAGTGAAACATCTAATTTTCCACTATCAAAGGATGAACTCTGATTAAGAATTTTTACAGATTTTCTATTATCTATATAATTATTATTAGTAGAAGAAGATGCATCAGAAAATAAATCACCTGCATTAAAATCACTATCAAAATCATTAGAAGATGATGATGAAGATGAACCACTTTCACCAAACATATCATCAAAGTTAGAATCATCATTAAATCCAAAATCATCTCCACCAAAATCATCTCCTAATTTAGTAGAACGTTCTCTATTATTAAATTTACCACTTTTAAGATCACTCATGATATTCTTAAATCCTGTTTGAACATCACGATATTCAGGAGTAGATTTAATTTTATTAGCTAATTGATTGGTAGAAGAATTTAAGTTCTTAAGATTTTCTTTTTGATATTTTATAGTATTTTTAGTAGTTTGAGCGATATCATAAACATCTCCAGCTTGTTCTTTAATTACATCTCCAACAGAATATTTTACACTTTTTAATACATTTTTAAAGTAATTATTCTTTAACTTAACATTTTCAATGTCCTTTTTTCTCTTATTAGATTTTAATTTCATTTTAGCTAAATCAGGACCTTTACTTTTATTTATTTTATTGGAAGAACTACTACTAGAAGAACCAGATCTTTTCTTACTCAAATCTTGAAATCCTTTGAAAGTATTTTTCTTTGCCATACGTTTTGAACCTCCTTTCTTTAATTTATATTTAAAATATATTAAAATGTTACGATTAGTAAAATATTGCAAATTGCATTATAAATAAGGAAAGGATTATAAAAATCCTTTCCTTTATTATACATATATATAAATATAATAAAAATTATTTTGAAATTCTAATAGAATCTGTATCAATAGAATGAGCTTCTGCAACAAGTTCTACAGCTTCTTCTAAAGAAATACCTTTATGGTATCTTCTAACAGCATTTAAATCTGAAAGAGTAACTACATTAATATTTTCTCTAGGAAAAACTCTAACTGCACTCTCATCTAATTTAATTCCACCCTTAGCAGAATCTTTATCATCACAATTATCACAAGAACCATCACCACATTCATGAATACTATCATCTGATGTAGTTTGATCTTCAATTTCTTCTTGAGTGTCTCCTGTAACTTCATCATTTACAGTTAAATTATCATCTTCAAGATAATTAGAAATTGATTCATGAATACTATCATCTAATGTAGTTTGATCTTCAATTTCTTCTTGAGTATCACCTGTAACTTCATCATCTACTGTTAAATCATCATCTTCTAAATAATTAAAGACTGATTCATGAATACTATCATCTACAGTTGTCTGATTTTTAATTTCTTCTTGAGTATCACCTGTAAGTTCACCTTCAATATCAAAAGATGATTTACTGAAATACTCACCATAGTGAATTGTACTATCACCTAAACCATAATCATTTGCTGCTACACTAATATCATTTTCAGTATTAAGTTTTACTTCATTTTCATTTAAAAACATAATTTCGTATTTCCTTTCTTAAGATATTTTTTCAATTTTGCTTTCAATTTTTTTAGGAAGATTAAATCCATCTATATTTATATATGTAAATTTTCTTTCTAAAACTGAAGGCTTATAATTTTGATTATTTATTTGTTTAGAAGTCTCAATATGACTTTTTAATAAATCTTTTTGTTCTTTTGTAAAATATTTCTCATATTTATTATAGAAACTCTTAATCTTTCCATATACTGACTGTATAGGAATGAAAACTTCCCCAGTATGAACTAATTCATGAACAGTAAGAGATAGAGGAATCAAACCAACATAATTTTCATAATGAAGTTTTATAACTTCCTCTGCAATATCAAATACATTTATATTATCTGCACCATATTCATCTACATTTTTAGAAAAAACTATAGAAACTATTTCAAATAAAGTTAATGGAGCATGATGAATTTCTATTGATATATCTTCTCTAGTTAATTTATTAAAAAAAGAACAGTTATTCATATCTATTTCTTCTTTTAAATAAGCTATGAAATTTTTATATTCATAACTATGTCTAACCATCTTTTCAATTTTTTTAATAAGTCTTATATAGAGTTTTTCATCATCTTGCCAATTATTAGATTCATAATAAGGAATAGGTTGTAAATCAATTTTAATATTTTGAATTAAAACTTCATTATTATTTAATTCACTTGAAAAAACTTTAGGAATTCTCATAAAAATCAACCATCCTTTCTTTAAATATTATAAATATGTTAAAATATAATAAGTATAATAAAAATGAAAAAAAAGAAGAGTAAAATTACTCTTCTTTTACCTTAGTTATAGTGATACGTCTTTTAGTACAAATCTCTAATATAAAATTAGATTTTTGTTCTATAGAATATAAATAATTTTTAGTGTTAGTAACACCTATATCATAATTAGATGCAAGATCAAAAAATACAAATTCTTTTTGATTATCATCCAAAAGAAACTCTCTGAACTTAAAACAATCTATACATATAGTATTATCAAGACTATATTCATCTAATAAATATAAAAATTTTTTAAGGTTTAATGTAGTCTCATATGAATGTAATATTGTATGTTCTAATTCTGCATTTCTATCATCATATTTTTCTATTAGTATTTCTTCCTTTACTTTAAAATATTTTTCCATATTTAAATACCTCTTTTATTTATTATTCATATTATTTAAAGTTAATTCTAAATCTATTTTAGAAATAGTTATTTCTCTATATACTTTAAACTCATAATCTTCACCATTAATATGATAATAAATTTTATTTTTATTTCTATAGCTATCTGAATCATAAAGTAAAGTTTTATACGTATTAGATAGTATTTTATCATCTGCAATAAAATCTAAAACCATATTAACATCTAAATCTAAATAATTATAACATATTTTTAGAACTTTTGCAGTTCTATCTATTATTCTAGTATTAGTATATATTTTAGTAGTATTACTCTCAGGTTTTTCATTATTTTTTCTTTTCCTAACACAAGACTTTATTTCTTCAGTTACTTTATATTTCATTTAAATACCTCTTATTTATTTACATGCTTATCTACAAAGTGTTCAATAATATTTGAAAAAATACATTCAAATATTACTAATAATATCATAAATATTATAATCTTAGTAGCTGTTATTTCAGTCATTATATCTCATCTCCTTAGTGTAATTAATTTTCTAGCTATTTCATTTTTATTATATTAGTAATAACAAGATCTCTAAATTCAGTTTTCTCTTTTATGAAATCAATCATAATATTAAAATTTTTAATATTTAAATAATCTAAATCAGTATCTATTAACATATATCCATGACCTTGGATCTTTTCATTATCTCCTTGCCCTGTATAATTATAAACGACAAGATAATGTTTCATTTTAAATTTTTTTAATAAATTTTTAAACAACTATTCATCACCTTCCTAAGTCTTTTTCCCATTCTTCTACTGTCATTTCACCATCAATAGTTTCTGTTGTATAAATCCAATCCATTTCTGTACGAAGTTTAAATTTTTTACCACATTGATCGCATATAAAAGTTTGTTCTCCTTCTTCATAACATTCAACAGGTTCATCTCCAATATATGTATCTTCATATGTTGGTTGCCATTCTTTATGACAATATGGACATTCTATAGTAGAACCACTTTCTTCATTCCAAAAACTTTCATAATAATCTGTCTCGACATTCATTCTTCTATCTCCTTTTTATACCTTTCTATGATTTCTCTTGATTCCTTAATACCTGTATACATATCAATACTTCCATACATAAAAGCCAACTGTTCATCGTCTTCTATCTCCTTTTACTTCAGATAAAAATTTTAAATGTAACTTTGCACCACATTTAGGACAAAGTTTTCCGTTATATAATAAAGGATTTTTAGATATTGAAAACATCGTATTTTTACAACAATTTGTATAAAAGAATAATCCTCTTAATGATCCTTTTACTGGTCTTTCATAATCAATTTCTCTTACTTCATAAGTCGCTTCTTTATTATTTTTAATCATACAAATTAATCTCCTTATTACAATACGGACATCTTTCTACAGTAGAAGTATTATATCTATAATACCATTTATTACAATCTTCACAATAATATGCATATTTAGGAGTAATATTAGGATTTATTCCATAATAACTGTTTTCCTTAATTCTTTTCATAATTCTTATAGTTTCTTTATCCATTATTTATCATCTCCTTTATATAACAATGTATTTTCTTTATATCTGATTTATAGAAAATTTGCTAAGTATATTACTAAAGCAAAAATACTATAAAATATGATGTTTACTATGTAATCATATATTGCTTGTTTATTATCCATTTATTCTTCTATCTCCTTTTTATTTCTTGCAATAAATGCTCTATGTTAATCAACTTCATAATAATAATTATTAGTAGTATTTGTATACTAAATAAATAAAATCCCAACATTATTCTTTTACCTCCTTTTTATAAGGTGCGTTCCACCAATTCAAATCAAAAAATTGTACTCTCACACCATCTACACAAACTTTAATGAACTTCTTATTCATTACATCTAAATCAATTCCATATACTTGTACTGTTTCATTTAATGCGAATATCATATCACCATTTGTCAGATTAGAACTTTCAAAAACTGTTGGAGCAGAATCAATGTCAGCCATTTCATCATTGTATTGACAAGCTCTACATCTAACTCCATTACAATTGTCGCAACCTGTACATCTTGATTTTTTTATCTGTTCAATTAAAGCGTCAGCGTCAATCAACCTCATTCTTCTATCTCCTTTTTAAATATTTTAATCACTTCTTCAATAGGATAATTCATAACTATCCACCAACTAGGATTATAATTAGTTCTAGGCATTTGAGAAAAATCAAATCCTATATCTTCTAATCCAAGTTGACTATTATGTCCTATTTTTCTTGCATATTCCCAAGCATCTCTTAAACCACGTTTATACTCTTCATTCATTCTTCTATTTTCTCCTAAATATTCTTCTATAATATTTATTCTTATGACAATTTAATATTCATATAATGAAATTACTTCTTCTATCACATTATCGTCTTTGTCATAAATCTCCTCTTCATAACATCCCAGTATTTCATCCTGTTCTGCTACACTACATCTACCATGTGAATATAGTAATACTCTCTTGTCTTTTGGATATTTCTCCAATTCTTTAATCAATTCTCCTACTGTCATTTAATTATTCTCCTTATCTATCTCCATGATTGGTAGTGCATATTTAATTTCATAGCGTTCCAATATATTAAGAATTTCCTTCTGTGAAAATGCATAATCTTCCTTGTAGCATTTAATCCTATCTTTAAAATCTTTAATAACATCAGCATCAATCAATCTTCCATGTCCCTTTGGAAGTGGTGTACCATTATATAATGCATTTATTATTACTTTGTCGAATTTACTTTCAGCTCCAAGAGCTCGATTTTTTATAGCAGAAAGCATCTGTTCATCATCAATATCAATTACTATTTGCATTTAATCACTCTCCTACCTCACTATTCCTCACCAAAACTCAATAAGCACTTGTTTATAGCACTTATTAATTCACTTCCTTTTACTGTATATCTTTTCCCATCTACTTCTAATTCAACCATTGTACTTTTGTAATTCCACGCATTGTGAACTTTGATGTTTGATTGTGTAGGTTCAGAATAATCATTTATCTCGCATGTTACTTTCATTTAATCACTCTCCTTATATAATAATGTATTTTCTTTATATCTGATTTATAAAAAATTTGCTAGGTATATTACTACTGCAAAAATGCTATAAAAAAACAATGCTTACTATGTAATCATATATTGCTTGTTTATTCATTTAATCACTCTCCATTTCTACTCCACAATTCGGGCAATAATCAGTATCGTGGTACGCCCAATTATGACAACAGCTACATTCATATTGTGAGTATTGCCAATTATCACCCCATTCATGTGGATGTTCTGTCCAATGTCCTTTTGGAAATGGTGTGCCATTTATTATTGCTAAAGAACCGTGTAACACCATTGAACCTCCACCATCTTTAGTAATAAAATTTATAATTTCTTCGTTACTTTTAATACTGTTATATACTTCTTCAGGTATATCAATTACCATTTGCATCCATATCACTCTCCTTATTTAATAAAAATTCATCTTTAGGTTTTTCTCTTAATAGAGTAGCTTCATCTTGAACTTGATCTATAACTTTACTTATTTCTTTATAGATTACTCTACTTGTTTTAAGTTCAATATCTCTTTGAAATTGGTCTAATATTCTATCTAATTCAATAATACTTTTATCATCTAATCTATCACGAAATGTATCTATTATAGTATATTTATCCATTTATTCACTCTCCTTTTTGCTTTCATCTAATAATTTCCCACACATAGGACAATAATTGATTTTAACTGTCAATCCATTACTTCCCATGCCATGTACATCATATCCATAAGCATTTAAACAATAACCAATATAGCTTAAATAATTTAAAGCAATTCCATAGTCTGATGATTTTCCAATTACTAGAGGTTTTCCACCTTGACAAAAATCACATTTTTTAATTTCTTCCATTTATTCACTCTCCTTTATACATTCTATTTTCCCATTTTTTATAAGCATCAAAGTAAAATTCATTTTTTGTTCCGTTATATGTAATTTCATAATACATACCATCACTTATAGTAGTAGATAACAATGCTTTATTATTTTCTAATGTTTTACAAAGCCATACTACATAAACATCATCTAATGATATTTTATTATCATCAGTAACCTCTACTCTTTCATTAAAATAATTTACTACAAGTTCCTTTGCTTTTCTTTCAAATGTTTTATTATCCATAATTAATTAATAATCTCCTTTCTTATAAAGATAATATACATGAATATAATATATATTTTAACACATTATTAAATTTTTATAAAGGAAGTGAAGCGTAATATATGTTTATTTTTGATGAAGATAATAAAGAAGTCTATAATATAAATGAAGACAATAATCCAGTTAATATTGTATTTGTAGCTGGGGATGGTGAATATAATATGAGAGATCCTGAAAATAATTCAGATCAAGATTATGAAGGAAACTTTAGAAATCCTACTGAAAAATACCATCCTAATAATGAAAATTTAGCAATAAACACATATGATGTAAATATTGCAACAGTTGATCATCAAATAAGATATAAAGATGATAATTTAGATTATCTTAATGATTATGATTATCAACCTAAAAAAGAAATGACTATACCAGAAAAACATTATAATTTTATCAAAGAGAACTTTGATTTCTTAGAAGAAACTGGTGAAGTTTTAGAAAAAGATAGAATAAAGATTGTAAATAATACTGAAGATGATATAAATAAAATTTTTAATTCAATATCTAAAGATGAAAAAGAACTTTTAGGTGCTAATAGAAATGATAATAAATGGATCAGAAAAAATACTTATAGATATGTAGTAAAAAGATTTATAGAATATGATAATGGAAAACCGATAGGTTTTGTAGATATATTTGAAGAACCTGAAATAAATAATAATAAAATTAATAGTATAAAAAATACTATAGGTATTTCTGTTATTGTAATTCCTTCTTATAGAGGAAAAGGAATAGCTACTAAATTAGCTATGAAAGCTAAAGAATGGTTTATAAATGAACAAGATATATGGAATACTATATATTGGTCTTCTAGAAGTAAAAATAAACCTTCAATAGAAATAGCTAAAAATTTAGGATTTAAATTAGATAAGACTTATAAAGAAGATGGTGGATGGGTTACTTACAAATTAGATAAATCTGATAATATCACTGAAGATGAAATGGAAGAGTTATTGTATATAATGTAAAAAAAAATAGAACTTACTAGATTAATCTAATAAGTTCTATTTTAATAAAAATATTAGACGCTCACGGATTATTTGGTCTAATATGATATTCTTTCCTACCTAACTCCATTCTTCATGAATATAACACTTCATATATCAAAAAGAATATCAGAAAATTATACTAACACATTATATTCATGGATATTTTCTTCTACATATTAATATTAAATGAATATAACACTCTATATAACAAAGAAATATCAAAGAAGCTATTATATCATAATTATATTCATATTCATAAATATAATATATCAATGAAAATACATTTATTACGTTTAAGAAAGGAATAAATATGGGATTATTAATTAATGAACAAGAAGAACTATTATTATTAGA
>Ga0326511_10002168_pt1 | contig 16097 bp, 29 predicted proteins | sample 0_2496_0518_D_FD_203701 | JGI IMG/M metagenome (GOLD analysis project Ga0326511, IMG submission 203701) | Bovine rumen microbial communities from UC Davis, California, United States - 0_2496_0518 | ecosystem: Host-associated > Mammals > Digestive system > Stomach > Rumen | place: USA...
AAGGAAATCAGAATAAAATGAAAGAGGTAATGATATGCCAAATTGGGTAACAAATACAGTAAAAGTAGATAACTTTGAAGTAGCAAAAGAAAAACTATTAAGAAAACCGACAGCAGAAGAACTAAAAGAAGATATTTGTTTAAGTGAAGATAGTTATATTGTGGACTTCAATATGCTTATTCCTCAACCAAAGGACTTGGAAATAATTGCAGGATGTTACGAATGGGTAGTGAATAAGTATAACAGCGACTTTCTAAAAGACAGGGTAGAAAGACAAACAATAGAAATCACACCTATCTTTGAAAAACTTTATGACAAAGAAGTAACACAAGATGAATTCATCAACAGATTAAATAATGTGTTAGCACTTCATCTTCAAACTTTTATCAGAGTTTATGACATAACAGAAACAGATAAAGACAAGATAAGAGAAGATATTGAAAATATTGCAAAAGGATATTTTAATCTTCAAAGACATGGTGCAACAAACTGGTACGACTGGAATTGTAAACATTGGGGTACAAAGTGGAACGGATGTGAAGTATTATATGTAGATGAAGAACAAAAAATAATCTGTTTTCATACAGCATACTCAACACCTTTACCAGTTTTATTTGAACTTGGTAAATATACTGGGGTTACAGTTGCTTTTGCAGATGAAGATACTGGGAATAACTACGGAATATACACATGTAAAGATGATAACTTTAATCTGTTATTATCAGATGAAAATAAAAGTGTAGGCGAAAGTATGGCATGTCGTGGCGAATGTATAGAAAACATAGACTTGCTATATGGGGATGAAGAAAACTACACAGATGAAGAAATGGAAAATGACTTTAAAACTGATAGAGAAACTTTCATTAATCAAGCACATGAGGACTTTATCAAGACGGAAGAATTAATAAATAACTTATTCTGATACCTTAATAAGAGAAGTGTTAAGTTTTGTAACACTTCTCTTTCTGTTTAGTTGACAAATCAGAATAAATATGTTAAAATAAATATATAAAGCAAAGGTAAAAAAACGAAAGAGGTACAGAATTATGGCAGTATTAGAAACAGCACAAGCAAGAGATTTATTTAAGTATGCGTATAGTATAGGGTACACAGAACTCCCTTATATTGTATCAGATAGTATTGCAAAAATCAGAAAAACTTTTGCAAACGCAATTACAACAGACATTGAAAGACCTTTAGGGGAACAAATCACAGCACTTGTAAAAGCATGTGAAGAAAACAATATTGAAATACCAAATGAGGACTTATTCTGTTATAACGACTGGGAAACATTGAGAATAGCACACGAATATACGGATAACGAGGGGAATTCTGGCGAAATACTTGTTGATGTTGCTATTACAACAGAATTACATAATCAAGACAGCGAATATACCGAAGAAAATCAGTTTTTAATATGCCCTGATTTTGCAGATGTTGTTATATCCTTAAATGACACAAATAAAGGGGATATAATTTTTCAAGATGTAGTAGGAAATCAGTTAGCAAAGTTATTAAAAGGTGATGATGTTAGACTACAAATTAACTATAATACAGTTATGGAAAGTGGAAAGACCTTTGTATATGACGGTTGCCATAAACTCTATATAATCACATCAGAAGAAGAAAGACAGCAAGCAAGAAAGTATGACTATATAGTTGACGGTAGCACAGCAGAAGATGAAACAGAACATCCTATCAGCGAATTAGAAGAATTCTATTTAAAATCATGTCCTTTGAGATTTATTAGTACAATGGGGGTAGATGATAATTATAAGGAATTCCCTATAATAAGTATTTTACCACAAGGTGTTGACTGTCCTATGTTCATCTATTATTAAGAAATGAGGTAATACAATGGCAGAAAATAAAAATTACACAGACAAAATTTTAAAAATACAAATGAGAAACTTAGAAACAAATCAAGACAATTACAATGTAACTCTAACAATAAAAGACCTTAATAAAATTATTAGGAATGTCTTTGACCTTAAAGACAATACAGAAATTGCGAAAGTAACTTTATTAGAAAATTGTTGGAACGAGCGAGCAAAAGCAAGCAGAAAAGTATATTAAGTTTTGTAAACAAATTCCGACAATATAGTTGACAAATAACTTTTTATATGTTATACTATAAATGTAAAGCAAAGTTAAATGAGGTAAACAGATATGGAAAACAAAGGAATTGACAAAATTAAAGACATAGCACACAGAATATCGGAAGAAAGAAGAAGTTATTTTTCACCGATAGTACCTATTCAAGAACGAATAGAAAGTTATGCAGAAGATGAAACATACGAAGTACATTATAATTACATAACTGGTTGCGAAATCGCAATAGGCGACTTAGAATTCATAGTCAGACAAACAGTTGAGAGAGGTATATTTGAAATATATGCCGGCGACAGCAGAAATGGGGAATACGGTGCAATAAATGTAGATAGTCATGACGACATAGAAGTTATTGCAGAATTCCTTAACAGCAATTTTGACATCACATTCTATGGGGTTAAACTCACATCAATAGGTAGTTTTTATAAACCTAATAACAACAGTAAATTAAACCAGTTAGACGACAATGACATGGAAACCTTAGTTTATTTGTTAGAATTCTTAAAAGAAAATAAGATAATAAAAGTACCAAATGACGACTATGACGGACTAACAGATGTAATTATTAAATGGAACTTAACACAAATATAGTAGTTGACAAATAATTAAAAGTATGTTATACTACAAGTATAAAGCAAAGTTAAAGAGGTAACAGATATGGCAGAATTTATTTTAATCAATTTAGGAACAGCAGAAGTTGAATTCTTTTCAACGAGGGAACAAGCAGAGCAATTTGTCAGAGATAACGGCTTGCTTATGTATAATAAGGAAGTACATGAAGATATTGAAGAATTAGAAGATATTTGTATAATTATGCCATGTACAGAAGTAAATGATAAAGAAGATGTTGAACTTGTAATATATGCAAATGAAAATAATAGTACTTTTGGAAGTACCGCAGAGTATCAAGAGGATGTATTCAATAGCGACTTCATAGACGAACCTAACGAACCAGTCAGATATATGCACGCATACGACTTTGAAAATAGTACTTTTATTACAGACCTTGAAAAAATGGTGGACTTGTTACAAGCAATTATGTCAGAGGATAATGCAACGGCTTATGACGAATTCTTACATAAGCATGATGATGTTACAGAAAACGAACTTGACGACACAGTTAAAGAAATTAACACAGAAACACTTGCAGACCTTTACAGACAAGCAGAAAACGCATATATTGAGGAATTAAATGGCAGACCGACTGGCTTACCTTTCTCATCAGAAACAGCAAAAGCAGTAATCGGAAACTATGTATATAATAGTGGCTTGTTAGACATTCCACAACAAAAGGAATTTGAAGAAATCTGTAGTAGTATGGGATGTTAAGTTTTGTAACAAATATCCGGCTATATAGTTGACAAACAATAAATAATATGTTATTATATTAGTATAAAGCAAAGATACAAAAACGAAAGAGGTACAGATATGGAATTATTACACAAAGGAAACTACGGTAACGAATTCAGACTTGACGGTCAGTATATCAACAAAATTACTTTCTATGACGATAACGGCATAGTACATGTATGTGATAACGACATACGAAACGAAGATAATAAAGAGAATGTAGAACAATTAAGTATTTTACAAGTACTTAAAACTGATAAGTCATTTAGAAAGCCGGAAACAGAGCAAGAATTCATCAATAAGCAGATGAAAAAGAAAATTAACTTCTCTTATATCGGAAAAGAGAAAAGGTGGTACGATAGCGAAAATAAACTTGAACTATTTATATATGTAGATAACGAATTTGTAAAAGTAGTTAATAAGAAAAGCAGAGTTGAAATAGGGTTAAACGACTACGACTTTTCAAAATCATACTCATATTACACAGACATCACACTTGACATTGACGGTCAAATTGTAACACATACAAGTAACGACAAGTATGAAGTAGTGGCACAAGAAGAACTACAAGAACAAGCAAAGAAAATATTTAACGAATGTATATATCCGAATGCGTATATTCAGCAGTCAGATTTTAACAGAATATTTAATAAATATGAACTTGTTGAAAGAAAAACACCTTTATTAACAAAGTAGTTGACAAATAATAAATAATATGTTATACTATAAGTATAAAGCAAAGTTATTACAATAAAATGAAAGAGGTACAAATATGGGACAATATTACAGACCAGTAGTTGAAACAACAAAAGGTGGTATGGTAGCAATAAACACATACCTTGACGGCGAATACGAATGTGCAAAACTTATGGAACAGTCATGGTACACTAATCCTTTTGTAAATGCAGTTGTATCAGCAATTTACAATAAACCTAAGAAAATAGCATGGGTAGGCGATTATGCAATAAGTGTAGTTGACGACTTCCCAAATACTCCGGTACAAGCACTTTATGACACAGCATACAGCGAGGGTTCTGTAACTTTAGATACACTAAAATCAAATGACTTTACACTTGATGATAAGTTTTTAGTAAATCATGATACAGCAGAATTCATAGACCTTAATAAATACAGAGAAGAAAATACAGTTGACGGTTATTGCACACATCCAGTATCATTATTAACGGCACTAGGCAACGGTTGTGGTGGTGGCGACTTCATGTATCACGCAGAAAGTGAAGAACAAGTTGCAAATGTGGGTAAATGGGCATGGAATACCTTAGAAATTACAGACATAGCACCTAAAGGGTATAAAGAAGTTATGTATCTTTTTAGAGAAAAATAAATGTTAAGAAATGTAACAGATAAGTTATAAAAAGGTTGACAAATTATAACTTATCTGTTATACTAATAGTATAAAGCAAAGTACATAAAACGAAAGAGGTACACAATATGAAATTTATCATAGAAAACTTTGACAACAACAATTTAATAGTAGAAGAATTTGCAGAAAGCATACGCAGAGCAAGGGCAATAGAAAGAAACATGGCAGAAATTATACTTGAATTATTTGGGGATACAGAATTCAAGCATAATGTGGACTATGACATAGTTGTCAACGGTGGAAATTACCCTGATGAATTTGACATTGTGAGAAGTGGCAGAGGACTTATTCAAACATCTTCTATTGAAGTCTTAACAGACAAGCAAGCAGAAAGCAACGAGAAAGAAGAAATTGCCGGTGGTTGTGTAGTTGGGGTACACAGCACAGAAAATTATAAACTGGGCGAAACAGTACAAACATATAAACAAATCGGCGATACAAAATACTGGTATAGAGAATTTTAGTTGACAAATAAATAAAAGTATGTTATACTATAAATGTAAAGCAAAGTAAAACAAGAAAGAGGTAACAACAATGGGGCAAAGAACTCAATTAGTATTAAAAACAAAAGACCGTTTCGGTACAGTACAAAACAAAGTTTATCATGAACAATGGGGTTTTGCGAAAACAATGCCTATGATAATCTTAGAATTCTTAATCAGTCTTAACTATGGTAGCAACGGACAGAAGAAATATGTAGAAAATTATCGTAAACCTAGAATTGTATCTATGAAAGAACTTAATGCTATGAATAAGGCAGAACTGGAAGATACAGTTAAACGACTTCAAGACACATCAATACATAACTTGAAACTTAACTCTTATGACATATCAGAAGAATATTTTTCAGAAGACTACGGTAAAAGATATGTTCATAAGACAGAAGACGGCAAAGAAGTTATTATAAATGACAAAAGTCATAAAATCTCAAAAGAAGATACACCTATCTTGGAATGGGATTTTGACATCAATAATCCTAACAATGTATGGCAATTTGTTGGCGATAACAATGACGGCATGGCAGTTGTATCAGTTGAAGAAAAATTTGTTAAAAAAGCCAGTAGCAGTTATAGAGATATTGAATACGATATTAAAGTTGGTTTTCTAACTTCTTTATATGAAGATGATGAAAAATCAGATGAATATAATGAAATCATACAAAAAGAAAACAGTAGATACCACGACCTAATCTCATATACAGAAACAGACAGAGAACACTATTGCCCATTACCTATCATGAACGCAATAAAAGAACTCTACGAATACTTTGATGTTGAAGAACTAGGTAAAGGAATTCCTCTCAATCCGAAACTTTTGGAAAATGAGGAACAAGCAGAAAAAGTTTAATGTGATACCTCTTTCAAAGCAATAGGGTTAAAACATACCCTATTGCTTTTCAGAATAAAAGGGAACAATGACATGTCAACACCGATAACAGATTTTGTTAAAACATTTTATAGACAACGGCAAAAGAAAAGCAAAAGTACTCTCTTTCATTTTCAAGAGCAAACTTTATACTTAGGTAAATGCACAATAGCAGTTATTCAAGATAAGTTACTTCTTATAAATGAAACAGTAGATATGCCGGAAGTCAACAGACTAAGGGATATAATATTAAAAACTTGTAAGGAATTCAAATATACACCTATTCTTATTCCTTTTAAGTACGGTGAAGAAGATATGCCTAGTAATGAAGAAATACAAAGCAGACTAATTAACAGACTAGAATACTGGCTAGATAATACGCAAGAATTATCAAATAATGAAATTAGAGGGCAATACAAGACCTATTATGACCAGTTAAAGAAATTTTTGGGTAAGACATCAAACGAGAAAATAAACTCTCAATTAAAGGCACTCTACACCTCTCTAAACGATACAGAATTCTTAAAGCGACTACAATTACAAGTAGCAAGAAGAAAAGCAAACTTAAAATAATGTTAAGAAATGTAACAAACTATAAAATGAAAAGTTGACAATTTATAAAATACATGATATACTAATAGTATAAAGCAAAGTTAAACGAAAGAGGTAACGATATGGCAAATTTTGAACTTAGAATTTATGTAATTCCGGCAGAAAACATTGACGAAGTAATTGAAAATAATGGAATTCATGATACATCAGACTTAACAGACACGCAATTTGTAGAAGTTGCAGAAGAATTGGGAACAGTTTATACACTAGGTAAATTCCTTAACCTTGATGTTATTGCACCTGATACAGATGTAATCAGAGCATTCTTTATAGACAAGGATAATGAAGACACAGCACCAGTCAGAGCAGACGGCTACGAAACTACAATTACAGCAAGTAAAATAACTTGCACAGCACCTACAAATAATGGGCAGTCTTTGGAATTCAACCATGTGCTGTATGAAGAAAAAGAAACTAAAAAGATAATATCAGACGAACCAGTAAGCAGAACATACACTTTAATACTTTCTGGCAATGACGATATAAACTCGTTACATGGATGTGTAAGCGACCTACAAGATGTTGACTACATACAAGATGTGGAAATATTAGAAGACTATGACGACAAAATCAGAGTACAAGTAGAAACTGACAGCGACATAGACTTTGACAAGTTGTGTTCATACATTGAAAAGGAATGGGAAGTAGATGTAGAACTTATTGAAGAAGTTGAAAATTATTAAGAAATGTAACAAACATAAAACAAAGTAGTTGACAAATAATAAAAAATGTGATAAAATAATAATGTAAAGCAAAGAAAACGAAAGAGGTAACACAAATGGGTTTAGACTTGACAATTAGGAAACAGTCAGATATTAGAACTGATGAAAAAGGTAGAACTGTATTCACAGTAACAGTATTAGCAAATTTAAGAAGTTGTTGGACTATTCTTGAAAAATTTGGTAACAGATTAGAAAATGGTTTTGCTAACTGTGCAACCTATTCCTTTGATGAGGGTACATTCCACGCAATTCTCAAAGAATTGAAAACGGAATTTGCTGAAAATCAAAATGAAGAATTGAAATACGAAATTAAAAAACTTGAAGAATTCATCAACGAGCAGGGGTTAGTAGCACAAGAACCTACGGAAGAAGATGAAGAATACGGAACTGGCGAACACTATGGCGAAACCTTTGAGGTACATGCTTGGTGGTAAAGTACAAAAGGTGGTTAGAGAACGGCTGAAATGCCAAAAGTGAGTTACACTAAAAACAAACTCAACACTCCCTATCGGAGTATAATTCGGCGATAGAACGTCTTTTGGTGGTTTCTAACAATACGAGAAAACAGTAAACCACCTTTTATAACAAAGTAGTTGACATAACTTTAAATATATGTTACAATGTAAAAAGAAAGTGAGTAACAAAATGGCAGACTTAAAATTGAATATAAATACAGTACAAGAATTATTAGACCAGTTGAACAATGTTGAAGACAAGTCATTACCAGTCTTTATATATGACAACGGCGAAATACTTAACATAAGTTTAGTTGATACAGATATATCAGACAGAGTTGACATCAACATTGATAGACCAATGAATGAAAGAAGATTTTGTCGCAAAGTAAATAAAATGATTTTCTTGGAAAGAGAAGAAATTGGTGCTGAAACTTTTGAATTCCTTGAAAGAAATGGTGTTATTGGACAAGTTGATTATGGTAACACAGAATTAACTTCTGATATGTTCAAAGAAATGGTTGAAGACTTTGAAAATTATGACAGGGAAATGTCAGACGGCAGAGATATAACACTTAAACAAATAAGAGAAGAATTAGGACTGGATGTTGCAGACGGTTTAATAACAGGACAATTAGACTTTGTGCAAATAATTTACGATTAAATATGAGGTAACACACACTATGGCTGAAATTAACAACACATTATTAACAAGTCTTATCAAAGGACTAAAATACAATAGCAAGACTGATGAATATACATTTAACCACAAGAAGTATAAATTGCGTGAAATCAAAGAAACTGAAAGTAAGCAAGATATAGTACATTATTACTTCGTAAACATAAATGAACCAGTTGACCTAATACTTGTAAAGGCAATTAAAGGAATTCCTACTTATGACGGCTTTAATGATGTTAAAGTTGATACACAGTTGCGTAAAATTGCTTATCAAAGAGAGTATTACAGAAAAGTAACACTTGAAAAGAGGGCAAAAGCAAGTGAGAAACTGAAAGCAGAACGACAAAAGGCAAAGGAATTACTAAAAGAGCAGAAACAAAAATTAAAAGAAAAGGCGAAAGCAAAGAAACTTGCTAAAATTAAACCGAAAACATGCGAATTCTGTGGTAAGGAATTTAAACCAAAGGCAAAAATACAGAAATTTTGTAGTCATGAATGCCAATTAAAGTACAATTCAAAGAAACAGGCACAGAAACAAAAAGAAAGTAAACATGTTGAAAAAGTATGTCCTATTTGTAATAAAACTTTCATAGGAACTGCGAAAGATACCTATTGCTCAAAGGAATGTTACAAATTATCACAGAAAGATAACAGACGGCAACGATACGAAAGGGAAAAGGAACTCGGTTATTACAGCATAGGTGGTAAATACCATTACAGAGGTAACAAATAATTGTTAAGTAATGTAAAGTGAGGATAACACATGTAGTTGACAAATACAATTACATGTGTTATACTATAAATATAAAGCAAAGAAAAAAGAGGTAAACGATATGGCAATAAAATTAAACTTATTACAAGACCACGCACAAATGGAAACTGAACTCGGTGTAATAGATATTTGGCAAATTGAGGGTGGTGAACTTTTCACAGTTGAAATCTTCCCACCTAACCAAAGTAATGAGAGTTTTGAAAAAGGTGAGTTTATAAATGTGTGGAACGCACTTGAAACAGTTGTAAATATGGACTTTGTGAAATTTACACATAAGCCGAATTCTTGGACATGGGAACAAACTTGTGAAATGGAACAGAACGCAGTAACACTTATTTTTGAAATGTTAAGCACTATTCAGAACTTGGAAGACCTAAAAGAAGTTAAAATAAGGGTAGTCGGAAACGCAAGTGAAATTCCTATATATGAGGATGTAAAAGTTATAAGAAACAAATACAACGACTATATATGCTCATTTTGTGGCAAAACTATTAACGAGGATAATCGTGAGGAATACGCACAAGATGTCTATTGCTGTCCTATCTGTTTCAGACAATTACAATTAAGTACAAATCTTTCAGAGGAACAATACAAGAAAGCATACGCAAAGGGTGAAGAATACCTAATTAAAGTTGCAGAAGACAACGGTTGGGTACAAAACGAAATCTTTGAAGAAAATTTATGTAGTTGTAAGTACAAATATGGCTTAACACTTGTCGGTTATGAAGATGATGACCACGAAGTAGAATGTGGTGTTGTAACAATAGACTTGGCACATTTAGAACTATTTATCAAAGAAAGTGAGTAATACAATGACAACAGAATTTACAAAAGAAGAAATTGAAAAAGTTGCACAAGCAATTTTAAAGAATTCATCATCTGACGGTGATGTTGTTAAACTGGGCAACCTTATTGAATTTAAACCAGTTTACAGACACGATAACACTATTGAGGGTTATGACATTTATAAATATGCAGATGAAGAACTTATGGCAGAAGATGAAGACTACGATTTTGATAGCGACTACATAACAACAATATACTTAAAGTGAGGTAAACATGAACGACTTATTAGGTAATGAAATTAAAATTGGCGACTGGGTAGCACAATTACGACCAGTTTATAATACAAGTACAATAAATGCTGAATGTGGCATTATATCTAATCTTGATGAAGAAAATGGCAAAGTATATTTAGTATCTGTCTATGATGAGCCACCAGTACACGAAACTTGGTACAAAGACAGAGAAACATGGGAAAAAGCAGTTGAAAAACAGAAACGGAACGGCTTTGTTTCATTTTCTAAACGCAAATGTGATGTTAAAAAAGTTATTCTAACTTATCCCGATAAATCACAAGCAAAACTAATTAAGAGGTATGAAAAAGCAAGTGGAAAAAAGTTAGTTGACAAATAAATAAAAGTATGTTATACTATTAATATAAAGCAAAAGTTATTATACAATAAAAGAAAGAGGTAACAAATGGGTACAAGAAACTTAACAGTAATTATTAAAGACGGACAAATCAGATTATCACAGTATTGTCAATGGGATGGTTACTTCACAGGTGCTGGTGTAGAATTCTTGCAATTTGTAAAGGGCAATTTACAAGACAAGAGTAAACGCAAAATGAAGTATCGTATTGAAAAATTTGCAGAAAAAGTTGAATGTTTAGAACAAGTTAATGAAAGTTATTATGACGGTATTATTAAAATGTCAAACGAATACGACCTTAATCCTCAAAAGAATTCATCACATTATGCAATTCCTTTTAAAATCTTCTTGTCACAATTCAGCAGAGATACTGGGGTTGAAATACTTAATATTATAAATAAGTTAGAACCTTATGAGTTTAAGGGGTATTCAGCCGACAAAAACGGACACAGGGAAGAATTTTACCGTTATAGATACCCTATTATGTTGTCTTTTGACAAAGAGGGTTTTACAGAATTTACAAATATTCTTAACCTTGACACAAAGGAAATATACATGTTGACATACCACGAATTCAAAGGCGAACCACTTTCAACATGCGAACTTGTTGAAGAAAATTACAACCAAAAATGTTGGTACAAATCAAGTATAGAAAAATTGCCAAGAATAAGTGATATAAAGAAATACAAAGAAAGTATTGGACTTGACTACTGGCAAAGAGATAACGGCGAATGGGTAAGTAATTAACAAATCTTAGCAATAACATATAAAAGAGTTGACAAATACTCTTTTATATGTTATACTATAAGTATAAAGCAAAGATACAAAAACGAAAGAGGTAAACAAATATGTTAAGCGAAACAACAGTATGGGTGGCAGATACAGTAATTAACGACCACATTAAAAAAGTAAATTTAATCAATATCTTTGAACAGTTGGCAACACATGATGAAGACTTCAACGGTGGCAATGGTGATGAATACCTTTGGAATAGTGCAAAAGAAAAGGGGTTTGAAACGAATTCAGACTACTTAACTGACGAGGTATTAAAAGATATTACAGATGATGAAGAAATTGCACAAGACAAAGTTGCGAAACTTATTGACGAATACCTTTCAAAATGGACTGGAAATGACGACTATTATAGTGGGGTGGACTTTGACTTTATCATCAGAAACAATGTATTATTTGTAGCAGTAGCAGTTGCAAAAGAAAATTAGAGGTGCAAAATGGAAAGTTACAGACACGAAAATACAGATAATTATTGTGCTGTTATATACAGAAACAATAAGAATGACAAGTTAAGTATTTGCTATAATATTCATGATGAAAAGTTTATCAGAGAATACTGGGCGAATAACGAAGAACCTAATTATTCAATAGTTGAAGTTAAACCTATTACAAATGTAACAGCATTAAAGTACTTCCAGTATTGGCAAATCATCCCAAAAGCAGAAAAAACAGAACAACAAAGAGAAAAGAAATTTGACTTTTACAAATATGTTGTTGGTGCTGACTTATCCCTTAAATACAGAGGTAAAGAGGGAATGTGGGAAGTAGAAGAATAAGGTAACAAATTATGCAAGTAAATAACCTTAAAATTAAATACAGCAAACTATACAAGAAGTGGCAAGTAGTAACTCCTGATAAACGAATTTGGGAAGAATTTGACACGCAAGAGCAAGCAATAGCATGGGCAAAAGTAACAAAGGACTTTACAATAAAGAGGTAACAGTTATGCAAACATTCAGATATGTAGCAAAAAATATTAAAACCGGCAGAATTCTTTTTAATGAAGAAGAAAATAGAATTCATAAGTTTATTACAATATCAGCAGTAAACTATTTTTTAAAGAAAAATAAACTTAATGTGCATGACTACGAACTTATAAAGGCAAGTGCAAATAAGTTAGCAGACCTAAACACAATAGAAAAAGTTGAAAGAGGTCTATTGTAAAGAAAATTAAGTAGTTGACAAATAAATAAAAATATGTTATACTATAAATGTAAAGCAAAGTTAAACGAAAGAGGTACACGATATGGCAAACTTAAAATTAGTAAACGACAACACAGTAAAAGACATTCCGGATTGTCCCGTAATAACTTATGAACTGGTTGCAGACTTTGGTGAAGACGGAACAAAAACACTTTATGAATGTGGAAGTCTTGCAGAAACTTATGTAGTTATTGACGAGATTAGGGTAGGTGAATTAGACAGACCACACCTAGACCTAACAGCAGACGAGTTAGAGAACATTGAAACAATAAGTATAAATGTTATTCTAACAGCAACAGAATTAGATATTGTTAAATACGAACAAGAGCAGTCAGCAATGGCAGAACTTAAATCATACAAGGTGGTGAAAGAATAATGGATATAGCACACATTTTAAAAAACAAAAGTACAGATAGTGTTTCAATAGAAGTTGAAATTTATCGTGAGGGTGATAAAGCATTCCTCTTTATAGCACAAAATGGTGGTACTGGTTATACATACGAAGTACATGATGATGAGGACTTAATGAAACACATCTCAAATTACATCTGTAATAATGCGTTACTCGTACCTATTGACCTTTTGAATACTGGAAGTTGTTATTATAGCAGAGGTAATACAGACTGTTCAAAATGGCAAAAGGACAGAGTAAATAAACAATTAGACTATTGTGGAAATTGCACAAGATACTGGAACTGTCATAATGTAACAGTTTTAAATGACAGACTACAAGAACTTGATAATGAAAGTGAGGAATAACAAATGGCAGAAACATTCCATAACGATATTAACAAAGTAGCAGATATGCTTTTAATAAGTAAAGATGAATTCTTAAAGTCTTATTCTTACCTTTCAGAAGAAGACTACAACATGACAATAAATCAGATACTTTATAACTTATTTAGTTATACACAAAGACAAGAGTATGTAGAATTCTTAATAAGTGAAGGGCAAGAAGAATACGCAAAGAAAATATTGCCGGAACACTTTATGACAACAAATTAGTTGACAAATAACAAATAATATGTTATACTATAAATGTAAAGCAAAGATACAAAACAAGAAATGAGGTAACTAAACAGTGAGAATAAATATTTACAGAATAGAAAAATTCACAGTTGCAGATAAGAAAATAGAAGTAGGCGATATTATTAAAATTATTCCTATGGAAGAATACGAAAGTATGAAAGTTGAATTTGCAAATAAGAACTTGCAAAAGAGAATTGCCGGTTCATTCCTAAGAGTTGTAGGAATTGTAGGTGAAGATAACAGACATGATGAAGATGTTATTGAGTATATCTGTAAAGAAGTAACTGGCAGAACAGTTGGAATTCATATTGTTGATAGTGATATTGAGTATGTCCTTAGAGGTGATAACTTCTTATTTAGAACAGCAGACGGCAAAGTACATACGGCAGAACCTTACGGACTTAATGACAATGGCTTTACAAATGTAACTATTGATGAAACTACCACAATTAAAGTTGAGAACGAAATTGATACTACAATAAGTAAAGCAGAGATAAAGAATAAAGCACAGTCTTTGTTTACAGATAAGATAACGCATGTCCAGTATGGGATATAGTTAAATTATCAAGTGAGAATACATAAAGAAGAGGGTTGGTGAAATGGCAGATAGCAGAGAAGAATTTTTGGTGGAACTATACACCGGAATAAATGTAGTACTAAGTGATGATTTTACACAAGTACCTTATGATGAATTCAAAGCACGAATGCAAACAACAAGTACGGATGAAATCAGAAAGCAAGTTTTAGAATTAAGAAAAATAGTTAAAACAAGTAAATAAATTATTTTCCATATCGTTATTTAATCTCTCAATGGTTGAGAGATTTTCTTTATGAAGTTGACAAATTGTTGACGTTATGATAGAATAGTCATGTAAGCAATTAGGGAAAGTAAGAATGAGCAAATCTTATAAATATTATGACAGAAGTCATAGGTTTGACAATGGGGCAATTCAAGCCTACAAAGACGGTGAGAAACCATTGAGCAAATGGACTAAAAAGATTATGGTTGCCGAATTCAATAAGGTAATTGATAGCATAGACTTCTTCAGAATAACACCTATTTACAAATTAACAAAAGAAGATGTTAAACAACATATTAAGAAAATGAGCAAAGAAGATTTACAAAAAGTGTTGATTAAAACTGATGTTCACAGAACCGGAAACTATTACATGAATACAAAGTTTTACAGAATTCCGAATAATCTTGAAATAACATCTTTCATCATTCAAAAGATTTATAAGCCGAAAGAATATATACAGCAAAAATTAGATTTAAAATATTAACTATCCATTGTGTTTAAAAAGCACAAATCTCCTCCCATTTAAGCGTCAATAGGTACTCTCTCGCCTATTGACTTTTTATTTTAGTTGACAAATAGTATAAATTGACTTATACTAAGAATAGATTAAAAGAGGTATAAAATGGCAAAAGATTTAAAATTAGAATTACAAGCATTAAGACTTGCACAAAAAGTAGATGACCCTGTTTTCACGCACATGTTTGGTGGGGTTGGCTATATGGCATTTAAGTCAGACGACTTGGAACACCCTTTACTTGTATTAAACTTGGCAAATGGGGCGGGTGAACTTATCTATAACACAGTAAAATCACATCCTTTAGAGTTTTATTACAAGTCTTATTCCGGCAAATACGGTAAAGATGTTATCCCTAAAGAACTTTTAGAGTATGCTTATTATCAATGTCAAATAGACACAAAAGGCAGACTAATATTCAAGTTAGACTATTCACAAGACAGTCTAATGCGTAAATACTTAGGTAAACCGGAAGTCAGAGTTGTTGACGACTTTATTTTCAAGAATGATAAACAAATATCACCACTTCTTCCGGCTTTCTTCCACCTTTATAATACTCGTCTTAAAGACGAAAAATGGTGCTTATTAGCAATATCTATGCAGTATTCAAAGGATGAAGAAAAAATAACCTTTGAAGAATTTACAGACATTCTTAAACAAATCAACGTAATTAGTTGACAAAATTAAAATTGTATGATAAGATAATTATACAGTTATATAAAGTTAAATTAAAAAACTACAAACGAGGTTCTGATACACCTCTACGACTGGAAGCCTCTTATACTATATCACTATTGTAAAGAGAATGCCCTCGTAAAAAGTGTCAGCAACAATGTGAACATAAAGCATTGTTGAGGGTATTGAGCCAGTAGCA
>Ga0326511_10002170_pt1 | contig 16088 bp, 18 predicted proteins | sample 0_2496_0518_D_FD_203701 | JGI IMG/M metagenome (GOLD analysis project Ga0326511, IMG submission 203701) | Bovine rumen microbial communities from UC Davis, California, United States - 0_2496_0518 | ecosystem: Host-associated > Mammals > Digestive system > Stomach > Rumen | place: USA...
TTTATGGTATAATGCTTTCATGTGAACTGCTCCTTTGTGGTTTGGTTTTGTTGATACTTACCATTATACCACTTTTTGAGGAGCAGTTCACTATTTTATTTTTCAAAAAACTTGGAAAGTGGTGATCAATGTATCTTGTGCCAATGCAAACATATTTCCAATGGTTTCAGGGCTGACCTCTGGATGTTCATTAAAATATTGTACCATCGAATTTGTCACCAATTGAGAGGCAATATCTCCCTTTCCATGTCCACCAAGCCCATCACAAAGTACAAAGCAATGCATTTCCCCCAATTGTGCAATTTTTGCATCATCCTCATTATGTTCACGGTCTCCAATTTCAGAAATCAAAGTATAATCCATAATGCACCTCTATCATTCTAATTGGAATTTATGTGCTGTTGAACCCAACACAATTATTGTACCAGATGAACAAGGGGTACTTTTCCCAGCTGGAAGTCGTTTTCCATCTTCTGTGAAAGTCCCTGAAATTGATTTATCAACCACAATAAAGCTTTTCTTTTTGGATTGATAACTTATTACACAGTGAACAGGATTCACTTTTTCATCATTGATGATAATTTGACATGACTTTGCATCTGAACCAATTTTAATTTCTTCGCCTGTTTCAATTTCAAAATTGCCACCTGCATAAAATCCGGATATTCCCTTAATAAGATGTACTTCGGGGGCTTCCGTTTCAGGCTGTTTCTGTCCCTTTTTGGTCATATTACCGAACGCAGAAAGCAGAGAAGAATCCGGTTTCTTTTTCTTGCCACTGGAAAAAATATTAAAGATACCACCTTTTTTATCTTCCTCGTCTTCAATCTCTGGTACTGGTAATACTTCTTCTTTTTTGCGTGTTGTGGAACTTGTAACAGTGATAATTTCCGGCTCATCAATTCTCTGCACTTCCGGTACTTTCGGAAATGTAGGGTCTTGAACGGATAATTGTGGATTTTGGGGGAGCGATACCTCATTTTCAGAATCCATTGCTTTTCGGATATTACTCAGCGAAAATCCGCTTTCACTTGAAATTACATTCCAAACACGATTGAAATAGCTGATTTCATTACTATTTGCATTAACGTTGCTACCCTGTACGACATCCCTGAAAAATTGGTGTAAATTTCCAGTTTGTAATTCATTTTTCAGGGCAATACAGATAAATGAAATGCTTTGGTCAAATGAATTGATATACACAGAATCCAATGTCAAAAGAACCTGTCTGACATCAATCATATATTCGTCAAATCCCTCTAACGTAGAAATCAGATTCAATAATGTTTTTCGAAAATCAGCTTGTGAAATATTCATTTTCAGGTATTCCTGTAATGGAACTTTTCCTGTCACATCAAACAACATTTCAAAATACTGACCATTCATTTCCTCCAATGAAATCAAAGCAAGACCAATATTTTTGTCTTGATTACTGTTAATCATCATCATACTGACTTTATCAATCTGCACATTTTGACCACCTAAAGGATATACCACATAGGAGCTGTTACCCTTATTGATTCTTGTTAGCATACCTATCTCTCCTTATTATTCATAAATTGTTACAATGATATAATTTTCGACTCCATCCTGCACCACATCAGCACAGCCATTTTTTGTAAAGGCTTTCATATCATCAAACACAGGCTCAATCAAGATATTTTGAGATTTATCAATACATCCCCATTTTTCGCCGTCTTTGAAGCATCCGTACCCAATACAGAAAGAATGAGCATCATCATATTGCGGTTGAATTACCATTTCGCCAGTTTTGCTGACAAATCCCCATTTTCCCCCTTGTTTTACAGCAGCAGGTTCATCAGATGCAAACAGCTCCACATCTTCAAAACCGCCTGCAAGTTCCTTGCCTTCTTTATCATATAAAGCATAGATTCCATCTTTTTTTGCAAAGAATACACCATAAGTAGCACAATAATCATATTCGTTCATGACAATTTCATCAAATATGAATTCCGTCACTTGTTCAAAATCTGTATTGATAACAGCCCATTTTCCATCTTTCTGAACTGGTGCAATACCATTTGAAAATTCACCTGCATAGCTGTATTCAATATGATACTCTTTCAACCTTTTATCAACATATCCCCATACGCCTTCAAATTCTGCTGGTGCATAACCATCACTGAATGTTCCGAAATAATCCGCTGGTCTGTCAGGAACTAATTTCCTGTAGCCGTCACCATTGATGTAATAATATTCTCCATCTTTCTTGACTGGAATCAAATTATCATGGAGCAATCCAATGTCTTCATAATCAAATTTTGTCACCGCACTTCCGCCAGATTTTGCCAAACCAAGCAAGCCATCATGCTCCGCAATATAATAGCCCTCATTTCCATTATCTGGATAATATAATGGTTTTACATATTCTTCGCTATGTTTTGCAGTACTGTACATTCCTTTCACTTGAATGACATTTTGTAAAATATCATTATCGAGACCAATATTTTCTTCTGCCTTTGCAGCAATCTTCAAAACATTGCTATATTGATTTGATTCCATGTAATTGTCAATCAATTTCATGTACATTTCTTTTTGGTCTGGTGCAATGGAAATTGCATTTTCGCAAGCCTTGATATAATTTCCATTTTGTCCTAACGCTTCGTACAAATCCACAACTTTACACGCAATTTCGTAATCTGGACGGATTTTCAAAGCAGATTCATATTCTGTTACAGCATCAATATAAATCCGTTTTTCTTCTAAAGTTTTCGCTCGTTCCATGTGTGAATTGTATTCCGCATTGATTTCACCATAATAATTTCTGATATTATTCCACGAAACAAACAGCAAAAATATCATGGCTATCATAATCAAATAAGGTAGTAACCGACTCATAATACACCTCTTTTTCCAATTATCCTGCAATTATCAAAAAATATAGATAAATACTACATCCAATCCAAATAAACGGTGCAAGGGCAATTTTGGATTTTCCATCTGCTTTTTTTGCTAAAAGCATTACAATGCTGTACCCTGCTGCAAAAAGAATTGCATAAAATCCGACATTGAGTACTCCCACAATTCCAAGATATAACCCAAGACATATACCAAAGTTTATGGATATACCACAGATATGATTGATGTTGAAGCAATTCAAGCAGATATTCGTCAAACTCCAAAACCGATTGTTTGTTCCAAAAAAGATTATCAGTCCATTGCGAAAAGTCAAAATGTATTTTTGTATCAACCGAGGTTTGAAAAAGATTTAGTCATCAATGATATTGATATTATCAGTGGTGTCATGCTGATAGATAAAAATATTGTGATTTCTGATATGCTGGCGAAAACAGCCACTCCAGAAAATGAAGGGTTTATGCATTTTTATCATTACATCATTGATTCAGAATTTCGTATCGGGAAAAAATGGTATGTAAAATATGACAATGAAAAAAGCGAATTTAGCATTAGCAATTTTACAGAAAACGCTTATGGCATACTGCAACAAGAGGTCATTTATGAAACAGTTGGAGTATCAAAGCGTGACACATTTCAGTTAGTATTGTATCTGATACGAAGAACTGTTCGTCTGGAAGGCAATCCATCCCCAGAAAATTATATTGTTGTTTCATTAGAAAGAACATAAAAGAAAGGACGAAAAGAGTGAACTATACAGATTTATTCGGTCAAATGAAAGATGAAGAAATGGAAGAATCTCCACCAGAAAATGAAAATTCTGACGAAGAGTTTATTGAAGTTTCAGTGATTTCTCATGTAAGCCCTGTTGATTTGTCATACTCTTATAGTGAAATGGAAATGGATTATCAAAATGGAATTATCCCCTTTCCGATTCACGAACAATCCAATTTTGTATGTATGACCGAAATCAAAGCTTCTGAAGCTTCTCAACAGCAACTTGAAACCATTATCACAGGAACGGCTCGTGTTGTTAGTACCGTAAAAGAAGCTTTGGAAGAAACAAAACAAGAAGAAACAGCTCCTCAAAAGGCAAGAACTTATACCAATCAAGTAAAATACGAAACATATCGTTACGCAAAACCTAAAGAAATCGATGGAAATCCAGTCCAGAAACTTGTGATGTTTTTGATTGTCGCTGTCATTGTGGGAATCTTTCTAGGACTGCAGTCCAGCTCCTACTTCAATTTTAAAGGCGGGAAGGTGCAGGGAGCATTTTCCTGCGTATACTTATGGCTGATGGAATCTTCCATTCCTTTCCAACCTTTTCCACTAAATGGAAATGTCTTTACAACAGGCTTTTTGACAGGAAGCCTTGCAATGGGATTATTTGGATTATTTCAGTATCTTGACAATGATGCCAAAAAGCAAAGCCGTGTAGGACATGAACATGGTAATGCAAGACTCGGAACATCATCCGATTTTAAAAAGCATCAAATGCAATTCATGGATAGCGGGGACTATAATATGCTATTTGGTGTCTTCAAAGGCAAAGAATTTGGGCTTTCTCTCGACAATAAAAAAGTGAATCGCTCTGCCAATGTTCTGGTAATCGGCGGTACTGGTACAGGTAAGACTTTCAAGTACATCAAACCAAATCTATTGCAGGAAAATTGTTCGATGGTGGTAACAGACCCGTCAGGCGATATTTTCAGTTCTTTTGCCCCTTATCTCCTGTCAAAAGGCTATAATGTATTTCTTTTCAATGCAAGTGATTTTTCCATGTCAAACCATTATAATCCGCTATTGAATGTTTATGACAGCAACGGCAACATTTCAGAACGTCATGTCAATATTCTGGTAGATTTGTACATGAAAAACGCAAAACAGGGAAAAGAAGCAGGAGGTTCAGACCCTTTCTGGGATAAGTCCGAAAAAGCGTTCCTGACAGCACTGATTTACTATGTACTGGAAAATGACAATATTCCTAGGCATGATAAATGTTTCGCAACCATTCTTGAAAAAGTACAGATGGCAAAAGTCAGCGATGATGATGACGAACAGTCTCCTTTGACTTTGGAAATGAATGAATGGTTTGCAGAGGTTGGCATTATCGAAAATGTCAAGCGTGATAGTGGAAGGAATAAAAAGACATTCCTTTATAAGAAGTTCAATAAGGAAACCAATCAAATTGAAGTGGTGGAAAGAGATGCCATCATTGATTTTACCAATGCCGTGGGAACACCCTATAAAGCCAAAATGTATTATGATACATTTCTGATTGCACCACAAAAGACTGCAAATACCATTCTGATTACAACTGCGGTTGACTTGCAGATTTTCTCCACAAAAGAAGTCGATTTTATCACTCGTGAAGATGAAGAACACGAAGAGATGAACATTAACATTGACAAGATGGCAACACAACAATCTTACCTGTTTTTGGGGATTCCGCAAAGTCATCAGGCATATAACTTTTTGATTGCAATGTTATATTCACAGCTCTACGGAAGATTATATGAACTTGGTGAGCAGAAACTTCGAAACAAGTGGCATATTGGCTATCAAGTCGGGATTCCTGTATTTGATTACTTTGATACAGAAGAACAAGCGAAAGAATTTTATGAGACAATAACGGAAAATGATATCATTCCTGCCGATTATGTGAACAATACGCAGATTTATCGAATTATCTGGAACGACCATGTTTATAAATCCTCTGTCCTGAAAGAGCCATTGGAAAAGTTCATTCGTGACCTTGACAAAATGTATATTTGGAATGGTGATGATTACGGCGGTGCGCCAGCACTTCCCATTCATATCAACTTCTTATTGGATGAGTTCAAAAATATTGGCGAAATTCCGAACTTTTTGACAATTCTTTCTACGAGCCGTAAATACAGGATTGGTTCTCATGTTGTCATTCAGGATATTGGACAGTTAAAAACCATGTACAAAGAAGGAGAACACGAGACTGTTATGGCAAACGTTGATACTACCATTTTCTTAGGCTCGATTCTGAAAGAAGATAAAGAGGAAATCCAGAAAATGCTTGGAAAAACGACGATACGGCAGAAGTCTACTTCCAGCTCCAATTCAGGACTATCAACCTCATATACCCCAACGGAAGTTGACTTGATGAGCATTGATGAAATCGGTGCTATCAATCAGGGCGGTAGAGATGATGAGCTTGTTATCATCCGTGATACAACACCTTACCTCTGTCGCAAGCTCAACTTAACAGAACATAAACGTTGGGAAGATGTGAAGGCTGTCAAACAATTAAAAATTGATGCCTCACAATATTATCGAAATACCAAAGATGATGAAAAAATGTTAAATTAAATGAAAGGAGAAGTGAAGAAAGCATGACTAAGATATTCTATGAAATATTAGAAGCATTTTTGGCACTTTTTGCGGATAAAGGAACTATCAACCCTGAAGCAATCAAATTTGCTGATATCAATGAACTTGCAGGAGCAAAAGAGATTTGGAATCACATTTTCATCCTTGCCATTGGCATGACAATTGTATACTTTCTTTTGGAAATCAACCGCAGATTTGCTTTTGAAGGAAACGATGTGACGATTAAAACAATTGGTGTTCCATTTTTCAAGCTTGCATTGGCAGTTGTCATTCTATCACGAGGGGCTGAAATTGCTGTCGGGGTACTTTCAGCAGGAAATGGCTTGATTGATTTTGCTGTGAATCAATCTGCTGGATTCACCGCAGGAATGGCGAATGTGTTTGATGATAATATTGCCAGCAATGCCAAAGCACAAGAAATGATGGCTTTATTGGAAGCGACTGACCCCTCGTTTAACAGTATTTCTGTTGAAATTGGGGAAAGAGTGTGCAGTGGACTGAGCTTTATTGGGGTTGTGATTGTTTCATTCGTTTTAATCTTGATGTTCTTGGTACAGAAAATTTGTAATGTTGTTTGGTATTACAAAGCAATCATGTACAAGCTCGAATGGATTTTCAGACTCGCTTTTACACCAATCGCATTTTCTGATATTTATAGCGGTCAAAACAGTAGAGCTATCTCATGGTTCAAAGGCTTAATTGGAATGGCTTTGTATGGAATGGGATTCATCTTGCTTCCAGCAATCGGAAACGGAATGGCAATTACTCACCTTGCTTCTGTAATTGGAAATTTCCAAACAGGAACGGACAACGGTGTATGGGCTTTAATTGGTAGTTTGTTGACTTGCCTTGTTTATCCCATTGCAACAATTGGTTGTCTTTCCGTTGTCAGACAGGTAACAAAAGAAGTAGCATCCTAAAAATTTCAAAATTTTCTTAAAAATTTTCTGCCGTATGAAATTTTGAAACCAATGGGGACACACAATCTATATGAAGGAGTGTGAAGACTGTGGAAATTAAAATCAACAAGGATATCCGAAAATACAAAACAAAAGATATTGGAAATTTTAGTTTCAAAGAAGCTGGTTTCATTGTACTTGGTGTTGGAGTGGCATACATCACATACAAATTCACCAATGACATCAACATTGCAATTGCTCCTATGTTATTGGTTCTTGTAGTAGGTTTTTTCAAGCCTTATGGAATGTCATTTATTCAGTTTCTTCGTACCGTAGTGAAAGATAATCTCACCCCACAGACGTACTATTTTGAAACAGATAATGTCTATTGTCCAGAGGAAATCAAAACCCTTTACGAGGAATCCGTTCAGATTGACTCAGAACTTTGGGTTATCCAAACTCAAAATTCTGTTGGCAATAAATACAATAAGAAGGCTGACTACTCCAATGTTATCTCCTGACGGAGCTGTTTTCGGAGAGTCAAAAACAAATTTTCACAAATGAAAGGTAAGGTGTTTCGAATGAAGAACGAAACCACAGCTCTTGCAAAGAGCAACGCAAAGAAGGCTATCCGCAATCTGTATGCCACTTCTGCCTCTCTGATGGCTATGGCATCTCTCACTGCTGCACAGGTTTCCGCTGGTGGATGGAATAATACTGTCAATATCAACACTGGTGCTGGTGACAATCCTGATGGCATGGTAGGCTCTATTCTTGGTATCCTGCTCACAATTACCCAGTATGTCGGTGTAGCATTGATTGTCTATGGTGTCTATGAAGTGGTGATGAGCTTCATGCAGAACCAGCCTGAAGCAAAGACAAAGGGCATTGTCATGGCTCTTGCTGGTGCAGTAATGATGGGCTTGAAGGGGATTCTCCAGAATATGGGCGTTCTTGGCTAATCTGAATTGCACAAAGAGTAAAAACGGCACAGGCTTTACTTATCCAAAGTATGGCGAGTAACCGAGTAAAAGTAAGGGCTTTCGGGTATCGCTCGAAAGCTCTTATTCATACTCAAATCAAAATGAAAGGTGAAACATAAAATGAAAAAAGTAATCAGTGTATTGGTATTCGCTGTGATGATTCTAACATTGACAGGATGTGGAAAGGACAGTGAAGCCGTAGCAGAAGCAAAACAAGCAAAAGCAAATGAAGAAGCCTATCGCTTAGAATTGCAACAGAATGATTACCGTGGCGGTGTCATTCGTACAATGGCATTGCAGGAAAACGTTCTTTCTTTGATGGAAACTATGAAATCCAATAATATTACTATTCGGCAGGAAAATCCTGATACATTCTGGATGAATGAAGGATATCAGGATTTTGTGACGAATTTTCTGAATGCTTCATTGATTCGAGATACACAGTGGTTTAACGAAGAAGAAACAGACTGGGATACCCTTACAATGCAAATGGTAAGCGTTGACAATAGTTTTACCACACTCTCTGATGATGGAACATATGTAGCAAAGTATCACAATATGGAAATCACGAAAAATGAAAAAGATGATTATACTATCACGGGAATTACAGGAAATATCAGTACCATGACAGTGGATTTTCAAAATCTGAATACCACGGAGCAAAGCTATGAAGGAGATTTGAATTACCATATTTTATATGACTGTGATAAGGATTGGTGTAAATCTTATGTGGAGCTTTCCATTTCCAAAGGAAATTTTCCAGATGTGACAGCACAGCTTTATGAATATGCTCGTATTGACAATGATACATTTGCGATTCAAACCAGCAGAGAGCGATTGATTGTAAGCTTCAAACCTTTAGCAACTGGTGAAGTTGACGAAAAAGGAAATCCTATCGTTCCCGATGCAGACCTTCGTCATCGTGAAATCAAGGAGTTCTATTATTCAAAACTGGTTGCTGATGGCGCACGTTCTTCTTTTACAGCTTTTGAGCCTTTGAGCGAATACAATGCAGACGGAACGTATAACCGCAAAAATGCCGATTTCAATAGGGATGTTTCAGAATATACTTTGCTGAATGAAAAGGGCGATTTGGCAACAGTTTATGGTGTCAATGACAGCATTTTTCTGCATGAAAGTTTGAGTGATGAAGTAAATCGTGATTGGGTTTTCGAAGAAACAGGCTTGCAGCAATCAATGGTTTACAAAGATGGTGCATTGGTTGTTACTACTTATAATAAACTTTCTAAAAAGTATGAGCGTTTCATCTATGAGACTGAAACTGTCAGTGATGACCTTGTTTCCGAGTTGGAAAATTTGGTGGATATGGATAAGTTGATTGGCGTGCAGGAAATTCCTGAAACAGAGTATGAAGCACCTGAAGACGAAAAAGCAGACGGAATTGAAAGCTTGGAAGACCTTGGATTCCATTTGGATGAAAACGAAAATATTGTTGATGAAAGTGGAAATATCATGTTCTCTTCCAAAGAGATTGCAAACAACACCAACACACCACCTACCACGGAAATGCCAACCAGTAATATGGAAAATCCTGAAGAAATCCAAAGTGAATTGGAAACAGTAGTAGAACAGGAAACCGAAATCGAAGAAACAGAGGGCGAATCATGAAAATTGTCGGAGCTGTATCAGAGAGTAATCATAGCAAATGTATCTATTTTTGCAGATGTAATTTGGCAGACTTAAACACTGATGTTATCATTCCCGAACAGATTCTTCATGTACTTTGCAAGGAAGAAAATCAGGATTTTATGATTGGTCTGGAAAGTGATGATGACTTGGAATCAGATAAAAATTTTGTTGGAACAATGTATGATACTGGAGATTATATTGTTCATTTTATCAATAAGGGCTATGAAGAGATTTTAGACTACATGGAACAAATTTTTAACTGGGAATTTGAAGAAAGAAGAGAATTGTAAAATGACACGAAATGAAATTCAAGCGGAGCATCATAAACTTGTCAACGATATTTCAACTTATATTCATAATATTCAGGTGGCAGTCAATAGTATGCGTGACCCTGAAGATGAGGGAACTATCCGAAAGATGCTGAATAGTATTCAGCGTTCCAGTGAAAATATCGAAATGACATACTCCAAAATTGATGAGCTGAACAATACCATTCCCGATGAAGACACAGCCTATCATAATGGATTCGTTAGCTATTGCTTTTAAAATATGCTATATTGGAAGATTATATTTCATTGCACGAAAAATCTTGAAATATCCACAAAAGTTTCAGGAACTGGAAAACTTTATCAAATTCTAAAAATAAGCACAGCAGAAGAAGTTCCCTTTTGCTGTGCGATTCTTACTGATATACAGTCTAATTTTAATATATCTCCAAAACCAACCTGTTTTGATTTTTATGGGATGAAAGTTCTCCCGTACATTTCTTTTCAGCTTGCTATTTACAAATTAGATTCATAGCCTTCATAATAATAGGATTGTTCGATTCCTTTAAAAATAACATCTCTATCATTCACCTTGTCGGTAAGATTATCTTTGATAAGATGATAGATTTCAACAGAACTTGCTGGACTTCGTTCCATTGCTTTCAGATAGTCGATTTTGTCAATTTTACTCCAATCTACTACCATTCTCAGCTCCCGTTTCAAAATCAAATCAAGCCAGATTCGGGTAGTTCGTCCGTTGCCTTCCATAAATGGGTGTGCAATATTCATTTCAACATATTTTTCTATAATTTCTTCAAATGTGTCTTGTGGCATATTGCTGATGGTTTCTAATGCCCTATCGAGATATAATGCAGAAGCAAAACGAAAATTTCCTTTAGAAATATTCTTATTTCGAATTTTTCCAGCAAAATCATATAAGCCATCAAACAGATATTTGTGGATTTGTTGCAACCCTTTTGCAGTCCCAACTTCAATATTTTGGATGTCTCCAGATTCGTACAAACGTTTGGCATTTTGGAGACTCTTTCCGTCAATGTCCTTTGTATTCATAAAAAATCTTCCCTTCTGCAATGAATAGTCATTTGCTCTATGGATGGGGTCAGGGGTCAAACTTCTATGTCACTGTAATAGAAAAGTTCGACCCCGTAACATTTTTACCGATATATAAACTAATTTCAATTTTCCAAATGTGGATGTAGATGGTCTAAATCCACATTTTTGAAAACTAAAAACCTTCTCTTTCAGCAAGGATTTCCTTTGCAAATTTCATCCCTAAGCTGTTGGCAATTTTACCAAAATTCTCTACTTTTGCTACGGTGTCAGGTTCTTCCTTCATGCAGTCTTCAAAAAGAGCTTTTCCAAGATTTTTGGCAATGATAGCCATTTCTCTTGCACCCCAATTTTCAGGAAGAATCCCTTCATCTACAAACTTATGCAAGAATTTCTGCACTCTCGCCTTTGTGACAATCGTCTCTGCCAATGCCTGATTCTCAGCGATTGCCTGAAGCAGTTCTGGTGTCTTTTCTTCACGCACTCTATTTCTATGAGATTTTGTTTCTGCAAACTTTTCGGCAACGATTTTCAGATAGACAGGCTTACGGTTATCATCATCATGCAAACGACTGACATTCTTCACAACAATGCCCTCGCCATACTCACCGCCCATATTTGTTTTACCTACAAACTCACGGCAGTGTTGCCAAGAAACAAACTCCCCTACATAAAAAATGGGTACATACGGAATTCCAAGCTTTTCGGCAATTTTCACAGCAGTTTCTTGTGGAAGATAAGATTCAGCAGTTCGGTCATACACATCAAATGCATACATCTGGTTGTACTTTTCATCTGGGTAGGGTACAGAATGCGGAATCAGCCATTCTCCGAACAAAATCAGATTTTCTCCTAAAATGTTCTTGACTTCTTCTTTGTCAAGCCGATGTGCAAACTCATAAAATCCACGCAGATTATTGATAGGGGTCAAAATCTGCTTTCTGCTGCTGGCTACAATGCTATCTGTTTCAGCATCATACTGAATGGAGCAGTTCGCACCATCAATTTTTTCTTCAATGTAGATGGTATCACCCACATAGAAATTGTCAATCAAATCAAGCTTGATTCTCTCAATATCACGGTATTTTTTGTGTGTCATAAAATCGCCTCTATTCGTTTTTGATAGCGTCATATTGTGTGTTGCAGATTATGCCTTTCTGATTCGACTTTTTTTCTTGTAGCAAGCAACACCATATTTCAAAATTGTTGTCATGCCTTCGTCAAGGAGATATTGCTGATAGTTCATTTTCTCAATCTGTTTTAAGGCTTCTCTGCAACCTTGTTCCATTTTTTCATCTTCACCATATTTTACTTCAATGACAATGCCGATTTCATCAGCAGGAATTAAAATCAGAATGTCACTATAACCGTCACCAGATTCCACATTAGATTTTACAATCCAGTCATCCATGTGACTGAATAACCCAAGCAAAATGCCATGATAGAAATTTTCTTTTTTGACAATTTCGACATTGGTATCACGAATACTAATCACATCATTTAAATATTTTGAAAACATTGCTTCTGCTTTTTCAGTATCACCATTCCGAAATGTCATGCAAAAGTCTGTCAAGCTTACCTTGTTTTGAGCAACATAGTTACTAAACCATGCATAAATCTGCGTTTTGAATATTTTTCTGATTTCCAAATTCGGAATCTTCAGCTCCAGTACATCATCTTCTAAAACGGCAGAATGTGTCAAATACCCCGTCATATAGAGCATACTCCACAGATTTTCGTTACTGTCCTTTAAATCCCTATAAGTCAACTCTTGGCTGATAACTTTTCTCACAGGTTTACCTGCCATTAAATACTCAATATCATCTTTTATAGTAGCTGTTGCAGATGAAATAAACTGCCTTACAATGTCATTTCCGCTGGTGTTAATCCAGTATGCTTTGGGCTGTGCATCGGAATCATAGAGCAAATCATTACAATAATTAGTAACATCCCAAGGACAATACATTTCTCTCTTCCCAAAATGATAACCATCATACCATTGTTTTGCAGTGGTATGATATTGCTCCAAATGATAAGTTTTCATCATTTGATGTACTTCTTCATCCGTAAAACCGAAATATTCAGAGAATGCCACATCAGAAATCGGATACACTTTCAGGTTGTTCATTCCTGTAAAAATGCTTTCCTTTGAAATCCGCAGACAGCCTGTCAGCACACCAAATTCGAGCGAATCATTGGTCTTTAATGCAACATCAAACAAGGAACGAATAAATTTTACCATCTTGTCATAGAAGCCATTCAGCCACGCATTTTGGAGAGGAACATCATATTCATCAATCAAAAGAATCACTTTTTTCTGATGTACTGCGTAAAGGCAATCTGTCAATAGCTTTAAGGAATTATTGTATACCGTTTGTGAAGCTTCCCCATCACAGATACTTTCAAATAATTTCTTCTTCCTTTTTGTTATCTTATCTGATACAAGTATATCGCCATGTCGTTCATATTCATCAGCAATCAAATTTTTATATTCTTCCATGGATTCTTCAAAAGTTGACTGATTGACGCTTTTCAGCGAAATACTGATAACGGGAAACTGCCCCATATGAGCCATGTACTTTTCGCCTGCATCAGCGATTTTCAAGCCATTAAAAAGGTAGCTGTTATCTTCGTCTGTTTTCTCAAAAAAGTATCTAAGCATACTCATATTCAGCGTTTTTCCGAACCGTCTTGGACGAGTGAACAAACTGACTTTTGCACCGCTGTCAAGCAAATCACGAATCAATAAAGTCTTGTCAGTATAATAGTAATCAGATGTAATAATATCCTTAAAATTTTCCACACCTATTGGAATCGTTTTCATCAGCTCCACGCTCCTTTCTATACTAACTATGATACCATAAAATAGCCATCATGTCAAGGTATCACAATTTTCCGTTTTGTTGTATATAATTATTATACCATATTTAACATCATTTGTCAATATTTTGCATAAACAAAAAAACTAATTTTTTTACAATTGACTTGATTTTTTCACTCTGTTATGATATAATAATAAAAAATAGGGAGATGATACCAATGGCTGAAATGCCTACCAATCTTGCCAATCATATTGATGCTTCTGATGCTCGTGCAAAGCTGGATGCTGTCGCAAAGAAACTGATTAAACACCGCATTATCCTTGCAGAAATCCTAAAAGAATGTGTAGAAGAATTTAAGAACTTTGATGTTTCCTACATTCAGCAGAATTGTTTTGCTGGTGAAGTTCGGGTAAATGTTATATCCGTAGACCAAGATGTTCCTGATGCAGATGCCAGAGCCACAGCATTTACTTTTTATCGATATATCGCTACTTTTTAAGTTGTGTTTCTTCTAAAAGGCAAATTTATGCTACTGTGCAAAGTTACAGTGTTTACCTGATAAAAAGAAATTTGAATTTAACCGCATAAAATTGGGATTTTTACGAATAACATCTTCTTTAGTTTGTGATGAATATTCAATTCAATTATCACTATTTTTAGCCATAAATTTTTTATTCTAATAATTGGCTATATATTGAGAAAAAGTAAATGCTGTAGCCCTGCCGATAGCCTGAATGTCGCTCACAGTGGCATAAACTGCGCCCATTATTCCACCGCAATTTTGCTCAATGCGCCAGCATCCAGAATTCCCCAGCCAATGAACGCTTCGGAACGGAGTACAATCTGGTTGAGACGTTTTAAATCGCCCTGACCGTCAGGGTCGCCGTATTCGATAATTTCAAGTGGAATCTGTTCAGCGAATCCCCAACGGAACGCATTAGCGAAATCGCCCACAATGGCACGGATTTTGCTATTTCCGAAAGAAACCGTACTGTTGACATTCAGCGGAATCCCATTGAACGCAGACGGAGAACCGCCGAAACGAAATTCCGGATAAATGGAAAGGTTGCTGTCTGTGGTTTTCATTCGACCAATGTCAGAAGCCATCACCGGAGACATAGCAATACCAGTAACTTCACCATTGTCACGGATAGGGTACACAGCAAGGTCAAGCACATCATCCGGAGCAGTTGCATCGTAATCGATAACGTTAGCAGTAGCCGTGATGGTCTTGTCAAAGCAGTTGTTCCCAATGATTGCAGAATCGGTATTATCTGCCGGATGAAACGGCAGTCGGCGGAGTACCACACATGATAGTCTGTGGATTTTTGGAATCGGTCACGATATATTTCAGGGCAGTTTCTTGGTCGGCGGTGTACTCCTGCGCTTCGTCAATAATGAGCAGGTCATAACCTTCACCCAGACCGCCTTTTGTGGAGCGTGTGCGGAACTGAATTTCACCGCCTGAGCAGTCCAGCATTCTGATTAGCTCTGTACCACGTCTTTTTTCGGTCTTGAAATCTTCCTTTTCGGTATAGCCTGCCTTTTCGAGACGGTCACAAATCTTTTCCCAAGCGTTTCTTGATGTGGTGACTCTGTGCGCCGTGTAAAGTGTTTTTTCTCCGTGAGTGACCGCCCACAAAGTCCGCATGATGAGCAGTTCAGACTTGCCATTTCGTCGAGGGACAGAATAGGCAAATTTCATATGCACCCATAGCCCTGACTCATCCACCGCCATCATATCTTCAATCAACAGCTCCTGCCATTGCATCGCAGTTCTGCCGGATTTGTTGTAAATTTCGATTGCTTCACTGCCCTTGGATTCCTTGTAAGGCAAGACCACCGAAACAGTCGGGGCCTGCCGTCCGAACCTGATTTCGCTCATATGCAAGCCCCTTTCTGACGTATCACAAATTTTTCCAGTCAAAAGTCAACGGCAATTCCCGATTTGACACAATTTCCGTTTCCTTGAAATCCTGTTTCATGACAAGTTTGTCCGATTTTTGGCGGTTGCACGTCATGTGAGCCAGAGCCACAGCATTTACTTTTTAGCTATATATCGGCAAATAAAATTGTTGAGTTTTCACAAATGATATAAAATTAGGATTTTTAGAGGAATTGTATTTACATGATGTATGAAAAATGATAAAATAG
>Ga0326511_10002171_pt1 | contig 16080 bp, 11 predicted proteins | sample 0_2496_0518_D_FD_203701 | JGI IMG/M metagenome (GOLD analysis project Ga0326511, IMG submission 203701) | Bovine rumen microbial communities from UC Davis, California, United States - 0_2496_0518 | ecosystem: Host-associated > Mammals > Digestive system > Stomach > Rumen | place: USA...
GTCTCGCTCAACATGGCAGTCAGGGCAACGGCGGAGCTCCGGCTCGAGGAGTACGAGAAAGGAAGGGCGCTTTACAGCATCCTCCCCTCGCTCGGAGTTGATACGTCCCTGTTCCCGGCATCAGGGCAGCCCTGGAAGAACAGCGGCTATCTGCCGCTCCTCTCGCTTGCCGCAGTGAGGCTCGGCATTGATCTTCACGACCTGCTCCGCGGCTTTGTCTTTGCCTATGTGGAGACCATGGTCATGGCAGGGGCAAAGACCATCCCTCTGGGGCAGAGCGCCGCCTGGAGGGAGATAACCGCAATCCTCGCGGATATCGGGCCCTGCATTGAAGGGGCTTACAGCGTGCCGGAGGATGAGATCGGGGCAGGGCTTGTGAGCTTTGCGATAGAGAGCGCGAAGCACGAGACGATGTACTCGCGCATCTACCGGAACTGATTTTCTATCGCCGGCAGGGAGAGATTTTCAGTGCCATGCCGGGGTTCTTGAGGTAAAGGAGCAAATATGAAAGGCAATCCGCTTCGTGTCGGTGTCGGCGGGCCTGTGGGATCAGGCAAGACCGCGCTGATTGAGAAGCTCTGCAAGGCGATGCGCGACAGATGGAGCATCGGGGTCGTTACTAACGACATCTACACCAAGGAGGATCAGCGCATCCTGACCGAGGCCGGCGCGCTTCCCGCGGAGCGCATCATCGGAATCGAGACCGGAGGCTGCCCGCATACCGCGATAAGGGAGGATGCCTCCATGAACCTCGCGGCAATCGATGATCTGCTGCAGAAGTTCCCGGATCTCGACCTCATCTTCATTGAGAGCGGCGGTGACAACCTGAGCGCGACGTTCAGCCCGGAGCTTGCCGATATAACCATCTATGTCATCGATGTCGCGGAGGGCGAGAAGATTCCGAGAAAGGGCGGGCCCGGCATCACGAAATCCTCGTTCTTCGTGATAAACAAGACCGATCTCGCGCAGTATGTCGGCGCAAGCCTCGAGGTCATGGAGCGCGACACCAGGAGAATGCGCCCGACGAAGCCCTGGTGCTTCACCAACCTCAAGAAGGAGGAGGGACTGCCAAATGTCATCTCCTTCATCGAGGACTATCTTAAGATCGGGAACTGATCCCAGAGGGCCGGTGAATGAGCCGGCTCATTTCCAGAAGGCCTTCACGGTGCCTGTTCAGTACAGCGGGAAGGTTTGCTCCTGCCTGTCCTGTGCCTGAGCTTTGAGGCTGTGCGCAATTCTCCCTTAAGAGGCAAAGCACCGCGGCCTTCTGCATCAGGTGCCGGCACGGCGTTCATATCCCCGGCACCTGGGCTTTCTGTGGCATTTTCCGGACTGATGCTCAGGCATGAGCCTCAGGGCCGCACGTCTCCTGTTCGGGGAGTCCCGGTTGATGAACTGACATCGCTGTCAATGAAAATGCACTGCGCTTTAAGTATGATGACAGGACAGGAACGGCTCTCTCTGAAGGTGCCGCCTGCCACTGAAACTTACCGGAGGTGCGCGTCTTATGGTATACATCAGAGCACAGAACATTAAGAGGGACAGCAGCGGAAGAATAACAGGCGGCACCGCTTCGGTTGTCAGATCCGAGAGGGTCAGCACGGACTCCGGCAGCAGCTCAAGGCAGAAGGTTGTTGAGAGGCTCGGAAAGGTGCTTTTCCTGAGCGAAAACGGCAGAAGCGGGATATTCAGATCACCCACGAGGGGACTCGTGAGCTACAGCGCTGATACCGGAGCCTTCGGGCATGTGTCAGAGGATGATCCGCGGATCGCAGGCGCTGCCCGGCCTGACAGACCGTTCCAGCCTCAGGAAAATGCAGTCCATAAGGTGTTCGGCGACGCCTACCTCCTTCTCGGATTCCTGAAGGAGTGCGGCATGCTCCAGGTCCTCAGGGAGACGTTCAGGGATGACTCTGACTATGAGAGGATGCTCTGCCACCTCCTCTTCAATATCCTGAGGGACGGGGGAAACATCAGGTGCGATGACTTCACCGCAAAGTCCTTTGCCTCATCTGTGTTCCCTGACATCGATCCTGAGACTCTCCGCAAAGACTACGGGTTTTACTCCCTCCTTGGCGATACCGGGCTCAGGGCTGATTTTTTCGTGGCATTCGCCGGAATGATGCGGAAAAAGGACAAAGGCTTCGGCAGGGCCTGCTACGCTGATACGGTTTCACTCAGCAAAGGGTGCGCTGAGGACAGCCCGATCCGCAATATTGTCTACCACAGCGTCGATGAGATGAGGAAGGACATCAGCAGGGTTGCGCTGATCCTTGATGAGAAAAGCGGCCTGCCGCTCATTTTTTACTGCCTACCGCAGTATGAGCCCACCCCTGACAACATCTTCACCGTTATTGATGACGCAGCCATGGGGCTAGACATCGAGGTCGGGACTCTGGCCCTTGATGAGCTGTATGCCTCTGAGGATCTGTTCACAAGGTTCCACAGGGGAACAGAGATGAAAGTAATCTGTCCCATGCCCGACAAGGACGGGTATCCGTACAGGGATCTCTATCAGAAGCTCCAGAAGAAGATTTCTCTGAGAAGAGATGATTTCTTCGGCACTAAAGGCCTCTGTTTCGGATATCGCTGCGATGTGGAAATTTTCGGCGCAAAGCAGTATGCGTATGTGTATGTAAACCGCATGAAAGCACTTTCCGGGTTTTCAGACTTCTTCTCCAAGCACACCGAGGAATTCCATAAGCTCAGTGATGAGGAGGCGGGCTGGATCCAGGTGAAATCCGGCTATTCAGTAATGATATCGAATATCAGGACTGATCCAAAGGATCTCCTGAACAGGTATTTCAGCTGGGCGGAGCCTGACCGGGAGCTTAAGTCCGGCAGGGATTATCTCAGTGAGATGCCCTATAAGAATTGGGATGACCTGACAGTCCGCGGCAAAATTCTCTCAGACATCATAGACTCTGATGTCAGGCATTTCCTCAATGAGAAGCTCAAAGGCACCGCTCTCTCCCTGAGCGATGCCATCGGCAGGACCCAGTCGCTGATCTGCTGCGCTGACAGCACAGGGACTGTGACTGTTGATGCGCCATCTGAGCAGGTGAGGAAAATCTACGATATATTCGGCATAGGCGTGCCGCAGCTGCTCGACATGAAGAAATTCACTGAGGGAGTGATGCATCCAGGCAGATAGTTTGTTCCGCAATAGCCTGAGCTGGGAAACACTGGTGTGTTTCTTCAGCCGGCTCCATCAGCGCATCATCGGCGCAAAAGGCCGGGACACCGGATAATTTGAGGCTTTGTATGAAAAGAATTGCTCAGACAAGGAGCTTTACATCTCTGATTGATTCTGACTGCATTTACATCGATAAAACCAAAGAAATCAGCAGTCTCCTGATGCATGAAAGGGTTTTTATCTCAAGGCCCAGACGCTTCGGAAAGTCCCTTCTGCTTGACACCATAGGGACGCTGTTTGAGTATGGCACGGAGCCATATTTTCATGGAACCTGGATTTATGACAAATGGAAAGAGAAAAAATACCCTGTTCTCAGAATCAGTTTCCTGAGGTTCAGCTGTACTGACTATGGAAATTTCTGCAGGGATTTTGACAGGTGCATTGCCGGTTTCGCCAGACTTCACGGAATTGATTATGTTTCGCAGGACCGGCCGGCGAGTTCGATGAGCGAGCTGTTCGACTTACTGGAAATAAACAAGGTCAAAATTGTAATTCTGATTGATGAATACGATGCACAGCTGGCAGCGAACATAAACAATCCGGAATTATATGAATGCTTCCGGACTGCGATCCGTGAGTTCTACTGCGTCATAAAGGATGAGCTGCTTATAAAGTTCATCGGAATAACAGGCGTAACCAGATTAAAGGATGTATCTGTTTTTTCGGTCGGGTCTGATATTCATGATGCCAGCTATGATGCTGACGTTGCTACGATTACAGGGTTTACCGGTGAAGAGATCCGGAAATACTACGCTGATTACATTGATCTTGCTGTATCTCTTGAGAAGGGCATTGCTGAAGAGAATGTCACTGAAGAGCAGCGTGAAGAGCTTCTCGGCAGGCTTGCAGAAAACTATAACGGTTACTGTTTCGATGAGACTAACACGGCAAAAGTTTTCTCCACGTGGTCGGTAAGCAGTTTCTTTTTTGATCTATACAGGAAGCGATTCGTCTGTTTCGGTGAATACTGGTATGAAAATGGCGGAAGGCCGACAATTCTGCTGAATTACCTTAAGTCTCATAAATTTGACATAAGCAGCTATAACGACTGCATATATGCTGACAGCGATGACTTTCTGAATCCCTCATCGCTGCTGAATATGGATCAGACCGTACTTATGTGCCAGACAGGCTATCTGACACTGAACTCAAGGCTTGGTGGTTTTAATGATTTTAAAGTTTGCCTTAAGATCCCAAACAATGAGGTCAGGAAAGCTCTCGCTCGGTTTTTTTCATCCAGCGTCTTCAGCTCCTATATAAGAGACAATCCTGATTACCGGAGCATTTTCCGCAAGGCAGATGCCGGTACTGTAGTATCAGAGCTTAATGGATTGTTTAATTCGATAAGCTATGAAAAATATCCGGTAAAGAATGAGAAAGCCGTTCAAAGCTATATGCATGTATTCATGATGGGCGGAAATCTCCCGGTCAGAACGGAAGTTCAGTCGGCATCCGGCAGAGCTGATATTGTCCTGGAATATGACAGCCGCCGTCTGGTGCTCGAGCTTAAATATGCTGAAACAGATGCTGAGTGTGAGAAGAAGCTCCACGAGGCAATAGAGCAGATAAAGGACAGAAAGTACGGATCAACTCTGCCTGAGAAGCCTGTTATGAAGCTGGCGCTCGTATTCAACGGGGACAGCAGTGTGAGACAGTTTACTCACTGGGCGGAGGTCAAGTAGCTTTGCCTGAAAGTAATTTGCCGCATCAGGTTTTTCTTTCAGCAGGGGTATGAGCCCGCGAAGCCGGAGCGGTGATGCAGCCGGCAGGGCAGAGGCGTTTTTTGAAATGGATGCAGCTGAATTCGGCAGCCCGGATGTTTTTGCCATTGAATGCGCGATGTACAGAGATTCCCATGAGACCGAGATCAGCATGTTCATCGAAGGAAGGAACATACTTGAGTTTGAGCTGGACGGCAGAAAGCATACCGCCTGCTGGAACTTCGATGAGCTGACATCATGGCTCAGGCATTTTCTTGAGACCATGGAAGAGGATCCATACCCTGCAGCCTGCAGCAGCCGGTATGCTGCCGGCAAGGACACTGAGTCAAGAAACTTTGACTCCGACAATGAGGAAGTTTTTGATGCCTGGTATGACCGTTTGGATGAATGGAATCTCAGGCACAGATGGCATACTGCTTCTGACGGGGCGATTCTTGCGGATGTGTATTTTGAGCTCGCCGGAGATCAGGTGGAAATTTCGTGGAACAATGCGGATGCTGATCTTGATCCCGGCGTGAAGTTTTCCGAAATCACAGGCGGAGCATCAATAGACAGGACTCTTTTTGAAGAAACCGCCGGAGCCTTCCTGAATTTCTACGAAGCCTATTGGAGCAGCGGGGGTAAGGAGCGCCTGCTTTAAGCTGCGCTGACAGCGCGGCTTTGCTCCGGCACGGATGATCACTGGCTTATCTGCCTTTGGCAGAGGCCTCAGCTATTTTCCGGCAGAGCCTCGAAAGCCCGTCGGCTGACTTTACCGTGATCTGGATAATGTCCGGATCCCAGCCGATGAAAAGGTATCTGCTTCCGTTCTCAGAGAGCATCTTCCTGAACTTCTCATCCTGCTCAGGCGAGGTGTCGATAACGAGCTCCGGCCTCCGCCTTATGACCTCCTCGGTGTTCACTGCGCTGTAGGAGCCGGGGAGGTCAGAGAGGATATTCCTTGCCCCGCAGTCCCCTAGCATCCCGGAGAGGTAGCTCCCGCCGGTGGCCGCAATGAGCGGCCTGCTCCCTACCAGGAATACCGTCCCGATCTTCTTTTCTGTACGGTACCTCTCGCGGACCTCACCGAGCCTCTTCCGGAATTCCTCAGACTGCTTCTCAGCCTGCTCCTCATGCCCGGTGAGCCTCCCGAGGGTTATGAGCTCACCAGGGAGATCATCGAGGCTCTTCAGGTCAGCAAGATGGATTTTTATGCCGAAGCCAGTGAGCTTCTGAAGGCTTTCCGAGAGCGCCGGGAAGAAGGTTTTATCAGCCACGATGAGATCTGGCTTCCTTGCGGCGATTTCCTCAAGGCTTGCCTGCCCGGCGAAGGACACCGCTGGCAGATCCGGCCTTACGCCGATGTCGCGGGTGGCGCTGTCCACCGCAGTGATCTCGTCACGGGCGCCGACTGACGCGAGGTTCTCGGCGCTCTGCGGCGACAGTGCGATGATGGAGAGAGCCGCCGCGTCAGACGGGATTGAAGCCGTCAGCGCCGCTGAAAACAGGGCTGCTGCCAGCCTTTTTCTCATCTTTGCTGCCATTCTTCTTCTCCTCAACGCCTTTGTTCCCTGACTCCGGGACAATGCTCCCGCCGCGGTTTATCTCTGACTCATAGTCAGGCGCGGGGATGGTGATTACCTTGGGAGGATCGTAGTCGCTCCTCTTCTGTGGCGCCTTTCCTGAATCTCCGCCGATGCCAAGGAGGAGCGCGCTCTCGGTGATGAGGCAGAGGATTACGGCCATTGACGCGGTGAGGATCATCATCTTCCGCCTGTACATGCCGATGTAGGCGGCGTCAGGGTTGTTGTACCCTCCTGCAGCGGGGAAGCGGTAGACGTCGCTGCTCCCCTCATAGAACCTGGGACCGCCGAGGCGGCAGTCAAGCGTACGCCCCATGACTGAGAGCAGAACGCCGGTCGAGGGGCAGGGATGGGCGGTCCTTGCGGACATGAGGCCGTTCTTTACCGCAGAGGCTCCGTTCTTCATCATGAGGACGGAGAGAGTGAGGAAGAGCTCGGGCATTGACACGGCTCCCCTGAGCAGCGCCCCGAAATACCTCCCGAATACCGCGTTTCCGGGGAGCTTCTGGTTGAAGGCGCGCCCCATCACGATAAAGAGGAAGGCGATTACGGCGAAGTCGATGCCGGCGCCGAAGATTGAGCCGAACATGTACCAGAACGCAGGCGCCACGGTGAGCTCGCCGGTGGTGAGGATGACGCTCTCGGAGCAGGCCTTGGCCACGCCCATCTCGGAGAGCCGTCCGGTCTCGCGCAGGAGTATGGGCCTCACCTCCGCGCGCGCCTCGTCAAGCTTTCCGGCTCGGAGGGCTGCCTCAGTCCTCGCGGCAGCCTTCATGGTGCCCCTCACGTCGATGATGAGAATGAGGATGAGGTAGTCAAGCAGCGCGTCGTCCGGCGCTATCACGTGGAGGGCGGCAAGCGCGACAACGGCGAGCACGACAGTGATGATTATGAGCATGGCGGCAGAGACCTTAAGCTGGCTGCTGCTGTGCCCGGGGCGGTTGAGCTTCCTCCCTATGGCCTTTGCGGCAAGCTCAGTGAAGCGCCTTCCGTGCCCGCCGGTCCTGAAGGAGACGAGCGACACGGTGAGGTAGGCCGCAAGAAGCACTGCCCCCGGCGACTCGAGGTAGGGCTGTATGTCCTCAAATGTCATCATATGCTCTCCAGTACGGTTCTCGTGATGATGGCGGCGTTCTCGGACGCGGTCGGCAGGAACTCCTCGAACTTCACCGGGCTCTCGCCGTTGGCGCTGTCAGATGCCGAGCGGACGATGAGGAACGGCACATTGAGGATGGTGCAGGCATGGGCAATAGCCGCGCCTTCCATCTCGCCCATGAGCGCGTCAGGGTAAATGGAGAGGATTCTTTCCTTCTGGCTGTCAGTGGAGAGGAACTGATCGCCGCTCACGATGAGCCCGCTCCTTACCGAGCGCCCGGGGAGGGCAGCACGGAGAGCCGCCTTGACGAGCCTTACGTCAGAGGTGAACCTGGGCTTGCAGCCTGCCATCTGCCCGGGCTTATAGCCGAATACGGTGAGGTCGGCGTCGTGATAGGCAACTTCAGTCGAGACAACCGCGTCGCCGATGCGAAGGTCCTTTGAGAGCGCTCCGGCGCTTCCGGAGTTGATGACGATGTCAGGATTCTCCTCCTTTATAGTGAGGACTGCGCTGACTGCCGCCGCGACCTTGCCGATTCCGGAGACTGTTATAGTAACGTCGTGCCCGGCAATCACGCCCCTGAAGCCGTCGCCGTGCGCCCAGTGGAATTCCTTTCTGTCAGAGAGCACTGCGGCTACAGCCTCGGCCTCTTCCTTCATCGCGCAGATAACGCATGCCTTCATCTCATTCTCCTCTTTTCCTGACTGCCTTTCACAGGCTGCAATTGTATCAGATCGGGCAGGTGTCAAAACACGCCCGCCATGGCATCCTGAATGGCTATCCATTATTCAGTCGGACTTAAGAAAATTAAGTTTTAAGTCCTTTTTGGTTAAAAATTTAGCATTTCAAGTTTTTATTTTTCGTTTCTAAAGATTTTTTTGATCTTTGGTATTGCATGACGGCCCTAAGGGCGTCAGAATGCGATTTAGATCAACATTCCGGGCTTTTGCGCCGGATAAATCGATGCCGGGCCAACAGGACCTGATGCTTGAGCGTCCCGACTTACTCAGATGCCGGTCCGGCCGTAATTACAGAGGATATATCATGTTGGAATCAGAGCTGCCAGTAAAACAGGGGCTTTATGATCCGGCGATGGAGCACGACGCCTGCGGCGTGGGTTTCGTTGCTCACATAAAGGGTCAGAAGAGCCACAGCATTGTAGAACAGGGACTTCTAATACTTAAGAACCTTACCCACCGAGGAGCAGTCGGAGCAGATCCCCTTATGGGCGATGGCGCGGGCGTCCTGATTCAGATTCCTGATCAGCTTTACCGCGACGATATGATCGCGAAGGGCGTAAAGCTGCCTGCGCCGGGAGACTACGGCGTCGGCATGATCTTCCTTCCCAAGGAGACCGCATCGAGGAAGGCCTGCGAGGAGGAGATCGAGCGCGCGGTAAGGGCTGAGGGCCAGGTTGTCCTCGGCTGGAGAGACGTTCCGGTCGACATGGACATGCCGATGAGCCCGGTCGTAAAGAAGACCGAGCCGGTAATCCGCCAGATCTTCGTTGGCGCGGGCGACAATGTCCTCGTAACCGACGCGCTTGAGCGCAAGCTCTTCATCATCAGGAAGCGCTGCTCCCATGCCATCAGGGCTCTCAACCTCGAGCACTGCGGTGAGTTCTATATTCCTTCATTCTCCGCACGCACCGTTGTCTACAAGGGACAGCTGCTCGCAGATCAGGTCGGCGTGTTCTACAGGGATCTCGCTGACGCAAGGTGCGTATCCGCGCTTGCGCTTGTTCACCAGCGCTTCTCGACCAACACCTTCCCGACCTGGGATCTTGCCCACCCGTTCCGCATGATCGCCCACAACGGCGAAATCAACACCATGCGCGGCAACGTCAACTGGATGAGGGCCCGCGAGAAGTCGGTCAGCTCCCATGTCCTGGACGGCGACCTTGACAAGATCTGGCCGCTTATCTATCCGGGCCAGTCAGACTCCGCCTCCTTCGACAACGCTCTCGAGCTTCTCGTAATGGCAGGCTATCCCCTTGCCCAGGCAGTCATGATGATGATTCCTGAGGCGTGGGAGAAGAACGCCACCATGGATCCCATGCTGAAGGCCTTCTACGAGTACCATGCCTCCATCATGGAGCCTTGGGACGGACCTGCGGCAGTCGCCTTCACCGACGGACGCCAGATCGGCGCAACGCTCGACCGAAACGGCCTGCGTCCTGCCCGCTACCTCATCACCAAGGATGACACCGTCGTCATGGCCTCCGAGGCCGGCGTGCTGCCCATCCCCGAGTCGAACATCCGCCGCCGCTGGCGTCTTGAGCCGGGCAAGATGTTCCTCATCGATCTCGATCAGGGCCGCATCATCGGCAATGAGGAGATCAAGATGCAGCTTGCCAACGCGAAGCCCTACGGCGAGTGGATTGACAAGATCAGAATCCGCCTCTCCGACCTCAAGGGCGGCAGCGACGCAGAGCCTGTTCTCTCCGAGCCCCTGCTCAAGCTCCAGGAGGTGTTCGGCTACACCCAGGAAGACATCAAGCTCATCATGACCCCCATGGCGAGGGAAGGCCACGAGCCGGTCGGCTCAATGGGCAACGACGCGTCGCTTCCTGTGCTCTCCAAGAAGAACAAGTCGCTCTACCAGTATTTCCGCCAGCTCTTCGCGCAGGTTACCAATCCTCCTATCGACCCGATCCGCGAGGACATGGTCATGTCGCTCGTCTCCTTCATCGGACCGAAGCCCAACCTGCTCAACAGCTTCAACCTGAACCCTCCGGTAAGAATCGAGGTTCAGCAGCCGGTCCTGAGCCATTCCCAGATGGACATCATCAGGAACATCTCCGAGAAGACCGGCGGCAGGTTCAGATCATATGAGCTGGACATCACTTACCCCGTAGAGTGGGGCAGTGCCGGCATCGAGGCGCGCCTTGCCTCCCTCGAGGCTGAGGCAGAGGACGCCGTAAAGGGCGGCGCCAACATCCTCATCATCACCGACCGCCATGTAAGCCGCGAGCGCTTTGCGATTCCTGCGCTCCTTGCAACCTCCGCTGTTCATCAGCACCTGGTAAATGACGGCCTCCGCACCGCAACCGGACTCGTTGTCGAGACCGGCTCCGCCCGCGAGACTCACCAGTTCGCGCTTCTTGCCGCCTACGGCGCAGAGGCAGTCCATCCCTGGCTTGCAATCGAGACCCTCCGCTCCATGGCGGGCGGCGACGCAGAGCTCTTCGCATCCTATGAGAAGAACTACGTCAAGGCTATCGGCCTCATGCTCTGCAAGATCATGTCGAAGATGGGCATCTCGACCTACATGTCCTACACCGGCGCGCAGATTTACGAGGTTCTGGGACTCAAGAAGAGCTTCGTTGACCGCTACTTCCCGGGCACTGCCACGAGGGTTGAGGGCATCGGCCTCTTTGAGGTTGCCGAGGAGGCAATCAGGACCCACCGCGCTGCGTTCTCCAGGGATCCGGTCCTTGCCAAGATGCTTGACTGCGGCGGCGAGTACGCCTTCCGCGTCCGCGGCGAGGAGCACATGTGGACTCCTGAGGCTGTTGCAGACCTGCACCATGCAGTACGCACCGGCGAGCACGGAAATTACGAGATCTACAAGAAGTACGCAAAGATCATCAACGATCAGTCAAAGCGCCAGATGACCCTCCGCGGCCTCTTCACCATCAAGCCCCTGGGAGCTCCTGTGCCTCTTGACGAGGTTGAGCCCGCCACTGAGATTGTGAAGCGCTTTGCGACCGGCGCCATGTCAATGGGCGCGATTTCGACCGAGGTCCATACTGCCCTTGCGGTAGCCATGAACAGGATCGGCGGAAAGTCCAACACCGGCGAGGGAGGCGAGGATACCAAGCGCTTTGCTCCCATAACCAAGGAGACCTCTCTCCTTGAGGTCCTCGGCCCTGACGCAGTTGTCAAGGACATGCCGCTCCATCCGGGCGACAGCATCCGCTCTGCCGTAAAGCAGGTTGCCTCGGGACGCTTCGGCGTAACGACCGAGTACCTGGTCAACGCGGATCAGATCCAGATCAAGATGGCACAGGGCGCGAAGCCTGGCGAGGGCGGACAGCTCCCCGGAGCCAAGGTCTCGAAGTACATCGGCTACCTCCGTCATTCAATGCCGGGCGTAACCCTGATTTCCCCTCCGCCTCACCACGATATTTACTCCATCGAGGATCTGGCGCAGCTCATCCATGATCTGAAGAACGTCAATCCTTCCGCATCGATTTCGGTCAAGCTCGTTTCCGAGGTCGGCGTCGGCACTGTCGCAGCAGGCGTTGCCAAGGCCAAGGCTGATCACATCGTGATCTCCGGCCATGACGGCGGAACCGGCGCTGCTCCGCTCTCCTCAATGAAGAACGCGGGAACCGCCTGGGAGCTCGGACTTGCCGAAACCCAGCAGACCCTGGTGCTGAACCGCCTGAGAGGCAGAGTCAGAATCCAGGTCGACGGCCAGATGAAGACCGGACGCGACGTCGTTATCGGCGCGCTCCTCGGCGCTGATGAGTTCGGCTTCGCCACCTCCGCGCTCGTCGCGGAAGGCTGCATGATGATGAGAAACTGCAGCAAGAACAACTGCCCGGTCGGCATCTGCACCCAGAGGCCTGAGCTCAGGAAGCGCTTCCCCGGAACTCCGGAGCACCTCATCAACTACTTCATGTTCGTTGCTGAGGAAGCACGCGAGATCATGGCAGAGATGGGCGTACGCCGCTTCAGCGACCTCATCGGCCGCAGCGACCTCCTCGAGAAGAACGAGGCCATCACCAGCTGGAAGGCCAAGGGACTCGACTTCAGCAAGATCTTCTACCATCCTCAGGTTGACGCCTCTGTTGCCATCAGCAACACCGAGAGCCAGGATCACGCCCTTGAGCATGTCCTCGACAGGACCCTCATCGAGCGCCTTGCGAGCGTGTTCGAGACCAGGCAGCCTGCCTCCATCGAGACTCCGATCAAGAACACCAACCGCACCGCAGGCGCAATGCTCTCCGGCGAGGTTGTCCGCAGGCTCGGAACCGACCTGCCTGATGATCTGCTCCATGTCAACCTGCACGGCGTTGCAGGACAGAGCTTCGCTGCGTTCCTCACCAAGGGCGTAACCTTCGAGCTCTGCGGCTGCGCCAACGACTATGTCGGCAAGGGCCTCTCGGGCGGCAGGATCATCTGCTATCCGTCAGCTGACTTCACCGGCAAGGCTGAGGAGAACGTCATCTGCGGCAACACCGTTCTTTACGGCGCAACCACCGGCGAGGCCTACTTCAGCGGCATCGCAGGCGAGCGCTTCGCAGTAAGGAACTCCGGAGCAACCGCTGTTGTCGAGGGCGCAGGCGATCACTGCTGCGAGTACATGACCGGCGGAACGGTCGTAGTGCTCGGAAGGACCTACCGCAACTTCGGCGCCGGAATGTCGGGCGGCGTAGCGTACGTCTATGACATCGACGGCAAGTTTGCCTCCAGGTGCAACCTGGGCCAGGTATCGCTTGAGCCTGTGCTCAAGGCAACCGAGCAGCCGAAGGACGGCAGGCATCTCGGCATGGCTGACGAGGATATTCTGAAGGGACTCATCGAGAGCCATCTCCGCTATACCCACTCCGTCAGGGCCAAAGAGATCCTTGATAACTGGGACGAGAGCCTCGGCAAGTTCGTCAAGGTATTCCCGAATGAGTACAAGAAGGCCCTCGCTGGCAAGGAGAACGCATAATGGGCAAGATAACCGGCTACCTCGAATATCCGCGCGTACACGAGGAATACGCTCCCGTGAAGGAGAGAGTGCTTCACTTCAAGGAGTTCATCAAGACGCTGCCCAGAGACAAGGCTGAGATCCAGGCTGCGAGATGCATGAGCTGCGGAACCCCGTTCTGCACCAATGCCTGCCCGCTGCACAACGTTGATCCTGACTTCAGCGACGCGATCTACAACAAGAAGTGGAAGGAGGCCTATGACATCCTCTCATCCACCAACAACTTCCCTGAGATCACCGGGCGCATCTGCCCGGCCCTCTGCGAGGCGTCCTGCGCCCTTGCCTTCAATGACGAGGCGACTGGCAACAAGTCAATCGAGCGCTCGATCATTGACCACGCCTGGGAGGACGGCTACGTAGTTCCGGAGCCGTCACCGGTTAAGACCGGCAAGAAGGTTGCGGTAATCGGCTCCGGCCCCTCGGGGCTCGCCTGCGCGCAGCAGCTCGCGAGAGCAGGCCATGACGTTACCGTCTTCGAGAAGAATGACAGGATCGGCGGCCTGATGAGGCTCGGCATCCCTGACTTCAAGCTCTCCAAGGCGCTCATCGACAGAAGGGCTGAGCAGATGAAGCAGGAGGGCGTAACCTTCGTCCTCAATACCTTCGTCGGCAAGGAAGGCGAGCTCCCGCAGGGCGTACACTGCGACGCCACCAGGAGAATCGATCCTGCTGAGATCATGAAGGACTTCGACGCTGTCGTCCTTTCGGGCGGCTCCGAGACTCCCCGCGACCTCAAGGCTCCGGGACGCGAGCTCAAGGGAGTGCATTTCGCCCTTGAGTACCTCATCCCCCAGAACAAGGAGGACTCCGACGGCACCGCATCCCCGATCAACGTCAAGGACAAGACCGTCGTCGTCATCGGCGGCGGCGATACCGGCTCTGACTGCGTCGGCACCGCGCTGAGGCAGGGCGCAAAGTTCGTTCACCAGATTGAGCTCTTCCCGGAGCCTCCCCGTGAGCAGAACAAGCTCCTGACCTGGCCTGACTGGCCGAGAATCCTCCGCACCTCGAGCTCCCATGAAGAGGGAACCGAGCTCGGACGCCTCGACAGGCTCTATGCCCTCAACACCAAGGCGTTCATCGGCGAGAACGGCAGCCTGAAGAAGCTCCGCCTCTGCAAGATCAAGCTTGAGAACGGCAGGCCGGTTGACATCCCGGACACTGAGTTCGAGATGGAGGCTGACTACGCCTTCCTCGCCATGGGCTTCCTGCACCCGACCGACCTTACCCTTGACGGCTTCGGTGTCGCGAAGGACAAGCGCGGCAACGCTGCGGCCACCTATGAGCTTGACACCGGCTTCAGGACCTCGGTTGACAAGGTCTTCGCCGCCGGCGACATGAGAAGGGGACAGTCCCTGGTCGTCTGGGCAATCAGCGAGGGAAGGCGCTGCGCCCGCGAGGTTGACCGCTACCTGATGGGCGACTCCTGCCTGCCTCCGTTCTGATGAGGCACTGAGCCCCGTCCCCGGGGCATGAAAAGAGAGGGCGCACGGTTCCTGCCGCGCGCCCTTTTTTTGTTTCTCCTGACGGCAGCAGCGGATTAAAAAATAATCTGTTATGCCGTGCCCGCTTTTTTTATGTATTTTGTTCAGTTATAATCCGATTAAGGCGTATTGGGCAACTTTCAGGAGATTTTATGGCGGATTTTGAAGAGCCGTATGCGGTAGTCAACGGCCAGCGCTTCACCTTAAACTTCCTGTGGCATCTCAACGATGCGCAGATCCGGTATCCCTCTCCGTACCTCCCGAAGATCGAGAGCATGGTTTTCTGGGACAGGCTCGACAGCAGGGAGAGAAGGCGCATCGAGGGCTATTTCGGGCCTGACGGGTTCTACACCATTACCGCCAACTTCCCAGACTTTGTCTACCGGGCATTCCTCCGGCACGGCACCGCGGAAAAGGTTGATCTGCAGATGATGGACACGCTCCGCGAGTGGAAGAGGCTGCCGGACAACGTAAAGCTTATTCTCAAGCACCGCTATTTCGATGACGATGGATTCCTGAAGAGCGATGCGGTCAGGGCCTGATCTGAAGCCTGCGCTGTGAATACTGAAGGGCGTCTCACCTCAGCGTGCGGCGCCCTTTCTTTTTGTCCGAAGAGGCGGAAAGAAGGCAGAAAGCGGGCAAAATAAAACGCGGTGCCTTGCGGGCATCGCGTTCGAAAATCTTTGGATGACGGCTTTTGCCGGACATCCGCGTCAGGCCGGAGATTACTCTACGACTTTAACGTTTGCAGCACGGTTGCGGCTGGGATTCTTCGGATCCTGCTCAACGTCGAAGGTTACTTTCTGGTTCTCCTCGAGCTTGCGGAATCCCTTTGACTGGATGGCAGTGAAATGGACGAATACATCGCCGCTGCCGTCGTCATTGGAAATGAAGCCGAAGCCCTTCTCATTGTTGAACCACTTTACAGTACCAGTACTCAAGGTCTTACTCCTAACAGTGTGAAACATACAGCACGGTCTCACGCCTGGCCGAAGGGACCTGACATAACGCCGAGCTTATAACAATTATAGCGTGAATTTATCACAGAGCCGATAATTTGCAACAGATATTTTTCTCGCCTTTTGTAAATTTTCCGGTAAGTATTTATGGTGCTGGCACGAATTTTATGACATGAACGATCCGCTGAGATCCGCCATTTGGCCTATGCCTCAGAAGGCTCATTGTTTTTTACCTGCGGCCGCATCTGCTAAAATCACCATCTGGTTCCGGAGGATTATCAGCATGAGAAAGCGTCATATTGTCCCGCTTGCGGTTATCGCACTGATGGCTGCGGCGAGCGTCTTTGCCGTTCTGC
>Ga0326511_10002173_pt1 | contig 16072 bp, 21 predicted proteins | sample 0_2496_0518_D_FD_203701 | JGI IMG/M metagenome (GOLD analysis project Ga0326511, IMG submission 203701) | Bovine rumen microbial communities from UC Davis, California, United States - 0_2496_0518 | ecosystem: Host-associated > Mammals > Digestive system > Stomach > Rumen | place: USA...
TTGACATATGCAGATTATGATCATGTCAAATTTGATTTCAAGCATAGGCGGTGTGGTAAGGATTACGAAATTGTGCCTGTGGTTATTACGGAAGTGAGAGGTGAACAGGAATGAGATTGATTGATGCTGATGCACTTATCAGTGACATTGAACATTACAATTTAAGTGATGGAAAGTTTCAACATTGGGTAGAGATACAACCTACTATTGAGCCATTTCCGCAGTGGATTCCATGCAGTGAGCGATTGCCGGACAAAACGGGCCGTTATATATGCACCTGCTCAGATGGGACACCTTACCAGAAGGTTACCGTTATTAAATTCCACCCTAGAACAAAGGCGTGGGAATTAGCTGGCACTAGAGCATATTGGAAGGTTCGTGCATGGATGCCACTGCCCGAGCCGTGGGAAGGGGATAAGGAATGAAAATCGAAGAAGCAATACAGAGATTAGAAACACACAAAGAATACATATCACCACACGGACGGTTTACAAAAGAAGCTATTGATATGGCTATTGAGGCTTTAGAGAAACAGATACCTAAGAAGTTTATAAGGGACGAAGATGAAGAACCAATTTGTCCCGTGTGTGGAGAAGAAGTGTGGGACACAGAATATTGCGATGGTTGTGGTCAGAAAATTGACAGAGAGGAGTGAGAGGTGGACTAAATGGCAAAGTATATTATTGATATACCCGAGGATACAACCTGTCTTAATGCTTTGAGATACGAGGATGGAAAATGCGTATCGGCAAGGTCGTATATTATTCCCGATTTAACACCATATGTTAAGTCAGAAAGTTATATAGACGGATTGAAAGAAGGTCAAAATGATGCGTGGGAGTTTGTACGGGAATTGATTCACTGTAATAATGGAAAAGGAATGCAAGACGATGAATTGCAATCTTGTTTCGGATACGAACTTTATAGCCAAGTTTTTAAACATCTTTCTTACCAAGAAGCAAGAGACAAATACGAGGCATGGAAGAAAGAGAAAGAAGAGGAAGCCACAATGAAAGAGGTTACTGCACTTGCCGAAAAAATAGGGATTCACAAATTTTATTCAATGGTGAAGGAAATCAGAGGTGAACAGGAATAAAGTTAATTATTTTAACCATAAGCAAAAATTAAAGTTAAACGTGGACTATAGTGAGTTAACCCAAGACCAGGCAGACAGGCTAGACAAAGCACTAGACAAGGCTTTCAATTTATTGAGGGAACAGGATGAACGTGAAAGAATATCTCCTACAAATCAAACACCTCGACCTAATGATAACCGCATGGATAGAGCAAAAGGAATCTATGTGGCATCAGCTATATTCCTTGTCCTCCCCGAAGCATGATGGGATATCAGTGCAGGGGACGAAAGACCCGGATAAGTTTTCAGAACTGTGGGCAAGGATAGATGAGAAGGAGCGAAAGATTTGTAGGGAGATAGATAAGTTAGCGGATACCAAGCAAAGGATAACGGAGGAGATAGGGAGGATAGAGGACATAAGGTACGTTGAGATACTGTTGAGAAGGTATGTGCAGATGCAGAAGCTAGAGGACATAGCCAACGAGATGCACTACTCTTATGACAGAGTCAGACATCTACACGGGTTTGCCCTGTTAGAGTTTGAACGGGTGAATCCGCATATAAAAGAACTATGACACACAAAAGCACATTCACTTATGCTATAGTGGTATCAGAGGGCAAAGGCATAGAGGCTTTTGTCCTTTTCTTTTGCCCGCTGCCTTATTGTTTTAAAACCAACGCAAACCTTTATGGTTGCGGAACACCATAGGCCACGGGGTGGCGGGCAGCCTCTCCTAGTGGCAGGAAAGGAAAGAATATGTACAGACCCGAAAGGACTGGCCCGCATCGGATGCAGTACGAAGCCAACAAAAAGATTATACTCGCTTCACAAGAGATATGTGCGATATGCGGAAAGCCCGTCGATAAGACCATTAAGCCTCCGCATCCTTTATCTGCGTCCATTGACCACATCATTCCGATAGCAAAGGGAGGACACCCATCAGACCTGTCTAACCTTCAGCTTGCACATCGAGCTTGCAACAGACAAAAAGGAACCAAGCTGGCCCCAAATATAAAAAAGGATGATGTAGATCAGAACAGGGATCTGCCACACTCACGGGATTGGAAGACTCAGTGAGGGAATAATGGGGGGGCGGCTTCCCCAGGCCCACGGCTCCGGTATTCAAACCCGCCTTACTGTACACATATCTCGTAAAATCCCCATTATTTACCAGTTTATATTATCATTGGAAAAGGATGTAATACCATGGATTACAAAGGAATCCCGTATTTGCAGAACAAGTTGATGAGAAAGCGCATCAGGGTGCAGACGCGGTATAAGTTTTATGAAATGAAGAACATAACCTTCGACTTCGGCATAAGCACTCCCCCGGATTTACGGTTATGGAATTCTGTGGTGGGATGGTGTGCGAAGGCTGTTGATGCCTTGGCAGACCGTCTTAATTTTTATGGATTCAGAGATGACGCTTTCGCTCTGGATCAGATATATGACCTTAATAACAGAGACACGCTTTTGCCCTCTGCGATTTTGGGAGCGTTGATTTCCTCCTGTGACTTTATCTATATCTCAGAGGACGAGACAGGCTTCCCAAGAATGCAAGTTATTGACGGAGGCAACGCAACAGGAATCATTGACCCAGTTACGGGGCTGATGTTTGAAGGATATGCCGTCTTGGAAAGAGATGTGTACGGCTTGCCTGTGACGGAGGCATATTTCACGCAGGAATACACGGCATACTACACCAAAGGAGTTTTGGTTGACACAAGAATGAATAAGTCCCCGTATGCGCTTCTCGTTCCCATCATTTACCGCCCTGATGCGGTAAGGGAATTCGGACATAGCCGGATTAGCAGAGCGTGTATGTCAATAACAGGAAGCGCGCTCAGAACAATTAAGCGTTCAGAGATTTCTGCTGAGTTTTATTCCTTCCCTCAGAAATGGGTGACAGGTGTTGATTCCAGCGCAAATGACAAGATGGACAAATGGCAGGCAGCTATGTCCGCTATGATGAAGTTCAGTCTGAATCAGGACGGCACCGATCACGTTAAACTAGGCCAATTCACTCAGCAAAGTCAAAGCCCTCACATGGAACAGTTAAAGATGTTTGCTTCTCTGTTTGCCGGGGAAACGGGACTAACCTTGGATGACCTTGGATTTGCCACAGATAACCCGTCAAGCGCAGAGGCAATCAAGGCACAGCATGAGAATCTAAGGCTGACCGCAAGAAAGGCCATGCAGACATTTGGAACGGGATTCTTAAACGCAGGGTATTTGGCGGCCTGCGTTCGTGACAACTACAAATATCAGAGAACGCAGCTATACCGAACCAAACCTGTTTGGCATCCTGCATTCCCTGCGGATGTCTCCACGATCGGAGCTGTCGGGGATGCCATCAACAAAATCAATACAATTTACCCGGAATACTTCACTGCGGATAAGCTGTTTGAATTGACCGGGATCTAGGAGGGGTTGAATGGCCGCTGACATTGTTCCGGAGCTTTATGAAGCTATCATGGAAGACTTTCAAAATGGAGTGGAGGAAAGCATTCGGATTGGACGAATAACTGACAGGATCAGGGACGGCACCGCAACACTGACCGATGCCCATGACTACGCAGAGGAACTTGGAGAAATCCTATCGAGGTCATTAAAGACCCACTTGACTGCGGAGACTTTGCCGAATTCCACGTTGTACTACAACATCGCACAGCGGACGGTCATCCCCGCTCTCCGTCAGAACCATGACATGGTAACGGAACTGGCAGGAGTGATCCAAAAAATGCTGGATGAGAAGAACGGGATTTATTTGAGTTTCATCAAGCCGGATTTCCCGGAGAGCAGAGTGGATGACTTGGTCAGGAAAATGACCGAATCAGGGAGGACGCTAGACGAATCTCTGATATGGATAGGAGAACCGATAGTCAACAATTCCGAGGCTTTTATGGATGATTTTGTCCGAACCAATGCCCGCTTTAAACATGATAGCGGGATGAGGGCAACAATAACAAGGGAGTCAAGGTGGAACTGTTGCGAGTGGTGTCAAAGGATATCCGGAACATTCGACTACGAAAACGCTCCCGAAAACATCTACCGAAGGCACGAACATTGTCGGTGCGTAGTGACCTACCATTCTGACAGAAAAAGTCAGAACGTATGGACAAAGGAAATATGGGAGAGTTCCCCGGAGGAGCTGGAGCGAAGGAAAAAGATAGTATTTACACCAAGGAGGGCAAGCGTTGGCTAAGTTGGGGAGACAAACTCCTACTTTTACCAACGTTGCCTATACAACAACACTAGGACACGATGCTGCTGACCTTTATCATGAAACAGGCCAGGAGCTTGTCAAATGGCAATGCTTACAAGTAGAGGCCATCATGGCTACCGATGATGATGACCTTTGGAAGCACATGAAATACGGTCTTGCGGTTTCCAGGCGAAACGGAAAAGGAGAAATCCTATCCGCAAGGGAACTATATGGCATTGTCAAATTAAACGAGAAAATATGTCACACAGCACACAGAACCACAACATCCCATGACGCGTTCAACCGTCTATATACGCTGCTGAAAAAGGCTGGGTACGAAGAACACTCCAAGAAGAAAAAGGAGATGCCAAAAAAGTCTTTCTACGCTTCGAAGCAATACGGTCTTGAACACATTGAGATTCATGGTGGCGGAGTCATTGACTTCCGGACTAGAACAAACAATGGCGGACTTGGAGAGGGCTTTGATTTGTTAATCATTGACGAAGCCCAAGAGTACACCAGTAAGCAGGAGAGTGCATTGGCCTACACGGTCAGTGCATCGGATAACCCTCAGATTATTATGACAGGAACACCACCAACGGCTACTTCCGGAGGAGATGTTTTTGTTCGTCTGAGAGATACTGTTATGCAGGGGACTGCCGTTGATGTTGGCTGGGCAGAGTGGTCGATAGAATCGCAAACGGAAGATATTTCCAATTCCGAACTATGGTACGAATATAATCCTTCCCTTGGGACTATCCTCAAGGAGAGGAACATCCGGGCAGAGTTATCTGTCGGAGCAATCGACTTTAACATTCAACGTTTAGGGCTGTGGCTGAAATACTCACAGAAATCCGCAATCAGCGCAGCGGAGTGGGATGAGTTACAAGTCATCAAAGCACCTGACCTTCCGGGGAAATACTATATCGGAGTCAAATTTGGAAAGGACGGAGCGAATGTTTCCGCGTCCATTGCCAGCAAGACATCCGATGGAAAGGTATTTGTCGAGGTATTAGATTGCGTTCCGTCAAGGAATGGGCCAGCATGGATTATTCCGTATCTGAGGAATCCGAAGGTTGAAAAGGTTGCGGTGGACGGGGCCAACGGTCAGCAGATCATGAAAGACCTGATGAAACAAAATGGTTTCCCGCCTCCGATTCTACCAACGGTCAAGGAAATCATCACGGCAAACGCAGTGTTTTATCAGGGCATTGCCCAGCAAACGATAGCGCATATCGGCCAGCCTTCTTTACGGAACATTGTTTCCAATTGTGAAAAGAGGGCTATTGGCTCGAACGGTGGTTTTGGTTTCAAGAGTATGTCGGAACTGTATGATGTGTCGATTATGGACAGCGCGATATTGGCATATTGGCTCGCATCAACACAAAAAGAAGAGCAACAAATTATTGACTATTAATTAAGCACCCAAAAAGGGTGTTTTTTTAATACATACGTTTACTCACGGTAAAAGAGGGAGAAAAAAATGGCAGATTTTAAAATTATTGAAACACAGGAAGATTTTGACAGGGCAATTCAGAAAAGATTAAAGCAGAAAGATGACGAAATGGCGGCAAGGTACAAAGGGTATCTAAGTCCTGATGCGGTATCGGAGTTAAGGAAAGAATACGAAAAGAAACTTGCCGATGCACAGAAGGACTTAGAAACCATGACAACTAAAATGGCCGCACATGACACAGAGGTGGCTGACCTGACCGCGAGGGCGGTAAAAGCGGAGACATCTTTGCTGAAAAATAAAATAGCCAATGACAACGGTCTGCCAATCAACCTGGCTGACAGGCTTGTCGGCGAAAATGAAGAAGAACTTTCTGCTGACGCAAAAACGCTTGCGTCTTACTTAAAGCCGAGTACTACGCCGCCAATGCGGACAAATGAAGTTGCGCGTCCTGACATGGGCGGCAACGGCACTTCTGATGAGGCTTATCTGAGTTTACTGTCATCACTCACAAAATAGGAGGCTTAATTATGGCTAATGTTTTACAGACCACAGCCAGCGGAGTAACTCTTTTTCCCGCTGAATTGACTAATGAACTTTTCAACCTTGTAAGAGGCAAGTCTTCTCTTGCTAAACTGTCCGGACAGAAACCGATTCCGTTCCGCGGAGAGACAGCTTGGACTTTCAACTTAGATAAGGAAATTGACATTGTAGCCGAGTCCGGTGCCAAGTCCAATGGCGGAGCAACTATGGGACAGGTAACTATCGTACCTGTAAAAGTTGAGTATGGTACTCGCGTTTCTAACGAGTTTATGTTCGCTTCCGAAGAGATCCAGCTTGAGTACCTTCGTGCTTTTGCAGAGGGATTTGCGGCTAAAGTTGCCCGCGGTATCGATATCATGGCTTTCCACGGGCTTAACCCTAGAACAGCAACAGCTTCTACTGTTATCGGAACCAACCACTTCGATTCCAAGGTAAGTCAGACGGTTACATATGCCGCTGCAACAGCAAATGACAATGTAACGGCAGCAATCGCTCTGATTGAGGCAGCCGAGCATGAGGTTACCGGTATGGCTATGGCTCCCGCATTCCGCTCTGCGCTCGCGGCAATCAAAGAAGGTTCTTCTTCCAACAAACCGCTGTTCCCTGAACTTGAGTGGGGTGCAAATCCTGACACACTCAAAGGTCTGAGCATTGACACAAACAGCACTGTTTCCTTCACCGGCACTGGCACTGGCAACACTAACACTGACCGCGCTATCGTTGGCAACTTCAGAGACTACTTCCGTTGGGGATTTGCAAGAGAGCTTCCAATCGAGATTATCGAATATGGTAATCCTGACAATGACGCTACAGCTGGTGACCTTAAAGGCCACAATCAGATTTACCTTCGCGGTGAGGCTTATGTTGGCTGGGGCATTCTTGTGCCTGCAGCATTTGCAAGAATCCAGGCGTAGTTAGGAGGCCCTTATGTACACTTATCGCAACGTGAAAACAGGAGTGGTCTTTACTTCCACAACCAAATGCTCCGGGGAAGACTTGGAGCTTGTTAGTTCTCCGGAAGTAAAGAAAAAACCTGCGAAGGGGAAAAAGAAATGAATACCGCATTTGCAACGGTGGAAGACATTAACCTTCTTTGGCGGCCACTGTCCGAAACAGAATCTGAGAGGGCGGAGGCATTGCTTCCGCTTATCTCTGACGCTTTGCGACAGTGTGCAGTCAATGTTGGCAAGGATCTTGATGAAATGGCAGCGGATTCCGAGGCATACGAAAGCACCTTAAAACTTGTGACCGTGGATGTGGTTACAAGGGTACTCAGACAGAGTACAGAAGGGGATGCGATGTCTCAGGAGTCGCAGAGTGCTTTAGGCTATTCATGGTCAGGGACTTACGCTGTCCCCGGTGGCGGTATTGCCAATGCGATTATGAACAATGACCTTAAAAGACTTGGGCTTGCGACTCAGCAGATAGGGACGGTGACTCTGTGGGCATTAAAGGAATAACTATAACTTTATTTGACAGAGTGCAGTCCGGGTTGGATGAGTTTAATCGGCCAATCTACAGAGAAAAGGCTGTTCCTGTTAAGAATGTCTTGATTGGGGAACCGTCTACTCAGGAGATTGTGGACGAGAGAAACCTGTCCGGAAAGGTCTTGGCATATACGCTGGCCATACCCAAAGGGGATACCCACGAATGGGAAAACAAAAGAGTGGAATTCTTTGGAGAAATTTTTGAGGTTATCGGGAAGCCTACACAGGGACTCGATAACCTCATTCCGCTTTCATGGAACAAAAAAGTGAAGGTGAGCAGATATGGCCAAGAATAAGTTTCAGCTTAATTTGGCAGGACTGAATGAACTGATGAAGTCTTCAGAAATGCAGACGGCATTGACGGAAGCCGGTAACGCTGTGGCCAGTGCCGCAGGAAGCGGATACGGTGTCAGGACTCACGTTGCAGACTGGGTGGCTATCACCAACGTTTTCCCAGAAACCAAAGAAGCGGCCGAAAAGAATCTGGAAGACAACACTCTTGTAAAAGCCTTGGGAGCAGCCGGACTCAGGATGTGAGTTTTATGATTGAAAAAATAATACTGGACTACTTGAATGAGGTGCTTGATGTGGATGTCTTTATGGAGGTTCCGGAGAAGGATATCGAATCGTTTGTGGTTCTTGAGAAAACCGGCTCCAGCAAGACCAACCATATTCCTTCAGCCACTATAGCGGCACAGTCTTACGGCCCATCCATGTATGACGCGGCCCTGCTAAATGAACAGGTAAAAGCCGCCATCGAAAACATGGTGGAACTTGATGAGATAAGTGCTGTGCGCCTCAACTCAGACTATAACTTTACAGACACAAGAACAAAAAAATATCGATATCAATGCTTGTATGTGGTTACATACGGCATAGAATAGGAGCGAAAGAATGGCTAATGTGGTTGCGAACGTTACAACGGGCAAACCGAAAGTGAGCGGGGCTATTTACCGCGCTGCGCTTGGGACTACTTTGCCGACCGATGCGACAACAGCCCTTGGAGATGGCTTTTCCTGTCTTGGATATGTTTCTGAGGACGGATTTGTGAATTCGAATTCTCCGGAGACTGAAGAGATCAAAGCCTGGGGCGGGGATGTTGTGCTGACACCTTTGACTGAGAAAACAGACACCTTCCAGTTTACTCTGATTGAGGCAATGAATGTGGATGCCTTAAAGGCTGTTTACGGAGACGCTAACGTTTCCGGAACACTGGACACCGGCATCACTATCAAGGCCAATGCAGAGGAGCAGGAAGCGGCGGTCTATGTTTGCGAAATGATTCTCAAGGGAGGAATCCTCAAGAGAATCGTAGCACCAAATGCGAAACTGACAGAACTGGGAGACATTACTTACAAGGATGACGAAGCTGTCGGTTATGAGATGACCATCACGGCTATGCCTGGCGGATTTACTTCCGATCAGGATACTCATAAAGAGTACATCGTTAAGCCGTAAAGGAGGCAAAAATGATTAGTGGCCGAACCGAATCCGGGTTCGAATTCAAAATTGACCCGGACTTACTTGATGACATGGAATTCATTGATTTACTAGCGGAGGCCAGTGAAAACGGCCTCCTTTTGTCTAAAGTCCTTGCTTTCATGCTGGGCGAAGAACAGAAAAAGGCCTTATACGAACATTTGCGTGTGCAAGGAAAGGTATCCCGCTCCCGCGTGGATGAGGAAGCCGGAGAGATCATTGCATTCCTCAATGAATCCGATGCGACAAAAAACTGATACGCCTTGCTATGATGCTGATGACCGATAGGGATGCACTTCTGTGTGACTTAGCTGAGACATATCACATCTATGACTTCTCCCAGTTTCGTCCGAGTAAATTGGGAATATTTGCCAATGGATTAAGGGCGGACAGCAGGATAAAGATGAAGCTGAATGGGATGACCTATGTTTCCCATGAGGCTATCATGGCGAAAACATCCGATGAGTTAACGCTAATCAGACATTACCTGATGGCAAAGAAGAATGACCCTGCTCCGGAGTTATTAACCGATGTGATCTACAATAGCGAAGAAACCGACACGGCATCATTTACATCAGGCAAGGCTTTCAGTGACGCATGGAAAAATTTGACAAAGGCGGTGACAAATGGCTGATATAGGTAAGGCTTATGTCCAGATCATTCCCAAAGCAGAGGGGATATCCGGACAAGTCGAGAAAGTCTTAGGTGGTGAGAGTGCCGGGCAACAGGCTGGCTCTAAGATGGGTGCCGGCATCAAGAAGGCACTTGCCGGGCTTGCCATTGGCGGGACTATCACCGCAGGATTCAAGGCCGCCATAGATGAAGGCGGTAAACTAGAGCAGTCTTTCGGTGGTCTAGACACCATTTACGGGAAGGCTTCCGAACAGGCGAAAAGCTATGCTATGGAGGCGGCAAAGGCCGGTATATCTGCGAATGACTATGCGGAACAGGCTGTGTCCTTTGGTGCGTCTCTGAAACAAGCTTTCGGTGGGGACACATCAAAGGCGGCAGAGGCGGCAAATACAGCCATCATGGACATGACAGATAACGCCGCCAAGATGGGTACTCCAATCGAGAATATCCAGAATGCGTACCAAGGTTTCAGTAAGCAAAACTACACCATGCTATTTTGTTTGGCGGCCTAGTCAGAAATGGCTAGGAGCTTATCGCGGAATTAAGCGGGAAAGCTGAAATGCTAACCCGAACCGAAGGCTATAGGAACTATAGTCAGGGGCAACGCATAGAAGGTGAAAAGATATAATCCTTCCAAGAGGCCGCGACACCCTAACGAATGGACGAGGGTGAAAAGATATGCTGAACTTGCGGGAATCGAAACCGTAAGAAGTCAGGGATAAAAAGCCCTGACGGTAACATACTGGGACAATCTGAAGCTTGGTTACGGGGGCACGAAACAGGAGATGGAGCGTCTGTTGGCGGACGCATCCAAGCTATCCGGGCAGAAGTATGATATCTCCAATTTGGGAGATGTATACGATGCTATCCATGTAATCCAAGGTGACCTTGGACTGACAGGCGTAGCGGCGGCAGAGGCATCGGGAACATTCTCCGGATCATTTGGAGCAATGGCGGCTTCAGCTAAAAACCTTGGTGCAACTCTTGCCACTGGTGGAGACATCCAGCCGGCTATGAAGTCTTTAGCAACTAATGCCGGGAATTTCCTGTTTAAAAACTTAATCCCAATGATTGGGAACATTATCAAACAGATTCCAACCTTAATTGGGACTTTCATCCAAACCGGAATCCCGATGATTATGTCTCAGGGTTCCGCACTGATTAACGGCCTTGTGACCGGAATAACCACAACGCTGCCAACCTTGCTTTCTCAAGGTTCCACCATGATAAGCGAATTTGGTTCAAGCATAACATCCGCTTTGCCGGGACTTCTTGATAAAGGCACAGAGATCCTTATGCAGATTGGGGAGGGAATCGTTACGGCTCTGCCAACAATCGCTTCAACGGCAGCGGACATTGTCACGAATATAGCGTCCTTCCTTAGTTCCAATCTGCCAACTATCGCAGAGAAGGGTGGAGAGATGTTAAGGAAGTTGGGCGAAGGTCTTGTGAAGTCACTCCCGACTTTAGCGGCCTCCGCTGCTAAGATTGGACTGGCAATAATCAAGGCACTCATCAAGATTGTGCCAATGATGGCGAAGACTGCGCTCACTTTAGCAAAGTCTCTTGCCAAAGGGCTTGGCGGTGGTGCGCTTTCGCTGGTTAAGTCTGCCATGAAGAAAATCGGTGATGCATTGCAGAAGCCGATCAGGGATGCGCAGTCCAAGATCAAGGGCATCATGAACAAGATCAAAGGACTTTTCCCGCTGCACCTCGGAAAGATAATGAGCGGCATTCAGATACCCAAGATCACAGTGTCTGCCGGTAAGGCTCCTTATGGCATTGGCGGCAAAGGATCACTTCCGAGCTTCCATGTGGGATGGAAAGCCAAGGGTGGTGTCTTTGATGGGCCTTCCATCATCGGTGTCGGCGAGCGTACGCCGGAGGCGGCTATCCCGTTATCCGGTTCAGCTATGAGACCATTCGCCCAGGCTATAGCTTCAGAGATGGGCGGAGGCGGAACAACCAATAACTTTTATATAACTGTTGATGGCGCAAAAGACGCGCGGACTTTAGCCGATGAGTTAATGCGCGAATTAAGACTTAGAGTGAGGACGTCATAATGGCAAAGCAGAAAAAAACAAAAGAGCCAAGAGGCCCCTCCATTAAAAGAAACAAAGGAAATTACGTTTGCACTTGGAAAATCGGGGATGCTGACTATGGTGACGGCCAGTCAATGCAGTACCGGACTAAGTCAGGGACAAAGTGGAGTAAATGGCACAATGTGAGCGGAGTCGGAAAGACAACCACACAGAAAACCATTAAACTTCCCATCGATGACTACTGGCCGGAACCGAAGAAACCCTATCTGAAGTCGGTTCAATTCAGGGTAAGAGGCAACAGAAAGTCTTACACCACAGGCACCGGAAAGAAGAAGAAGACACATAACCCTACTGTTTCAGAATGGGCAAAAGACACATTCACCCTTTCCAAGCCAAATCGGCCCGGGGCTATAACGGTGACTCCGTCAGACACACTTTCCAATCAATGCACCTTTAGTTGGAAGACATCAGTTTCGGACACTTCTTCAGCGGTTTTCAATGATGTGCAATACCAGTCGATGTTGGTCAAGAATTCCACAGTAACTGATGGTTCCAAACTGACATGGTCTAGTTCTAAGCCGGGTTGGCTGGCGGGTTCTAAACCGGCAGAATCCTCGTTAACCGTATCCGAGGACACAGCAAGGCTTGCCGATGGTTCTTGGACAAGGTGGATTAGGGTAAGGTCAAGAGGCCCGGCAGGAGCTTCTGCGTGGAGGTATGGCAAACACGTTTATGCTTTGCCGTATCGGGCGAATATCACTTCCGCCAAAGCAAAGACTGTGGCGGCGGGCGGATACCTTTGTACGGTCAAATGGACTTCTTCTTCACCGGCAAACCATCCGATTGACTCAACCACAATTCAATACGCTTTTGCGACTCCTGATGCGGGTTTGGCCTGCCCTGACAGTGCAAGCTGGACAGACGCAAAGACCACAACCGACACGGCAGGATCTGATGGAGCGTCCTTCTCCATTGATTCTGTAGTAGGATATGACCAGTGCCTTTTTGTTCGTGTGAATAACATCCATGACAAGGATGTGACCTACGGCCTTCCTAAAATGGTTGATGTCGGCCCTCTGACGGCTCCTGAAAATTTGTCAGTGACAAATGTTGACGCTGAGACACACAGGGTAACAGTGAATGCTGACAACCAGTCTGCGGTATTGGACTCCTTCTTGGAGGTTCTCTACTGCGACCAAAATAACCCAACCGGCTTCACGGTGGGTATAATTCCTCATGGTTCTTCATCGGTGACAGTACAGTGTCCTGCATGGACGGGGACTCCTTCTTTTGTGGTTCGTGCGGTAGTCGGAAGCTACCGGGCAACAGTAAGAGCAGACGGAGTTACTTCCTATGCCGTTACAAGAAGAATGAAGTCCGCTAAACTATCTATCGGAGGAGCGGTTCCCGCAGCACCGACCAATGTAAATGTGGCGGCCACTGATGTACCGGGAACTATCCAAGTAACCTTTGATTGGGCATGGGCAACAGCCGATTCAGCAGAACTTTCTTGGGCAGACCATTCTGACGCTTGGGAATCCACAGACGAACCGGAAACTTATGAGATCCGCAACACTCACGCTTCCAGGTGGAACATCAGCGGGTTGGATACCGGAATAACATGGTATGTCAGGGTGAGGCTGAAGTCAGGAGACGGAGACAGCGCAACATATGGAGCATACTCCGACATCCAAACGATTGACCTGACTTCTGCTCCGGCTATCCCGGTCATGGAACTGTCTGCGAGCGTTATAACGCAGAGCGGGGATGTGACAGCCTCATGGGTATATGTCTCTACGGACGGCACTCCGCAGGCAGGAGCGAATGTGGTTGACATAGCAGACCCGACAAGCACTGAAACGTATGTTCTGACAACAGACACCCATGTCAAGGCGAATAAGACATACTACGCTAAGAGTGGGGACAACTATAACCAAGTCAACCTTGGGGAGTACGTTGCTTCCTCTGATACTTCTGTTGCCGATGGAAAAATATACTACACAAGGACAGGTGCCGGAACAGACGCTAGTCCTTATGTGTATACAAGGGTATTAGAACCAACAGGAAACCCTTCTACATCAGGATACTATGAATTCTCCGGAACTTATGACAGTCCGGCAGGATACTATGAACTTAACTACAAAGTCATAGCATCCACCGAGACAGCTCAGAGCGTCACTATCAACGCGCTGATAGCAGGATGGGAAACAGGCGAGACTCATAACTTGGCTGTTGCGGTAGTCTCCGCATCCGGCAAGGAATCCCAAGGATACAGTGACCCGGTCACAGTGACTATAGCAGAACCATTAGTCTGTACTGTTACTCAGACTTCTTTGGTGGAGCAGACTGTCACTGTGGATGAGGACTCATGGACTATCAACGCATTAACCGTCATGCCTCTTACCCTTACAGTAACAGGCGCGCTGACAGGCGGAACAACTACGGTCATTATTGAGCGGGCAGAAAACTACCACTTAGTCCGGCCTGACGAAACTGACTACAACGGATTCAAGGGGGAAACCATTTGCATCATGGAGCAGACTGGGGAAGCAGAGATGACCATTACACAGGATGACCTGACCGGCCCTCTTGATGACGGAGCTTCTTACAGAATCATTGCAACAGTCCAAGACGGGCTTGGACAGAGTGATACCGCAGACCCTATCGAATTTGAAGTCCACTGGACACATCAGGCTGTCATGCCGGAGGCGGATGTGATAGTTGATGAGGAGAATTTAGTTGCATTCCTGACTCCGATTGCCCCGGAGGGATGGGCGCAAGGGGATACCTGTGACTTATATAGGTTATCCGTGGACAGACCTGTCTTAATCTATCCGAACGCAACTTTCGGAGAAAAATACGTTGACCCTTTCCCGACCATCGGGGAACATGGCGGACATCGATTTGTTTACCACACTATCAACGGAGACTTCATCACTGCGGATAACCACCTAGCTATCCTAGACATGGACGAGGATGAAGGTGACCGGCTTGACTCTGAATTCAATGTCATTGATTTCGGTCAGAACAGGGTGGAATTCAGATATAACGTTGACTTGTCTTCCTCATGGAAGAAGGACTTCCAAGAGACCAAATACCTTGGCGGTTCTATCCAAGGTGACTGGAATCCGGGGGTATCAAGGACGGGTTCCGTCAGCACTGCGGTAGTTGCCTCACAGGATCAGGATGTCATCGAGGCCATGAGAAGGCTTGCGGTGTGGCCGGGTATCTGTCATGTTCGCACGAAAGACGGCTCAAGCTATGCTGCTGATGTGCAAGTCTCAGAATCGAGAAAGCATGACAACGGCCAGCGAATAGTCAGTTTTTCGCTATCAATAACAAGGGTAGACCCGGAAGACTATGACGGGCTTACTTATGCCGAGTGGATGGAGACGCAGGAGGTATAGAATGGATTGGTCTAAAGGATTTACGGCTTCATACTATGCCATGACTGTGGACTCCACCACATGGCGGGACATTGAAAGAATTGAAATAACGGGAGGTTCCGTTAAGCGTGAAAGAGAAGGCTTGCGGGCCTCCGCTGATGTTGACTGTCTCAATTATGATGGCGGAGAGAGATGGATACGAATCTATTTAGACGCAAAGCAGGACGGAGACAACGCTCATATTCCACTCTTCACCGGGTTAGCTACTTCTCCGGAAGTCACCTACGAAGGAAGAAGAATGGAGACAGAGTTGGAGTGTTATTCGGTGTTGAAGCCGGCAGAGGATGTTTTATTGACAAGAGGCTGGTACGCTGTGGCGGGATCTAATGGGGCTAATGTAGTCAGGAATTTGCTTTCCGTAACTCCTGCCCCGGTAACGGTGTCTCCGGCTTCTCCGACGCTGTCTCAGGCCATCATAGCGGAAGACGGGGAGACTCATCTTTCAATGGTTGATAAAATCCTTACCGCAATCAACTGGAGACTCAGGATATCCGGGGATGGGACTATATCCATAGAACCGGAACCAATCGAGGAAGTAGCGTCATTTGACCCTTTGGAAAATGATGTTATTGAAACCACAGTGAAGAAGTCTTCCGATTGGTACGAATGTCCTAATGTTTATATGGCAATCGAGGATGAAGCTGTTGCTATCGCAAAAGACGAATCAACCAGCTCCCCGCTTTCCATTCCAAACAGAGGCAGAGAGAT